>Ga0209501_10000754_pt1 | contig 37971 bp, 33 predicted proteins | sample ArcticOcean_MG_C_4_FD_187434 | JGI IMG/M metagenome (GOLD analysis project Ga0209501, IMG submission 187434) | Marine microbial communities from western Arctic Ocean - ArcticOcean_MG_CB4_134 (SPAdes) (version 2) | ecosystem: Environmental > Aquatic > Marine > Oceanic | place: Arctic Ocean...
TTCCTTCCTTACACTGTTTGAGGCTTTAACTCAGCAGTTGTGTTTGTTGTGGCAATGGCTGCTATTGGTAAAGCGTAACCCGTCTCTTTGGGTCTCTCCCTTTGCTTTTGCTATTTATGTTGCTTTGACTAGCTAACACGTGTTGTAATCTACGGATGTATGCATTTTGTGGTTCCAAGTCCACTGTATATTCTCCTTGATGGACTCTGTCCACCCCACTAGTTGCGTCTGTTAATGCGTTTTGAATGCTAGTCTTTGGGGATTGTGGAGATGAAAGATTTTGCAAAAAGTGTTCTAATTGGGATTCGGTGTTTTTCCTCAATACATATATGGGGACCCCCTGTTCTTGAGCATGCTGGAGTAGGGCAGATCTTTTTCTGTACTGAGATTTGGTCGTTAGTAGTATGTCAGTTCTCTTTAGGTCATCCACTAAATTGATGTTAGCAGGGTTACGGGTAAGAAATTCCCGTACTCGTGCTATTCCTACTCCGTAGGGTAAAACATGCGTAATCTGGGGCGAAGACATTTGATTTAGAGATGGATCGGGAGCTAGGTTGGTGTTTGTTTTTACAGATTGCTTTGTATCGTTTGGATAATTTGATGTATCTGATCTATCGGGAGCGATACGCAATAAAGGTTTGTTCATGTCAGAGTTTTTCAAATCATCTTGGGTTGGTGCAACAGTATCTTGAAATCCTATTTGACTATGCGAGATCGTGCCTAATGAATCGATTTTTCGCAGTTCTGGGGTTGGTGGAATTCCGCGTAGAAGGCGGTCTATGGTGCTTGCTACATCTCTATGTATTGCTACTTGGTCTCTTGTTGCAATCTCAATAAGTATAGGGAAAGAAGGTGGTCCTTTTCGTTCAAGAATAGTTTTTTGGCTTCGCCTTCTCCGCGCCTCTTGGTCACCGAGGGTGACAGTTTGGATGCCTCCAACAAGATCTGATAGCGTTGGGTTTAGCATCAGATTTTGGAGGGTATTCCCATGTGCAGTAGCTATTAACTGCACACCACGTTCGGCAATTGTGCGTGCTGCGGTGGCCTCCAGTTCTGTTCCCATTTCATCAATGAGTATGACCTCAGGCATATGATTTTCAACTGCTTCAATCATTACTTGGTGTTGTTGGTGTGGACGTGGTACTTGCAATCGCCGGGCTTTTCCGATAGCTGGATGGGGAATATCTCCATCTCCTGCTATTTCGTTAGAGGTGTCTACTATTACCACACGGCGATTGGCCTCGTTGGCAAGAACTCTTGCCATTTCACGTAACATGGTAGTTTTACCGATGCCCGGCTTACCTATAATCAGTAAACTTTGGCCTGAGTATATCAAATCCTCGACTATTCTTATGGTTCCCATTACTGCTCGGCCAACCCGGCACGTGAGACCAATAATCTTGCCTCCGCGGTTACGGATGGCTGATATCCGATGTAAAGATTGTTCTATCCCTGCCCGATTGTCTTCGCCGAAATCGCCAATTCTCTCAGTAATGTAATTGATATCCATCGATGTAACGTTGTTGTCACTGAGTTCAATCTCTAAGTCTGTGAAGCGTGCTTGGGGTTTCCTTCCCAAATCAAGAATAACTTCTACTAGGGTATCGGCTAGGTCATATGGGAATAAACCTTGTTGGATTGAGGTTGGCAATATTGATAAAAAGGACTCAATATCACCATCGAAATTAGAAGAGCGTGTTTTGTTGTTATCAGTGTAGGAGTCAATCATTATTTGGAGATCTCCTTTATGTGTGAGGTAATAACTCGCTAAATATAGGCCTCATAATTCATTTTGTTTGGCCGCAAATTCTATGAAATATTGATGAAATCTATCGTCCGTTGTTAGTTCTGGATGAAAGGCAGTAACCAGTATGTTCTTTTGCTGTGCTGCGATTGGGGTGCTATCCTCTAGTCTTGCAAGTACCGTCACACTATTATCCATTTCCACTATGGTTGGAGCCCGTATGAAAATAGCCTTGAACGGAGCAACTCCTATTGCAGGAATATTTAGGTCTTGTTCGAAGCTTTGGTTTTGTCTTCCAAAAGCATTTCTATTGACAGTAATATCCATAAGACCTAATGGAACGGGTTCATTTTGAATAAGTTCTCTTGCCAACATGATCATACCCGCGCATGTTCCCCATACTGGTAACCCCTTTTTGATCACCAAGATCAATTCACTGGCCAGGCTTGTTGTTTCTGAGGTGGAGGTCCTTTTTTGGAGGAGATGAGCCATAGTGGTACTCTCTCCTCCTGGAAGGATAATCCCATCTAGGTTTGAAAGGTCTTCGGGGGTTCTAACCTCTTGTGTTTGAACTGACAGCCGCTTTAAAGTATCAGTATGTTCCCGAAAATCTCCTTGTAATGCTAATACGCCGAAACGTTTCAACTTAAGATTCCTTTGCAGCTATTGAGTATCATGGCTACTAATTGTAGCAATATTCAAATTCTATCAAGAGCTATTACATGGTACGTTACCATCCTCGCACGGCTAGAGAGTCTTCTGGTTTCATATCTCTCACGGAGATTCCTGCCATAGCATTTCCAATCCCTTCAGATACCTCGGCTATCACTGCTGGATCTTGATAGTGAGTGGTGGCCTGTACTACAGCGGCAGCCATTTTTTCAGGGTTGGATGATTTGAAAATTCCTGATCCGACGAATACCCCATCTGCTCCTAATTGCATCATGAGGGCTGCGTCTGCAGGGGTGGCGATGCCACCTGCGGCGAAGTTGACTACTGGCAGGCTTCCTGTCTCCTTGACCTGAATCACTAAGTCCAATGGGGCCCCAAGCCGCTTAGCCTCTGTCATTAATTCATCTTGTGTCAAGGTGGTTACCCGTTTGATGTCATTCATCAATGTTTTCATGTGACGTACTGCTTCTACGACGTCTCCAGTACCCGCTTCTCCTTTGGTTCGGATCATCGCAGCTCCCTCCCCAATTCTTCTGAGTGCCTCTCCGAGGTCTCGGCAGCCGCACACAAATGGCACCGAATAGGCATGTTTCCATACATGGTTATTCTCATCAGCTGGAGTGAGTACTTCAGATTCGTCTATGTAGTCCACTCCTAATGATTGTAGAACCTGTGCTTCAACAAAATGACCGATGCGGGATTTGGCCATTACAGGTATGCTGACCACTCTCATTATTTCTTTGATTTTTGCTGGATCCGACATGCGAGCCACTCCCCCGGCAGCTCGAATGTCAGCCGGGACTCGTTCTAGCGCCATCACAGCACAAGCCCCTGCCTTTTGAGCTATCTCTGCTTGTTCTGCGGTGGCTACATCCATTATGACCCCACCCTTGAGCATTTGGGCAAGCCCGGATTTTACTTGAAATGTTGCTGTTTGCATTTAAAAGATCCTTCCTTGTGACCTCTAGTAGAGTATGCTGTGGTGTTCAAATGGATTTTAATTAAATCCTACCGTAATTATACCGACCATGGCATTGACTCGCAAGAAAAAAAGGACTTGCTAGTTTGTGTATGTTCTATCTTTGTAGTGGCAATTTTGTATAATGTTGATCAAGTGTTGCTAGTGCTGTTGAGAAGGTGTAGTTTCTTGCGGTTCAAAATGCTAACTGGGGGCTGTGAACTTGTATGAGCAAGCAAGCTAAAGATATAAAAGATATATGGTCTCGGTTTACTACCGGAGTTTCTGTAATTACGACGAATGAGGAAATTCATGGTAGCTTTGATTCTGTTGGCAGGGCAACTGGTGAAGGATCTCCAGGATTGTTAGTCCACGGAATGACAGCGAACGCTCTATGTTCAGTTTCGGTGGAGCCTCCCTTGCTTTTGTTGTCTGTTGGAGTGAGTAGAAAATCAAAGAGGCTTATCGAAAATACTAATAGGTTTGGTGTCAATTTCCTGAATACCTTGCAAATAAAAATTGCTGCTCACTTTTCTACTAGCGACTCAGTGTTGGATGAATCTGAAGGACTCAATTATTGGTATACTGCTTTTGGAACTCCGATGATTGCTAGTAGTCTGGCATATATTGACTGTAATGTGGTTAACCAATTTGCAGTAGCAGACCATGTAATATTTATCGCTGAGGCTGAGCATTTTGAATTAGGTCAGGGCGAGCCTCTTGTATATTATGAACGAGGATATACAAGACTTGATGATCAAGATGATTGAGGGCTGACGTGATCACGGGGGAATACACTAAGAACGGATAAGAGCCGAATGACTTCTAAACAAAAGCGTCCGCAGAATATACTGTTGCTTGAAGATAAGGTTTCTATTGAGTGGCAAGACAACCATACGAGCGAGTATAGTGCTCGTGATTTAAGACTTGCATGTAAGTGTGCCGGGTGTATTGATGAGTGGACCCAAAGGCCGATGCTTGATCCAATAACTATCCCATCACAAGTAGAGATCCTCGATTATCTTCCCATAGGCAATTATGCTTATCAATTCTTGTTTAACGACGAGCATTATACGGGTATATACACATTTGATTTATTAAGATCTCTTTGTAATTGTTCATCATGCCAAGGTATTTAGGACTCAAGGAAAGAAAAATACCTTGGCATGATGCATCAGCGCTCTAAAAAAGGATTTTTGATTACTTTGGGGCTATTGCAGCGTCATATTTCATAACTGGCTTAACATCTATTTAGCCCGTCTCTTCGTGGGGTATCTCCATTTTCAGTATTCCTGATCAAGATGCTTTGCCATTGAAATATGCTATTCATTCTCGAATGTCTGTGAATTTGGTAGGTGGAGATCCTTTATTGTGGGTTAAGGTGTAGTTTGATTAGATTCGGTGGCAACTGAAAGTACAGTCCTTAATTCGAGTGCTTCTTTTTCAAGGCTTTCTAAAAGGAGCCAAAGGTCTTCCCCTTGACTCTTGAGTGTGCTATGTTGCGTTGCGTAACTAGAAAGGGCATCTGCGTTTTCGATCTCTAACGGATTTGATAAGACTGATTCCAATCTAGTTATCTCTGATTCTTGGCTAGCGATTTGTGCTTCTACTTTATCGATTTGGTTCGTGATTTTCAGTGATTGCTGTCCCAAAGTTTTCATCAAATCCCGTTGATTAGTGGATACGGTTGATTTTTTACGCGAGCGATTTTCAGGTTTCGCCCCCTTGAGTTGTGATTGGTTAGGGCGAATTGGTTCACTCTGGTCTTTCTGATCTTGAGAATACAGATATGAGTCGTAGTTGCCTTCAAAAAGGTTAGGGTTACCGTTTCTGATTTCAAGAATCTTGTTAGCCACTTCGTGGATCAATGTTCGGTCATGAGTTATGAAACAGAGTGTGCCTGGGTAATCGATGAGCGCATCTGTGAGGATCTCTCGGGAAGCGATATCCAAATGGTTAGTTGGTTCGTCTAGGAATAACAAATTACTCGGTTGAAGTAGTAATTTTGCAAGAGCCACCCTTGCCTTCTCTCCTCCTGACAAAATATTGATGGATTTGTACACATCATTGTCACTGAACAAAAAACCACCTAAAAGGGTCCTGATTTGTGTTTCCGATTCGTCGTTGGCTACCTGATTCAGTTCTTGAGTTATAGTATTTTCTGGGTTCAGTAACTCAAGTAAATGTTGTGCGTAATAGGACGGAATTACGTTGTGCCCAACGGTGCGAGTGCCTTGTTCGAAGTTGAGGACACCTGCCATGATTTTTAGAAGAGTTGTTTTTCCTGCTCCGTTTGAACCTACGATGGCAACTTTGTCTCCTTTTGTGATATCGATATTTAGCCCGCTGTATACAGTATGAGATCCGTAGGCTTTGCTTATGCCTTTGAGTGTGAGGACTTGTGATCCGCTGCGTGGGGGTGTTGGGAAATTGTAATGTATGCGCTTAGTTGCCCGAGGATGTGCTTCAGTTTGCATTTTTTCTATTCGTTTTAGCCTGCTTTGCACTTGGCTGGCTTTTCTTGCTTTAGAGCGGAACCTGTCTACAAATTTCATTTGTCGCTGAATTTCACGTTCAGTCCTAGTAGCGGTTGCTTCCTGTACTTTCTCTGCCTGTTCTCTTGCAGTCAAGAAATTGTCGTAATTGCCTTTCACCATTATTGTTTGTCGTGGTTCTATTGCTAAGACATGAGTGGAGAGATTGTTGAGGAATGTACGGTCATGTGAGGTCAGTACGATTGCACCTCTAAAGGATAAAAGGTATTTTTCAAACCAAATAGTTGCATCGATATCGAGGTGGTTTGTCGGTTCATCCAGCAAAAGAACATCAGGGTTCTTAACAAGTAACTTGGAAAGAGCTGCTCGCATAACCCATCCTCCACTGAATTCCATAAGAGGTCGAAGGAAATCAGCTTGTTTAAACCCTAACCCTGAGAGAATTGCCTTGGCTTCGTGGTCTAAGGATCTTGGTTGGGAGTCAAGTTGTTGATCAAGGTTGCTCAGTTCGCTTAGAAGTGATCGCTGCGTTTTAGCGTCCGTCTCAGAGGAAAGTAACTGGTGCACCGATTCGATTCTGGTCTTAATCGCAATGGATTTTGCTGATTCGTCTAGTACTTCTTCTAAAACCGTCCTTGATGAACCAACCGTGGTTTCTTGAGTCAGATAACCTATATTGAGATTCTTAACTGATATTACCGAACCTTCTGTTGGGCTCGCTTGCCCAGCTAAGATATCCATTAGACTTGTCTTCCCTGATCCGTTATCTCCAACTAACGCGATGCGGTCGCCAGTTGCTATATTCATACTGAGTGTGCTGAAAAGGGTGCGATTGCCAAAAGTTTTACTTAAATTTGATATGGTTAACATTAGATACTCACTGTAACAGATAGAATTTTCTTTGGGTAATCTACGGTGGTACTTCAGCCCATATTTTGCTTAATGATAGTACTGTTTATATTTGAAATGCTACGCTTTGCTCGTTATTCGTGTCGCAAGGTGTTTTGGGTATGATTGATATAATAGGGTAAACGATATTTTGGGAGTTTAATGATGGCGGTAGAATATATTGTTGTTCGGGGGGCCCGCGAGCATAACTTAAAGAATGTTGATGTCGATATACCACGAGACAAGCTTGTGGTGATTACTGGTGTATCGGGATCAGGTAAGAGTTCTTTGGCATTTGATACCGTTTATGCTGAAGGGCAGAGGAGGTACGTTGAATCTTTGTCTGCGTATGCCAGACAGTTTCTTGGTCGCTTGAATAAGCCTGATGTAGATTATATTGGAGGCTTATCCCCCTCCATTGCGATTGACCAGAGAGGTGTTTCACGGAACCCACGATCAACAGTTGGTACCGTTACTGAGATTTATGATTATTTGAGATTACTGTTTGCTCGGGTAGGCCATCCTCATTGCCCAAGGTGTCACACGGAGGTTTCTGGCCAATCGGTTCAACAAATTGTCGATATCATTTTGCGATTTCCGGAAAATACCAGATATATGGTGCTTGCCCCTCTAGTTGTTAGGCGCAAAGGTGAGCATAAGGATATTCTGCAGGAGATGCGGGAGTCCGGGTTTGTCAGGGTGCGCGTTAACGGAGAGATTTTGGAACTCTCAGATGATATTTCATTGGAACGACAGAAATGGCACACAATTCACGTCGTAGTTGACCGTCTTATTTCTGCAGAACAGATGGATCGCGTTCGGGTAACAGATTCAGTGGAAACAGCCTTGAAGTTGGGGGGAGGTATCTTGGCCGTATCCATTCTGAATCAGGATGATATTTTATTTTCTGAATCACTGGCTTGTGTGACCTGTGGGTATAGTATTCCAGAAATTGAGCCTAGGACATTTAGTTTTAACAGCCCTCATGGGGCATGTGATGATTGCTCGGGCTTGGGGTTTCGCTTACAAGTTGATCCCACTCGTGTTATCGGGGATGAGAGGAAGTCTATTAGAGCGGGGGCAATTATACCTTGGAATCGATCAGGACGATATGGAGGATGGCATCTTAGTATTTTGGATAGCGTAGCTGAGATTTATGGGTTTGATCTAGATATGCCTTTCAACCAACTTCCAGAGGAAATTGCTAACATTGTTTTATATGGCAACCAATTAGAAAAAATTACCATAAAGCATCGTACTCGTCGTGGCAGGGTAGTGACATCCAAAACTTCCTTTGAAGGGGTTATAGAGAACCTGCAGAGGCGTTATGTGGATACAAAATCAGATTATGTACGTAAAGAAATTGAACAATATATGGCACGTGTTCCCTGTATAGCTTGTGATGGTAACCGCTTGAAACCGGAGTCGCTCTCTGTTTTGGTATTGGGTAGAAACGTTATTGAGATTACTCGATTGCCAATTATTGAGAGTTTGTCGTGGGTTCAGATGATTGCTGAGCCAGATGGGCAATCAGGGTATCCAGATAATCCACGATTATCTAACAGGGAGACTGAAATAGCAGATCAGATATTGAAAGAAATAGAAGGGCGGTTGCAGTTTCTTGTTGACATTGGGTTAGGGTATTTGAGTATGGAGCGTCAGGCTTCTACTTTGAGTGGAGGAGAGGCACAAAGAATTCGTTTGGCAACACAGATTGGATCAGGCCTAGTGGGGGTCTTATATGTGTGTGATGAACCGACAGTGGGATTGCATCCTGCTGATGATACAAGGTTGATAAACACCTTGGAGAAATTGCGAGACTTGGGTAATACTGTTCTAGTAGTGGAGCATGATGAGGCAATGATGCGTGCTGCTGATTGGATAATTGATTTAGGTCCTGCAGCTGGCAGTCAAGGTGGGCAGATTATGGCTGTGGGGGAATTTAGTCAGATAGAATCTGCAGTGGAATCATTAACGGGAGCATATCTCAGTGGGCGAAAGGTTATCCCGACACCTGAATCACAAAGAATAGGGAACGGCAATGATATTGTTGTTTCAGGTGCACGAGAAAACAACTTGCAGGATATTACCGTAAGATTTCCTTTAGGCGTTTTGAATTGTGTTACTGGTGTTTCTGGTTCAGGTAAGAGCACCCTTGTAAACGAGATTGTTTACAAGGGGTTGATGCAGAAGATATATCGGTCCAAGGATCATCCCGGCGTCTTTGACTCGATTGATGGTATTGAGTACATAGATAAAGTGGTGAACATCGACCAATCACCAATTGGGCGAACTCCTCGAAGTAACGCAGCCACTTATACGGGAGCTTTTACCCCGATACGAGAGCTTTTTAGCGCTGTATCTGAATCGAGGGTTCGAGGATATAAGCCAGGACGTTTTTCTTTTAATGTAAAGGGAGGACGATGTGAGGCGTGTTCAGGAGAGGGTTTTAATGAGATAGAAATGCAATTCCTCCCGGCAGTCACAGTGGTTTGCGAAATATGTAATGGACAACGGTATAACCGGGAAGCGTTGGAAATATTGTTCAAGGGGAAAACGATCGCTGACGTATTGTCCATGACTGTTTCAGATGCTTTGGAGTTCTTTTGGAATTTTCAACCGATACGCACAAGGCTACAGACACTTAATGATGTTGGGCTTGGTTATATACGTTTAGGGCAACCTGCAACTACGCTCAGCGGTGGAGAGGCGCAAAGAATTAAGTTAGCCACTGAGCTTTCCCGTAAAGCAACTGGGAAGACATTGTATATATTGGATGAACCAACTACGGGGTTGTCTTTTGATGATTGTGCTCGCTTATTGGAAGTTCTGCATCGCTTGGTTGATTCTGGGAACACAGTTATTTTAATTGAGCACAATCTTGATATGATTAAGAATGCCGACTGGATTATTGATTTAGGTCCTGGGCCTGGTATGGCGGGAGGAAAAGTTGTGGCAGAAGGTCCAAGGCAAACTGTACAGAGTGATCAAGGTTCAATCACTGCTTGGTATTTACGAAAGCATGTAGGTTTGTGATTGCCTTGGAAGATTTTATACGACGAGGATTGTTGGTGAGGGGTAGTCCTGTTATTATTTGTTTTTGGATGCAGATGGGTTGAAGAATACAAGAGAGACATGAGCTAGATGTTTCTCAGATGGAGCGAAACAGATGGTAACCGATTATTTGCTTATTCATGGACCTGGTTATGGGAACTGGATTTGGGATGAACTTCGAGTTGCGCTCAATAAGCAACGGTTTGGATATAGGGTTGTTCACGGGAGCCATAATCGCTCGTTTGACGTCGTTGGAAGGGTAGTTGCAGAAGATTTGCCTGGACACGGGGCTTTCAATAACTCTAATACAGGGGATGTTACACTCGAGCAATACACTGATTACTTTGCTGATATTGCTGGCAATATGGGTTTGAAAAATGTAGTTTTGGTAGGGCATGGTGGCTCAGGAATATTGCTGCCACGGCTTGTTGAGATGATACCGGCAATAAGGCATATAGTGTTTGTCGGTGCTGTAATACCTAATATTACTGTGCCTATTAGTAGTCCTTTAGGTAAGTTGATGCGTGAGTTGATTTCGATGGACAGTATACCTGGGTTACGGGACACGACAATTGGTGCTTATTCATTGACTTGGCAGGCCTTTTTTTTGCTTCGGGCAATGATAAAAAAGGAAGACCACAGAGGAGTTGGTAAATTACATAAGGCCTTGGCATTACCGTTACTCTGTAATGGTGTATCCCATGGAGTTGCTGGTTCTATGATTGGTAAGATTGTTACTTCACCATTTAACCCTTGGGTTTCGCCCATAGAGTCATATCACTCGGAGGGACCAGCCTCTGCTGTACTGTTCCGGCACGATAGAATGCTCCCGATTAAGAAACAACGGAAAAAGGCGACAGCTTATGGAATATCCTCGGTGATGGAGCTCGAAGGGGGGCATTTATCAGGTATTGCCCGGAATGGACAGGAGATAGCAAAATACCTGCTCACACTCTAAAGTCTTGGTGACACACGGGTTCTTTGTAGAGGGTGAACTCTACTTTGTTATCCTCCGGTGAAGTGAAACAAATGTAGATATTAACTTGGTCATCACAGAAGGAACTTTGCATTCATGTCTTTGGTATTATATGACTGGTATCACTGAGAGGAATTGATGTCTAAAACTACAGTAATTGCGGTAACCAAACAACGATCGCAGCCTATGTGTGTGAGTGAGTTATCCCAGTTCGGGATCTCAGTGTTGGTGATAGAAGATGCTTCACTTGTGGCCTCTATGGTTGATGGTATTGTAGATGTCGTTTTGATAGACCGAAAATTTGCATCTGAAGCAGAGGTAGAAATTATTGTAGCCATCTGTTTGGACCGCATGATACCTATTATAGAGCTGATTTCCTTGGGGGCATTAGAGACATATTCTCCGCTAGTAGCTAGCAAGGATTTCCTTGTTTTCCCAGGCACTTCCTTGGAATTATCAACTAGGATTACTCATATTCTTCATGCTAACCCCAGTGAAGATCAGGGTAGGGTTTTGCGCATCGGTAATCTGGAGGTTGACTTCGAGCGATATGAGGTTACTGTCAAGGGGCAACCTGCACTTCTCACCTATAAGGAATATCAATTGCTAGTTGTGCTCGCTTCTAATTCAGGCATAGTGTTCACTCGTGAAAATTTACTTACTAGAGTATGGGGGTACGATTATTTTGGAGGAACGAGGACAGTAGATGTTCATGTAAGAAGACTGAGGAGCAAACTTGGAGAAGATGTCCAGAGTTACATTGAAACTGTTTGGAATGTGGGGTATCGATTCAAGAAACAGACAGCCCTTTAAGAGTTCGAGCAATATTACGGAATACGCTATATATTCACACCAAATGCGCTTAATCCTAGTTATATGATTCATTATTTATACGATTCTGTTTATTTTCGATTCAGGCTTTCCAAAGGAGATCATCTTGTAGTATCCTGCTAGTTGCCATCTTTTAAAATACTTACAGGCACGGAGGAATCAATAGAAAAGACGGGCTTGTAGAGTGATTCAACAGGAGTTGGTTATTTTACTGAACTGCAATAGCAGAAAAAAGGAGCAAGGAAATGCCTGATTTGATCTACGAAAAATTCCCCGATAAGCACTATGCAGTGTTTACCATGAATAGGCCTGAAAGGTTAAATGCGCTTGGAGGCGCAATGCAGGCTGAGTTGCAAGATGCGTTGCATGATTTCTCTCAAGATGTCGGGATGACTGCTGGAATTGTTACTGGCAATGGCCGGGCTTTTTGTGCAGGTGCTGATCTAAAGGAAATGACCGAGAGGAATGCAGCAGCAGCTGAAATCAAAGCTAAGGTGGAAAGTGGTGAGCTGACACAGGAGGAAGCTGCTTCACAGACTGCACGGAATAATAGGGGGCAAGGAGGTATGAGCCTTGCAAGTTGTCCAAAACCGATTATCGCTGCCGTGAATGGGCTTGCCGTAGGTGGTGGATGTGAGCGATCAATGGACTGTGATATTCGTATCGCTTCTACGGATGCCTATTTTGGACTGTTTGAAGTACAGCGAGGAATCTTGGCTGGGTATGCAATTCATCATGGTGCACATGTTATGCCTATTGGTGAATTGAATTATTTGCTTTTCACTGCTGATAGGATGAGCGCACAGGATGCCCACCGTATTGGGTTTGTTCATGATGTTGTCGCTCCAGAGGAGTTGATGCCAAGAGCTGTTGAAATAGCAGAGATGATAGGACGTCAGGCTCCCTTAGCCGTCCAAGGAAGCAAGGCGATGGCTCAATTCTGGCGACAATATGCTATCGGAACTTCGTTGCAAATGGGGGAATATGTGAACAAGGTTGTATTAGGATCAGCTGATGCTAAAGAGGGACCAAGGGCTTTCGCTGAGAAGCGAGCTCCGATTTGGCAGGGAAAGTAACGAGAGGATCTAAATTAATATCTAGAGATAACTAGATTTACGACAAACGACCGATGGTATAAGCATGAAACCCATCGGTCGTTTTGTTTGATGACCAGAGTATTGGTGTTTAAGTTGAAAGCCATAAGATGTCCCCGTGAAGAGTTGGTGGGTGACTTTTACTTGCAAAAATCTGGTATTCGCTGCGAGACGTCTTGATATCTGTATTATCCCCATGGCCAGGATATATACAAACATCATCTGGTAAGGGGAATATCTGATCTTTTAGCGAATGAATAATAGTTTCCAGGTTTTCAGGGCTTGTACTATGACCAGGGCCACCAGGGAAAAGGGTGTCTCCTGTGAACAGATGGTTGTTTATTAGATATGATGTTGACCCCGGGGTATGCCCAGGAGTGAAAAGACTTCGGATTTCTAGGTGTCCTAGTTTGATCGATTCGTTTCCATCAATCTGTTGATCTGCACTTGGTGAGATAGCCTCGCTATCAGCTTTATGCACCCAAACTGGAGCTTTTGTTGATTTACGTAATGTCTCCAAACCTGCGAGATGATCCATATGGTTATGGGTGATCAATATTGCAATGATAGTGGTGTTGCCTATAAGTGCGAGTATGTTTTCTGGTTGCTCAGGGGCATCAATTATTATGCCTTCATTAGTGACTATATTTGTTACAATATATGCATTGTTGTCAAAGCGTCCGCATTTTATTTTGTCAATCTTCAGCTCATTATCGCGTATTTGGATCATATGCTTTCTCCTTTGGAAAGATTTATTCTACAATGTTATCAAAGTTGCAACATATGAGCTATACGGAATTTGCGATGGGAGACTTGTGGCGGCTTCTAGGCAAGGATAGCCTCGTTGACATTATTTCCTGAGCTACCTATAATCCAGTCTGCAGGAGAGTTATGCCTAAACGTACTTATCAACCAAAGGTTCGTAAACGCCTAAGAAGTCATGGATTCATGGGACGTATGTCTACTTCTACAGGGAGAGCAGTCTTGCGCCGTAGACGCTACAAAGGACGAGCTTCCCTAGCGGTGAGTAAAGCGTAAGTGTCAGGATCAACTGCTAGACGGAAATGATTGGATGCAGCGCGATCACCGAATAAGAAAAAGTCAGGATTTCTCTAGGGTATCCGTCGAAGGTCGTTCATGGGTAGATCATCGATTGGTACTGAGAGCGGCACCAAATCACTCAAAAACTACTCGATATGGATTCGTGGTTAGGAAAGGTGTTGGTTCCGCTGTGATTAGAAACCGACTGAAGCGGCGCCTTCGTGCTATAGCCCGGAGTGTATCAGAGCCTCATGTTGCATGGGACGTTGTTCTGATTGTGCGTAATGGAGCCCGTGGTTCTACTTCAAATGAGCTTTCTCGCTCTCTGCTGTCGTTGTTGGCTAGGGCGGGGATAAAGTGAATTTAGTTCGTATATTGGATGGTCTGGTGGATGGCCGTCGTGAGATTACTTTTAAAATCTATAAAATTCTATCAACGAGCAATCTCAGGATACCTTCCGAGTTCCTGCAGATACGAGCCGACATGCTCACAGTATGCGTTTGAATCAATCGAGAAATTCGGAGCAATTCGAGGTGGTTGGTATGCGATTAAACGCCTTGCTCGATGTCATCCTTTTGGTGGTTCAGGATACGACCCTGTGTCAGGAGTAGGTAAAAAGCCGTGATTCTTGAAGTTATGTTGTCACTTTTGTCGAAATTGGGGAGATAGTCGTTGAGATATATAGCATCATGGGTGAGAGAACATAATTGGCGGGTGGTATTATTACCGACCATGTTATTGTTGATTGGCTGTGGTTCTCAGTTTGGGGCATCGGGTGATTGGGGAGGGGTTGTGACCTATGAGGATTCCTTGTACGCAACCACTCAGAAAAGCGGCATTATCGAACTGGACATGGATACGGGTTTGGTAAAGAGATCATTTAATGGTGCTGATGCCGACGAAGGGTTAGGTGCTATTTATAGCGTTCCAGTTGTTGGGGACAATCTTCTATACGTCGCAACATATGATGGCATCATATACGCACTTGATTTGAGATCTCCCGATTTCGGGGGTTCTATGGGTAGCTGGTCAGTGGATAGTGGAGCACTAACGGAGACTTCATCTCGTATCGTTGGAGGTATGGCATATTCTGAAGGCAAGCTAGTTTTTGGATCAACTGATGGGAATGTGTATGCCCTTGATGGAAAGACAGGACATCTTGTCTGGAAGCATACTACTGAAGGCATGATCTGGAGCACACCAACGATTTCTGATGGGGTATGTTATGTAGGTTCTATGGATCATAATTTATATGCGCTTGACCTTGAAGATGGGACTAAAAAATGGAAGTATGAATCCACTGGTGCTATAGTCATGGCTCCAGTGGTCGTGGATGGCCGAGTGTTATTTGGGGCTTTAGACCATCGGTTTTATGGGCTTGATCAAACTACTGGGTTTGTTGACTGGAGTTTTTCTGGTAATTCTAACTGGTTCTGGGCAGCGCCTGTGGTCGCAAATGGCACAGCCTATGCCGCAAGTATAGATGGCATAATTTATGCCCTTAACTTGCAAGATGGTACTCAAAGATGGAAATTTGATGTCGGTTCCTCTGTTGTCGTTGCTCCGATTCTCACGGATGAATCAGTTATTGTAGGATCAGACTCTGGTAAGGTTTGGTTTATAGATAGGATGAGCGGGGGGAAATCTTTTGAGCCAGGGTATACCCCAGTAGGAGATAAAGTAAGATCTGCCATGGCGTTGGCCAAGGGCACGGTTTTTGGAGCGACTGTTGATAATCAAATATGGGCAATTGATCCTGAACGTGGGCAAAGGCATTGGACATACAATGTCGTTGATTAGTAGGCTGTAGGATTTAAACATACTTATGCGGGGTTAAACTAAGTGGAATACCTTTCACTGCTGTGGAGTGAAGCTATCATACGCCCAATGATTAATTCATTGGTCTTTCTTTACATCCTGTTATTTAAGAACTTTGGCCTAAGCATTATAGTTTTCACCATTATCGTCAATTTGGCAACCCTTCCACTGACCATGAGACAGATACGCCAAACTCGAAAAATGTCGGCTCAGCAACCGCGTATTCTTGAGTTGCGTGAGAAATATGGTAACGATCGCCAAAAAATCTCTCAGGAGACTATGAGGATATACCGCGAAAGTGGAATCAATCCTCTTGGCTGTCTGGGGCCGATGATTATACAAATGCCGATCCTTCTTGGTTTGTATTGGGCAATTATACGCACTCTTCCAGCAGCTCCTGAGCGTTTAGTAGAGTTGTCAGGGCTTCTTTACTCATCGCCTGAATTGAGTAAAGTTCTTCCCTTGAACAGCAACTTCCTTGGATTGGATTTGGCAGGTATGGCTTCAGATCTTGGCGTGGGTGGTTTCGTTGTTGCTGCAGTAGTTGGAGCCTCTATGTGGCTTTCAATGAAAATATCAACACCGCCTCCTTCAGGGGACGGCGCCCAACAGCAAACTCAAAAAATGATGCAGTATATGTTCCCTGTGATGATTGGTGTTTTGAGTCTGAATTTTCCATTGGGATTGTCGATGTATTGGGTGGCATCAAGTGCTATTCGTGCGTGTATACAATTATTCACGACAGGTAAATTGAATATTAATTCCCTGTTTACGAAGAATAGCACGACGGGTAAATTGAATATTGGTTCCCTGTTTATTAAAAATAGCACCGATTCCAGTTCGGATAACACTGGACTCGATGAAAGGAAAGACGATGGAGCAGATAGAGTCAGTCGAAGGAACCGCCAAGACCGTGGAAGAAGCAATAGAAATAGGTCTGCGTCAGCTAGGGGTAGACAGAGACAAGGCAGAAATCGAAATCGTCAGTAGAGGTAAGACAGGTATTTTAGGGTTCGGATCTGAACTGGCTCGGGTGAAGGTCTCTCTGCTTAAAGATATTCCCGATGATACGATTACTGCTAAAGGGGTCGTTGACGAATTGTTAAAGCATTTAGACTTGGATTTGGTTGCTTATCTGAAAAATTTATCCGAGGATGAAGAGTGGCCTACAATCGATATTCAGGGAGATGATTCTGGTTTACTTATTGGGCGTAAAGGTGAGACCCTTGGGGCATTTCAGTTCATGGTGAATTACATTGTTCGTGGGCAAACTGGCGAACAGAGCCGTGTAAATATTGATATTGAAGGATACAAACAGCGCAGACGAGAAGTTCTTGAGGCACAGGCTCGGAGCATTGCGACTAGAGTGATTGCAAGCGGCCATTCTTTTACCCTTGATCCAATGTCTCCATCTGAGCGTCGGATAATTCATATGGTTCTTTCGGACCGTTCCGATGTAAGTACGGAGAGTAGTGGAGAGGAAGGATCACGAAGAATTACAGTTCTTCCCAAGAAATGATATGTGATGGCATGATCATGGTATATGAGTAGTGGAAGGCGACGATTTTATGGCCTGTTCTGTTCGTGACAAGGATTGTCCTAAGGGAGATCACTTGACTAGTGGAGCGTCAGTTGCTTGGGTTGATATAGCACCTCCCCTGGTAATGGTTAGTGGATCTATCCTTTCATGGTGGTGGTTAGCTGCAGATTTTCCTATTTTCCTTGGTGAAATAACCTATCCCTTGTTGTTATCCTATGCATTTGTGTTAGTTGGATTCATTTTTGCTTTCAGAAGGGCAACGGATAGAATTTTACTTCCTTGGGGAGCATGTGCGCTGGCGACTATGCATGCCTTAGCTGCAAAAGGCCTTGCTCCCACAGAAGTGGGAGAAGTCGCTTCTAACCTAGTAGCTCTAGTTGCGTTTGCAGGAGTTTTCATCACATTAGTAGTTGCAGTGGCAATAGGACGGATTGACGCACGAAGATCTGTTTTATTTGCTGGATTATATTTCGCATGGGCTGTAACTGACATTCCAAGTACTTTTGCCGAAGGTGGTGCAACGACGGTTCTTATTATTGGAATTACCATCGTGGAGGCAGGGGTATTATCTTGGGTCATTCATACATATCGCCAGGGGAAAACTGATTATGCAGTGATAGGACCAATAGGATTATTGATTGCCCATCCCTTTCTGGTAGGATGGCGGATTGAAGATGGGCTCGAAGTGGAGCCTACCTGGGGACAATATGTTATTGATTCTTTAGTACAGGGTATCGGATTTGTAATATTCATAAATGCTATTCTGATTGTGTTTATATTGTTACTGAGAAAGCTTGCTGGTATTACTGCGGAAAAGGAGCCAAAGATCAAATTGGAATAATTCCGATAACTTTATCTACGATCAAATGACTGGTTTGTAACGGACATGTTGTAGCAGGGGCAGAGATTTACAATAGCAGTGCTGGCGTTAAGTATGTAATTGGAACGGGGAAGTGACAAGATGAATGGAAGTCAAAACTACCAAGAGTTTGAGTTGTTTTCGTCAGTGCTTGCTAGAGAAGCAGGGAAATTACTTCTTCAGCAATTTCTGAAACCTCAAGAGGTACGCTATAAGAGCGGTGATCGTCGTAATCCAGTAACGGAAGCAGATACGCTAAGTGAATCTTATTTAGTGGATTCAATAAAATCAAAATATCCGCACCATGCTATTTTAGGAGAAGAAGGAGTTGCAGGGAATTTAAAAGAGTCCGAGTATTTATGGATACTTGATCCTTTGGATGGTACCACTAATTTTCTCAATGGAATACCGTTGTTCGCGGTGTCAATAGCCTTAGTGCATAAAGGGATCCCTGTCGCTGCTGCTATATTTATGCCTGATCCGAACAGAGACGACGGTACGGTGTTTTATGCGCGTGCTGGTGGTGGTGCTTATCAAGATGGGGAGAGGATATATGTTGAGAGCAATCCTGTTCCAGGGTCGGGATTTGTTGCATTTCTCCCCAGTAGGTATTCACGATTCCTCTATTTCAAGAATTCAATGTCTGTAAATCACGGGGAGGTTAGAGGACTAGGAAGCATTGCATGTGAAATCGCTTTGGTATCGAAAGGTACTGCCCAATATGGAGTTTTTACCGGTCCACGCTTATGGGATGTTGCAGCCGGGGTTCTACTTGTTATGGAAGCTGGTGGAATGATATTGGTTGGGGACGGACTTAAGAATTGGCAACCATTCACGACTTTCCCTTATCCACTGCTGGGAGTAGATGGTCAAGGGAAAGAAATAACCGAATGGGTCAGGCCTACCTTAGCAGGCAATGCTGCAGTGGTTTCGCATGTTGCGAGCCGGTTAAGACAAAGGAGCAGAAAATGGGCTCGTATAAAGCGATGGGTTCGCCAATTGGGCAGGAAATCCACTTAACTCTGCTATGTGTGTGGCGTCTAATTACATCTTACGATAGTCGAGGAACACGATGTTTGAGTTGAATGTTATGAAAAATGGGCTGTCAGTAGTAACTAGCCCCATGCCCCATGCACGGTCGGTTACCATAGCTGCCTTGATTAAAACTGGATCTAGGTACGAAACCCAGAGCAATTCAGGGGTATCTCATTTACTGGAACATATGGTCTTTAAAGGAACCAGAAAATTTCCCGATCCACGAATGATTAGCGAAGGAATTGAAAAAGTAGGTGGGGGGATGAATGCTAGTACAGATCGTGAGCTGACTATCTATTGGTGTAAAGTCCCATCCGAATATTTTTCACAGGCTTTAGAGATAATTGGTGATATGCTATTAGCCCCCTTATTCGTGCCTGCTGAATTGGATAAGGAGAGATTTGTGGTGCTTGAAGAAATCCATATGTCTTTGGATGATCCAGCTTCAAAAGCTGAGCTACTTTTGGAGGAATTACTGTGGGGGCAACATCCAATGGGGAGGCATATAGCTGGAACAGAAGAATCCCTGAATCAAATAGAAATTAATCATCTATCTGATTATTGGCGATCTCAATATTCCCCATCAAATATGGTACTGAGTATTGCTGGTGATATTGATTCAACCAGGGTTGTTAGCGAGATCGAGCAGTTGTTTGGAGATTGGATTCCTGTGAATGCTTTGTCATTTCCAGCGTTTGTGTCGAATCAGACTGCTCCGCAGATACTCTTGGAAACGAAGAAAACGCAGCAGACTCAGGTGTGTATGGCGTTCCATGGTGTTTCAGTAGTTGATGATCAGCGTAATGCGGTGAATTTGCTCGATACGATATTAGGGGATGGTATGAGTAGTCGATTGTTTGTGGAGTTGAGAGAAAACAAAGCGTTAACTTATGATATTCACTCATATAGCAATCAAATGGCAGATTGTGGCTCTTTTCATATTAACTCAGGAGTGGATTCAAGAAGGCTGCAAGATGCCCTTGTAGGTATCACTGATGAATTAAGAGGGATAAAGAGTAACCTTACTGAAGATGAATTGGGGAAAGCAAAGACCCTCCTAAAAGGGAGAATGGATCTTCGGTTAGAGGATTCCAGGAATGTTGCTCTGTGGTTGGGGGGGCAGCAAGCTACTTACGGGTTCCTTGAATCACCTGAACAAGTACTTGAAGATATTATGAGAGTTTCCTTAGATGAAGTAATGCTAGTTGCACAGGATATGTTTAGAAGTCAAAATTTGAATTTGACTATTCTTGGGCCACATCGCAGCATAGAAAGAGTAGCTTCGTCGATATCGTTATAAGGTTTTGTTAGTCGGAAGAAGTGTAGGCATGTGTATTAGATTGCTTTAGATATGATTGAATTGCATGGGCTACAATATCCACGTCAGCATCAAGGTAAATATGCGGTATCGAGAGCTCCCTCCCTATTGAGCGTGGAGAAGAGCGTAATTGGAGAGTTACCCAGCCTAGTCCCAGTCGACCTTTGAGTGTTTTTGGGACTGCACCAGTAATTTCCTCCCACAGGAATTCGTGCGTTTTCCCCAATCCTAAGGTTAGTTTAAGGCTGTTTCTGTCCATATCGAGAGATGCTTTTCGGCGGATGAATTTTTGCAACAGTGGTAGCCCTGTAATTAATAAAATGATGACTGAGATTCCTAGTAGCACACTTGAGCAGATTCCAATTATACGTCCAAGTACTGGCATGCCTTGTTGTTCCAATAATGGGTATGAATTTTGCCATATCCAAAAAAGTCCCGATGTAATTAGTAGGCATATGGCAGTAAGAGATAATAGTAATAATGTTCTTGGATAGAATTTAGTATTGCGCTGCACGTCTAAGTCGCTCCATTCTATTACGTTCAGTATCTTAGGATTCAGCCATAGATGTCAACTAATAAGAGAAAGAGGGACCTCAATTGAAGTCCCTCTTTCGTAATGCCTTGTGGTGAACTCTAGAATTCAGGCATTTGGGGCGGGGCCATGGGGGCTGATGGATCTTGTGGCAGATCGGTTACGATAGCCTCTGTTGTAAGGATCATCGAAGCAACGCTCGCTCCGTTTTCCAAGGCCGCTCTAGTCACCTTGGCAGGGTCTATAATCCCTAGTTCCATCATATTACCATATCGTTCTTTATCAGCATCGAAACCCCAGTCATCTTTACCCTTCTTGATCTCGTTCAACACAACTGCTCCTTCAAACCCGGAGTTTGTTGCGATCAGTTTCATGGGCTCGTCGACTGCTTTTCTTACTAGCTGAACCCCGGTGGCTTCGTCGCCATTTAAGGATGCTTCTACATCAGCTAGTACGCTAGAAGCTCGGACTAATACAACTCCTCCTCCAGGGACTATACCTTCTTCTACAGCAGCACGGGTTGCAGACAAGGCATCTTCCACTCGGAGTTTTTTCTCTCGCAGTTCAATCTCGGTAGCAGCGCCTACTTTAATGATTGCGACGCCCCCTGCTAATTTTGCTTGGCGCTCTTGAAGCTTTTCCCGATCGAAATCAGAAGTGCTTTCAGCAATTTGAACTTTTAGAGCGCTGATGCGATTGTTGATCTCCTCAACTGTCCCGTGTCCTTCTACAATGGTGGTATCTTCCTTAGAAGCTACTACTCTCCGGGCTCTACCGAGATCTTCAATTTCTGTGGATTCTAATTTTCTTCCCATTTCTTCACTTATCACGGTTCCACCAGTTAGAACAGCCATATCTTCGAGCATCTGTTTTCTCCGGTCGCCGAACCCTGGTGCCTTGACTCCTACTATGTTTAGTGTTCCTCTAAGTTTGTTGACCACCAAAGTGGCAAGTGCTTCTCCTTCAATATCTTCGGCAACTATTACAATGTTCTTGGTAACCTGAAGAATTTTTTCCAGTACAGGTAAAATATCTGATACCGCTGAAATTTTACGATCAGTTATCAGGAGATAAGGATCGTCAAGAGTTGCTTCCATTCGCTCAGAGTTGCTGATGAAATATGGGCTTATGTATCCTCGGTCTATTTGCATTCCCTCAACGTATTCTACTTCGAAAAGGAGGCCTCTAGATTCCTCAACAGTTATCACTCCGTCTTTCCCTACTTTTTCCATAACTTCAGCGATTAAATTACCGATTTCGTCTTCATGTGCAGACAAAGTAGCTATTTGAGCAATCTGGCTCTTACCTTCAACGGGGGTAGACATTCTGTCTATTTCCACCTTGAGTGCAGCGACAGCTTTTTCTATGCCACGTTTCAGTGCCATGGGATCGGCGCCTGCAGCAACATTTTTGAATCCTTCGTGTATCATCACTTGAGCTAAGACTGTGGCAGTAGTTGTCCCATCTCCAGCGACATCGTTTGTCTTGCTGGCTGCTTCTTTGAGTAACTGGGCTCCCATATTTTGAATTGGATCTTCTAAGTCAATTTCTTTTGCTATCGTTACCCCATCACTGCATACTTGTGGAGGTCCGAACTTTTTATCTAGTATCACATTGCGTCCACGAGGGCCTAGTGTCACCCTGACGGTGTTGGCGAGTTGATCTATGCCTTCTTTCAGGCTCTTACGAGCCTCTTCTCCGAAAGCGAGTTGATTTGCGGCCATGTCTCCTCCTTGAGTTGCTTCTGTTGAATTATGTTCCCTTTAAGAGATTTTTCCTAGAATGTCACTTTCGCGCATTATCAGGAGCTCTTCATTGTCGGTGTCTTTCCATTCAGTGCCTGCGTATCTGGAGTACACTACTACATCACCAACTTTGACGTCCATTGGTATAGTCTTTCCCTCATCAGTGACTCTGCCAGGGCCTGCTGCGGTTACTTCGCCCTCTTGTGGTCGTTCTTTAGCGGTATCGGGTAGTAGGATGCCTCCTGCACTTACATCCTCCTGGCCCGACGGTTTCACGACTACACGATCTCCCAAAGGACTGATTGTTCTTCCCACGGTTTACCTCCTCTCATAAGGCAAAAATTTGACTTTATTCCTTAGTTAGCAGTCTCGATGATTGCTTGCTAACAACGCCCAATTATAGCATTTGCAAAAGGGATGTCAACACGTATCTTGAAAACCACGTAATGAGTTACTGGCACTGCCTTTTTAGAGGGGGCGTCACGTAACTTAGCAGAAAGTTCTTAGTTTTGTGGTCCATTTTCTCGCTCGGATCGCAAAAATCGTTCCAGATCCTCTACTAATAATTCTGGATCTGGTGGGTCTTCAGCGATAGTGGTGCTGGGAGTGACTAGTTGGTCGTATTGTTTTTCTATTTGAGTTACATATTGTTGCAATTCTGAATTCCGTTCAAGTACAGATACTACTTCCTTTTCAAAAATGAGCACTGCATTTTCGAGATCTGTCAAATTTAATGGAATGTTGAGTACTTTGGCAAGATTAGATGCTATTCCGTGGCTCACTTTGGGGTTTGGCATTTGTGGTAGATAATGTGGAGCATGTCCCCAGAGACTGCCACTGGCTAATCCGATTTCTTGCCATGCTTCGGTCAATACTGAATGGATTCCAGTTGGACCTGAATAGTTGCCCTGTTGGTTTATTAACAGGTTATGAGCCTCCAGTACACTCGCGAATGAAGGATCGGTGCTTCTGCCAGATATCCTTGGCTTCCGTGTGTGGGGAACTGTATTTAACAAAGCGCCTATAGTCATCAGGAATTCTGTCTCGCATGCTATAGCAAATTCAGTGATGATTTGGGTAAATGTACGCCATTTCAGGTGTGGTTCGCAGCCAATAAAGATAAGGAGATCGTTTTGTTGATGCGGGTCCTCCCAATAATAGAATTCGTTGCGTTGCCACTTGGTGATTCGCTTCCCCTGGTCATTAACCGCGGTGAATGGGCGTTCTTGGGAGAAATCGTAGAATTCCTCTGGGTCGATCGATGCAATTTTGGTGGCATTGAGGCTGCGAACTAGATATTTTAGCGCACCAGTAGCTGCTTCCCCCGCATCAGGCCATCCAGAGAAAGCAGTGAGTAATTTCCCATTTCGTAGCTGTGGGGTTTGTTGTATCTGAATGAAATCGTTGGATTTTGGCATATCGAACCCCCATATGGTTTCGAATTGATCGTATTTGATGGAAATCAGATAGGTTCGTCTGCAGAGTGATTTTCTGCTCAAACTTGAGTATACAAGCCCAAACACAATGTTGCCAGTTTTATGTTTACGAGCGGACTAGATAATAGGCAGTTTGAATGCCCTTCAGTGCATGCTTAATCGAATTAATGTCGAGTACGTCGCCACGGACAACCTCAGTATCTTTATGCACCCTTCCATCAAGAAATTTTAGGTGCCTTGAAAGACAGCATATGTGATGCCCCTCAGATTCCAATAGTTTCAATAAACGTCCACCAATATAACTAGTAGCTCTAGTTAATAGAATGGTGTCTTCTTATTTTTGTCTTTTCAGCGGTGTGTTTCATTTATCGTTTTCCTTGAAACTAATCAGTACTAATGCTGGTAGAGGCCTAAACTAATAAATAGCATACAGGCCTAGATCTACTACCTAACATTATGATTCGATAGAAGATTTCTTTCACCCGCATTCCACCATGGGAGACTTATTCTGGTACTAGTGTCCCAACAAATACTTGCCAAACTAAGAAAATATACATTGCCTCTCCAAAGAGATAATTTCTCCAAGGACCGATTCTTTTATATTGAAGAATCATGTTAATAGCAAAGCTGTTGAAAAATATTCCATATACAAATTCCGGAGGAGAGCTTTCGGTAGTAGGACTCCAGAGATATATCCCAATCCTTGGAATCCATTCAAGAAATCCCGGGTAATACCAATTAGCCCTATATGGAACTACTGGTTAGATGAAAATCAGCATCGTCAGGTGATATGCTAGACTAGGTCAATATAATTTAGTGATTCGAAAAAATTAAGGCCTATAATTTCGAAGTGGGAGAGGATTGCTTGATTGGAATCCCAATCGTCTTTAGTCGTTTCACGAGATGAGTTTCTTTTGATCTTAACTGATAAGGCCGTTATAATTGATGACTGTTTGCTCAAAGACTCTTCTTCAAGGGCGATATCTATCACTCTGCAAGGAGTATTGTACGAGTTAGATCGCCATGGGAATCCGGTCAATAATGGAGCTTTGGTCGGAGATATCAAAGTAATAGAGTGGGGGACAATCAAGAATGACCTTACTGGCTTTGCAATCGGACTTGCCGGTGTTGGTATTGGAATGATTGGGTTATTTTTCCTGCCTTCGAGATCTGGGATAGTTGAAGCAGTAGAAGCCACACTATGTTTGTTGGGTGTACTATTAGCGTGGGCCTCGCTAACATCGACTCAGAAAGTTTATTTGCTGTGTAAGGGTGAACAAATGAGCACATGCTTCACGTTACGAGTACCGCTAGAAATTGCTTCTTCTGGGATACGCAGATTTATTGAAGAAATTCGTGTCTTCCATGGAATGAGTGAGCCATTGACTATTGATGTAAATCATAAGGAAACCCCTAGTGAAGTTGCTTGACAGTGTCTAAATCAGCGTGTTAAATTTCGTTCAATTCCATCTAATAGATGCCCGATGGATACTCAGATGTATAGGATAAGAGTGTGATGCTGAGTTATCGCCAAGCAACCATTCTGAATGCGCTGGTGAGCCAGTACATACATGTGGCCTCTCCAGTTAGTTCTGATTCTTTAGTCAGACAGGCAGAACTCGGAGTCAGTGCCGCAACTCTGCGGAATGAGATGGCTGTATTAGAGGAGGGTGCATTTATTGTTCGACCTTATGCCTCTGCTGGTGCGGTCCCGTCGCCTTTAGGGTATCGTCATTATGTAGAGACAGGACTTGAGCCTTCATTGCCAGAAGGTGCTGAGATAGATCTTGTGAATGATGCCCAAGGTATTAATGCTGCGGATGATTTGGATGCTCGAGTGGAAATGACAGCTCGATTTCTTGCGGAGAAGGTGGCAAATATAGCATTTATCACATTTCCGCGTGCCCAACAACCGAGGATACGTCGTGTTGAATTGGTGCATCTTGAAAAGTCGTTGGTTCTTTTGATAATTGTTCTGCAGGGGTCTAGCTTGCGTAAAGGTGTTCTTCACTACAGTAACGAAGTTAGTCAAGATAGATTAACTTCGATATCCAATCGATTGAACGATATGATATCAGGTCGTACTTCATCAGAGATTTCTACGGTACCTTCTAACTTGCCCCCTTTGGTGGATATAGCGTGGCGGGGGACTAACAGAATCCTTCGTAGAGAACTTGAGAGTGAGGCTGTGCCGTATGTATATGGATTGAGTTATGCTTTGTCCCAGCCAGAATTCGCTGCAACGGCAGGAGCACAAAGCATTATTGAACTTGCTGAGGATCCTAGTTTGTTACAAGATATTTTGCAGCAACATTCCAAGAATCCCGATAGAGTCAGTGTGAGGATTGGACTTGAAAATGCTGTGGACGTATTACATCCTTTTAGTGTTATTACTGCGAGGTATGGATCCTCTGAAGGTCTTAACGGTACCGTTGGGGTATTAGGTCCTACTAGAATGGAGTACCGACGAACAATGGCTATAGTGCAATATGTCTCCATAGTGATCGATGATTTAATGGAATCCTAGGTAAGGTGGTACTCTACCTTTACACGACCGCTTTCATTCTGCACTTTCCTACCTTCTTGTAAGTTGTGGAGATTTGCGGGTCTTGCCCTGTTGGGATAGGATTAACTGTATAAACGATAGGGTAGGTTATATGACGACGCAAAAAAGAGATTACTATGACATTTTGGAATTAGCTAAGGATGCTTCTGACGAAGATATAAAGCGTGCGTTTCGTAAGAAGGCTATGCAATATCACCCAGACCGAAACAAAGAACCCAATGCTGTAGACCGATTCAAAGAGATTAATGAAGCATATCAGGTCTTGAGTGATACGAATCAGCGGGCTAGGTATGATCAGTTTGGTCATTCTGGGATTGAGGGGCGCTCTGCTGGGGGAGGGTTCGATGGCTATGATAATGCTGGAGGCTTTGGGGATATTTTTGATGCTTTCTTTGGTGGGAGTGGGGGGCGAGGAGGCCAAGCACGTTCACAGCAGGGGGCAGATGTTCATTTGCGTATGAATATATCACTTTCTGAAGCTGCTTTTGGTACTACTAAAGAAGTTCCGATCTCTAGGGCTGAGTTTTGTTCAGAATGTAATGGAACCAAGGCTGCACCAGGATCCTCTAGTCAAACATGTAATAATTGTCGAGGATCTGGTCAGGTGCGCAGAGTTCAGAACAGCCTGTTTGGTCAATTTGCTCAAGTTGTTACCTGTGCTATTTGCCAAGGGGCTGGAGCTACAATATCGGACAAGTGCAAGAGCTGTCGTGGACAGGGAAGGCAGGCAGCAGATCGTACCTTAGAAGTGAAGATACCTAAAGGGATCGAAACTGGTCATAGGCTTCGGCTTAGCCATGAAGGGCACGTTGGGACTGCCAAAGGTCTTTCAGGTGATGCATATATTGAGGTTGTGGTTGAACCGGATACAACGTTTACCCGAGAGGGAGATAATTTGATCTATTACCTTCCTCTGAATATCGCTGAAGCGACTTTGGGGGTTAAAGTAGATATTCCCACGCTTGAAGGAAAGCCTAGGCCGGTGGAAATACCTGCTGGTACTCAGCCAAACAGTAAATTCCGAATTAAGAATGCAGGCGTGAATCGACTTCAAAGAACTGGTCGTGGAGATTTAATCGTTATCGCGGTGCTTGGAGTCCCTGATAATCTAACGAGTCAGCAACGTTCGCTCATGGAGGAACTTCTGGTATCCTTCGAAGAGGATGATATGGATGAGCACGGTTCTGGCTGGTTGAATAAAGTTCGTGACACTTTTAACGGACAACAAGACAATTGACTTCCTCGAGATTCCCGAAGATAAAATGGTTGGAGTTGAGGATTGATTGCCCCCCTGAGTTTGCAGAGCCACTGTCAGCGGTATTCTATAGATACGTAAGCGGTGGAGTTGTTATAGAACAACAAGGTGGTTATAACCCTGATGAAGGGGAAACCGCTCCTGAGGACAAAGAGGTTACGGTTGTCGGGTATCTAAAAATTGATGAAACCCTTGATGATGCCAGGGCACAAATTGATGTAGCAGTAAGACTTATAGCGTACTTATATCCGCTAGCTCCAATTCGTGAAAAGGTAATGGCATCTAGGGATTGGGAGCTAGTTGCTCGATCATATTTTCAGACGCTCCGTATTACGGATCGTGTTGTGGTGACACCTTCTTGGCGATCGTATGTACCAGCTGATTCCGAGATTGTTTTGCATCTCGATCCTGGTATGGCGTTTGGTACTGGCTATCATCCTACCACTAAAATGTGCCTTCAGCAGATAGACTTGACTGTCAAAAGCGGTGATGTGATTGTAGATGTGGGGATTGGATCAGGGATACTTTCAATAGCTGCACTAAAGCTTGGAGCAAGTCAATGTGTGGGGTTTGATATTGATATAGATGCAATTCAAGTAGCGACTGAAAATGCCCGAAGTAATGGGGTATATTCAGGATTAGAGTTGCATCACGGTACCGTATCAGATGATTATGCACGAGAAAATATAGCAGGTTTCGACATATGCTTTGCCAATATTTCTGCAGATGCAACGTTGAGATTGGCGGGTCTGTATTCAAATATAGTAAAGAAAGAAGGTACTCTGATTGTATCTGGAATTGTATCTGATCGGTTCGAAGAATGTAGGGATCAGCTCGAGCAGAATCATTTCAAGATTATAAAGCACATAGAAGAAGATTTTTGGTCTTGTATTGTAGCTAAGAGAACCTGAGGACCTTTCAAACATAAAAGGATAGGGACCCCGTAATCGGGGTCCCTATCCTTTTATGTTTCTCGCGGTCTATGGTAGAGCGACTATGATCCAGCTACGATGTCGCCAGCCTTAGACATGTATACCCAGTATCCACTACCCACTGACAACGTTCCACTGGCACAAGATTGTGCTGTGTACTTGTCGTCTAGGGTGGACCATGCGAAGACCCGTACGCATCCTGCTGGTAGGTAGTCAGCAGAATTTACCGTACTGCTTCCCGTAACTGCAGGATCTGCACTCAACACTGGTATCAAGTTCCAACCTGCGGAGAGGTTAAGAACCTGTGGCAATGGAGAAGGTGCACCAGGATCTGCGCTAGCCAAGGTTACTGTTAGAGCTTGGAAGCTCTCGGTGTGTACGTAGTATGCGGTGTTGGAGTCGATCGTTGTTACACCGCCTTCAAGCAAACCATTGACCCGTTGTGCTGTTATTGCATTGTGATCAGCATCGTAAGTTACCACGTTCCCAATTGAGTGCGTGGAATTTATTACGGCATTGACGTCCGGATCAGCTGGACTTGCCGGAAGAGATATGAGGTTCCAGCCTGGATTCAGGCTGATAGATAGGGCAGGTCGAGTTTTGACTGTGAATTTGACAGACACATCAGCACTCAGAACATTTCCAGCCTCATCTGTGGCATTGAATTTGACTGTGTGATCTCCAAGAGCAAGATCGCTAGTGGAGAGTATGAACTTGACGTTATCGGTGCTTGAGACGCTAGCAAGCACGTCAGTTCCGTCGAGAGTCAGCTTACTAAGGGTAACGGCCTTATGGGTGTCACCAGTGTACTCACTGCCCTCTGACGTCCAGTCGATACTAAAGAATGGACTGGTCGTGTAGACGGTACCATTGTTTGCTGGGCTAGTGCTACTAACAGCAGGAAGTGCGTTGTCTATTTCATAGAGAATTGCTGCTGTGTTGGTGTTTGTAGCATTACCCTTGTTAGCAGCGTTACCAGCTGTGTCTTGTACCGCAACTACAATGTTCTTCACACCGGCAGTTGAGTCAGTAATCTTCAACTGGAAGGTGTTAGTTCCGACGAGGCTTGGTGCACTCTGTGCTGAACCATTCTGGGTGATAGCAGGAGCGGTCAGCAAAGGCTCGTCAGAAGCCACTTCGATTGTGGTAGCTGTCTTATGGAGGACAGGTGTTGTCGAAACAGTGATTGTTGGAGCTATTCCGTCAGCCGCAGTTGGGATGATGGCGCTCGTTGATCGACTGTTACCTGCAGGGTCTGAAATTGGACCTGCAAGAGTGATAATTTGCTTCTTGTTAGCAGCAAAAGCAACAACCGTTAGGTAGACCTGATCTGATGCTGCATCGTAACAATCAACAGCTGCTGGCATGACTGTATCTACGGTGAAGTCAGTTGTCTGAACCGTGGAGCAATCAAGATCCTCGTCAAAAAGAAGCCTGATACTAGTGCTCAGGCCCTTGGTCGCAGTTGCTTGGTTTTTGTCTGTTGTTGTTAGAGTCGTGTCCCAGAAGTGACCAGTCTCGGCACCAACAGGCTGACTGAAGTTAGGTGCGACTGTATCAACACTGAGAGAGTGGTCCTGATTACCAGCAGTTGTGGCATTTGAGTCACTTGTGCCAGTGTTACCAGCTTTGTCGTTGGCCGTTACATTCCAAGTTACTGCCGTTGTACCAGCTACGAGACCTGTTAAAGTTGTCTCTGCCTGGAATCCACCTGCTATAGCAGTTGTGGTGATGGAACCAGCGGTTGCGCCGGACACATTGAAGGCAATAGTTGTTTTATCAACAGTAGAATCACTGTCAGTTACATTAACCACCAATTTAGGATTGACATTTTGAGTGGACGATCCTGTTGAAGGTGATACCACACTCACTACTGGCTTGGTTGTCTCAACGCTAGTAGTCGCGGTCTTTGTCGCTGCAGGGCTGGCGTCCTTGTAACTTACTGTCACAATTGCCCCACTTACTGCTGCGATCGTTGGCCGTGTTGAGTTGGCTGCGTCGTCGGCACCTGTAGCACTGGTTGAAGTACCAGTGGAGAATGTGCCTTTGAAGATACCACTATTGGAACTCGTCTCTTTAAGTTGGATAACGAACCCATTGGTATCGGTTGTGCTGGTTACTTTGACCGCACCGTTTGCCCATGTAGTACCTGTAGTCTGGACACCGGCGGACTTGTAAGTCAGCGTGAACGGGGTTGCTGAGGTGGAAGCTTCACCAGTCTTAGCCTGTAAGGTGACGATTCCATTGCTCGCGTCAACTGTGTAGACGTTAAGGTCCGATATGCTAGCAGTGACGTCAGAGAAGTTGACGATACCGTCACCGTTTGAGTCCATGATCGGAGCTATCTTCACCTTGTATGATGACAGAAGCCCTGCATCATTGTTCGCGGTGAATGGGAAAAGATAGGTGTTAGCAACACCACTGTAGTCTGTTGCCTCATTTGTCTGTAGAGCTGCGATGTCTAGATCGCTGTCAGTGAGTGTTACTTCTATAGTGCCTGCAGCTGATGGAGTTGTCACGAACGTCTTATTTAGTGATATCACTCCTGCTGATGCTGCACTGGCTGGTGCCACACTCACTAGAGAAAACAGCAATACGAGGACGCCTAGTAGGCTTAGTGCGCTTAGTCGCTTGTGTGCTTTCATTGGTTACCTCCTTGTTTTTCTAGTGTTTCATTCCTCGTGGATAGATATTCCCTTGTGTTAAGTGTCTTATTGTGTCTACCTAGACTGGTGACACGGCTAGAACCGATTTCTGGTCCTGCTCGAGAGTGGTACGATGCGAGAAACATAATGATAAGTACTCCTTTTCCGACCCAACTTCACTTGGTGCATCATAACGACGTTTGGGATTGCGACACAACAAGTCGCACGACGCCTATATTACCCATCGAATATTAGCGTATTTTGGGCCTGATTGTCAATACCCGAGAGGCTATTTAGCTTAGGGATAATATAATTATTTTGTACTTAAATTTTTTTATTGTGGGTTACGTGATTTTTGTTGGTACTATCCCTATTCAGTTTTTTGGGTTAGCTGGACTGAGTTGGGTACTTAGTCTGGCTTGTATGACGAGTGTAAGACTAAGTGCGTAATATCATGTATTATAGGCGAATGATGAGTGCCTTAGTCAGATGGGCTGGAGCTAAAGAAAAGGATTTTTGATATGGACTCCAACACAGCGGAGCTAGGTGAAGAGTCAGTGTCGGATCAAGTTGTCACAAATCAGGATATTGATCGATTTCAGTTTCAGGGAAAGCAGGAGTTGCTTGAGGTAACGAGCCTTGAAACTCTAGAGCAGTGGCGCCTTCAACACCTGGGAAGAAGCAGCGTGCTTACCACGGCATTGAGAGGGCTTGGTAAGTTACCTTCAGATCAAAGGAGATCTATAGGAGCTGCTGGAAACATCGCACGGAAATCTCTAGAAGTCGCCTATGAGTCCAGATTGAGCGAATTAAAGACAATGAATTCTAAGGCAAAGTCCCAAGGTACGATTGATGTGACTATGCCGGGCAGATTACCTATTTTAGGTAGACTACATCCTACTATTCAAATAGTACGGGAGATTACTGGAGCCTTCTCTTCCATGGGCTTTCAAGTAGTTGAAGGACCTGAAGTAGAGTCAGATAAATATAATTTCGAATCTTTGAATATCCCTCAAGACCATCCTGCCCGTGATATGTGGGATACATTGTGGATTGATCAGCAGGACGAGAAGGGCCTGTTCTCAACGTTATTAAGAACGCACACTTCTCCTATGCAGGCAAGGATTATGGAGAGCACTGAACCTCCGATTCGCGTTTTAGTTCCCGGAAAATGTTATAGATATGAAGCAACTGATCCAACTCATGAATGGCATTTTTATCAGATAGAGGGGTTGGCAGTCGACCAAGGTATTACCTTTTCTCACTTAAAAGGGACGCTGTATGAGTTTGCTCGTCGTATTTTTGGGCGTGACAGGAAAATTAGATTTCGCTGTGATTACTTTCCTTTTGTAGAACCTGGAGTTGACGTATCAGTAGATTGCTTTAAATGTGACGGGACGGGCTGTAGGGTATGTGCTGAAACTGGGTGGATTGAGATTATGGGAGCAGGGATGGTGCATCCTCAGGTCTTAGAACGTGCTGGGTATGATTCTCGTAAGTACACTGGTTTTGCGTTTGGTATGGGACCAGAGCGCATAGCAATGCTTAAGTATGGAATTGATGACATTCGTCATTTTTATACCAATGACCTGAGGTTCTTGACGCAATTCTAGGAATTCAATCTGTAGTACTCAGGTGTTTTTGACTAGAGATACTTCGCTAGCTATATTTTAGAAATTCCTGAATCGATAGAGTGGCATTAACGAAAATTTCACTAAGACCTTGTGAAGCTGATGTTAGTTGAAAAGTGATCGATTGATGGTACTAGTGGAATACTAGCGGAAGAAAAAGTTCGATTGATAAGGACTATGAAGGGAACCTTAGTATGAAAATTCCAATCAATTGGCTTTCTGATTATGTAGATACGAATCTAGATCCACAAGACATTGCTCATCGTCTTACAATGGCTGGATTAGAAATTGTAGGAGTGGATCATCAAGACTCATCCTGGGATGGTATTTACGTAGGGCATGTTGATGCTGTCATTAAACATCCTAATGCAGACCGTTTGAAAATTTGTACCGTTAATCTTGGAGTTGAAATTCTGGAAATAGTTTGTGGAGCTCCTAATGTGGAGGCTGGGAAAAAAATAGCCTTGGCAAGAGTTGGAACGAGTCTTTTGAATTCCACTACTGGAGAGTACGAAACACTCAAGCAGGCCAAGATTAGAGGAGTAGAGTCTAATGGGATGATTTGCTCAGAACAAGAATTAGGGATTGGGGATGATCACTCGGGTATATTGATACTTTCTGATAGGGCACAAGTAGGAACTCCTATCAGTGAATATTTTGGGGGTATTAGCTTGGAATTGGAGGCAACTCCTAATAGACCAGATGCGATGTCTCTGCTTGGAGTTGCTCGTGAGTTAGCTGCCTTAACCAAGACGCCGTTAAAAGCCCCTAGCCTAGAATATTCGGCAGTTAACTTTGCTGAAGAAAATCTGAAAGTGCGTGTTGATGAGCCAGGTTTCTGTCCTCGATATCTCTGTGTAACAGTCCGGGGTGTGGAAGTTAGGGAATCACCTGATTGGTTGCAGCAACGATTGAGAAGTGTTGGACAGCGACCCATAAATAATGTCGTGGATATCACCAATTATGTCATGTTCGAATTGGGACAACCCCTGCATGCTTTCGATCGGCTTAAGATTCAGAACGAAACGATTATCGTGAGGAAATCATATCATGGGGAAATGATAGAAGCTTTGGACGGGAATCAGTATTCACTGTCATCGGATGACTTGGTTATCGCTGACTTTTCAAAGCCTATTGCTATAGCTGGGATCATTGGTGGAAGTGGAACCCAAGTGGATGATAACTCGATTGATTTGGTGTTGGAGGCAGCTAGTTTTTTGCCTGCAATCATACGGAAAACCTCGCGACGTTTAGGTATACGTACTGATGCTTCGAATCGTTTTGAAAAGGGCTTACGCACACGCCTGCCGGAACTTGCTCTGAGAAGGGCTTGCATGTTATTGGAGCAAATTGCGGGTGGAACTATAAGTTCTGAAATAATGGATTTAAATGACACTGATAGCGTGAAGTCTGTTGTGGTAAGAATTACATCAACCCGTATACGTAGCATTCTTGGTGTAGAGATTGATCTAGGTACCGTTCAATCAGTTTTGGATTCCTTGGGATTTGATTTGCATAAGAAGAGGCCAGAATATTTGGATGTGGTGGTGCCTCCATGGCGCAGTGATATAGCTATTGAGGAAGATTTAATTGAAGAGGTGGCGCGTATCATTGGGTATGATTCAATCCCAGCAATTGCGCTGTCTAGTGCTTTACCTCAAGCCCAAACTTCCGGAATCAAGGACTTGCGTGATGTATCCGTGGACGTTCTTGTCGCAGCGGGTATGCAACAGATCATTAGTTACCCTTTGATTAGCGAGTCGATCTTGAGATCTCTTCCAAAGGATTTGTCTAATAAAGCAGTTAAAGTTTTGAATCCAATGACAACTGATCATGAGTTTCTTCGTGCTTCACTGCGTCCAAGTATTTTGCAAGTTGCTTCTTATAATTACCGACGCCAAATTCGCACTTTACGGTTATTTGAATCTGGGAGGATTTTTCTTGGCAGGGAACATAACTTGCCTGAAGAAAAAGAAATATTAGTTGGGTTGTTTGGTGGTGAAAGGTGGGATGGGACTTGGATTGGTGAAAAAGGTAAACTTGGTTTTTTTGATGCAAAGGGAGTGTAGAGTCGGTTGTTCACCACCTTAGGGCTCAGAGTTAAGTTTTCACCAGAAGAAAATTATTGGATGGAAGTGGGACGTACGGCGGTCATAAAGGCGGTTGGTGAAGAGGACATTGTTTTGGGGGTAGTAGGGGAGATAGACAGGGACGTATTGGATTCCTATGGGATGGACTTGGAAGTAATAGCAATGTTTGAGATAGATCTTGATGGGGTGTATCAAAGTATGCTTATGCATGGGGATACTACATTGTTCGACTCGTTCTCAAGAACACCTGGTGTATATCGAGATCTTTCGTTAATTGCTGCTAAGGATCAATCGTCGGATGCAATTCGAAGCATATTGGAGGATCACCCTTTGGTTGTGGATGCTACTCTTTTTGATTTGTATGAAGATGAAGGAGGGGATGGCTCTCAGCGTGTGCTTGGATACAGGTTATTATTTCAGTCGATCAACAATACCTTGACAGCAGAAGAAGTTACCGGAGCAGAGCACGAAATTTTACAAATCCTTAATTCGCAGTTGGGGATCACCCTACGGTCGTGAATTGGTGATTTCGTTGAGTAGATAATCTAATCGAAAAGAGGGTGTGATGGGCACTGATCATGCACATAGGCATTACGGCGATGAAATGCTCTCGGTAGAAGAAGCACAAGAACACATTCTCAGCGCGCTGAGTGTATTGGAACCCGAGGAGAAACCGTTAATTGAGGCTATAGGCCAGGTTTTGGCTCGAGATGTAGTTTCTACTATAGATATTCCTCCTCTGACTAATTCAGCTATGGATGGGTATGCTGTTCGCTACAATGATATCGTAGGAGTTTCCGAAGGGTCGCCGGTGAAGTTAAGGGTTATTGATGAAATTGCGGCAGGGGCTTTGCCTTTGAAGGAAGTTACTGCTGGAACCGCTAGCCGGATAATGACAGGTGCCCCCATTCCTGTTGGTGCGGATACGGTAATTCCATTTGAGGATACTGATGAGATTAGAGGTAGAGTGGATCATGAATCTGCGCTAGTTCCAGCGTACGTTGCAATTCGATATATTTCTCCAAAAGGATCTTCTGTGAGGCCTGCTGGGCAGGATGTTCAGCAGGGGCAACTTGTCTACCCTGCTGGAACAATGATTCGTTCAGTAGACGTTGGTGGATTTGCTTCTATTGGGTTAGGATCGGTTCCAGTTATAAGACGCCCAGTTGTTTCCATATTATCCACTGGAAATGAATTGGTTTTTCCTGGAGGTAAGTTGGGGGAGGGTCAAATTTATGATGCTAATGGTATTGGTTTGATTGCTGCAGTTTTGGCTAGCGGTGGTATCCCTAATTTTGTGGGTATTGCTAAGGACAACGTGGATGATCTAAACAATAAACTTGATGAATGTCTAAAGGGTGACCTATTGGTAACTTCTGCTGGGGTTTCTAAGGGAGATTTTGATATCGTTAAGGATGTCTTAGCTGCTAGAGGGGAAATGGGTTTTTGGTCCGTTCGGATGCGCCCTGGTAAGCCGTTAGCTTTTGGTACATTGTACGATGAGTCAGGAAAGGCAGTCCCTCATTTGGGGCTTCCAGGCAATCCAGTTAGTGCGTTGGTAGCGTTTGAAATATTTGTAAGACCCTCGATACAGAAAATGCTAGGAGCTCCAACTGTGCTGCGTGATACTGTTGAAGCCGTACTTCAAAACTCCATTGATAACAACGATGGTAGACGGGTATATGCTAGGGTAATTGTTCAGTATAAAGATGGGGTTTATATTGCCTCAACAACGGGGGATCAGGGATCGAATTTGCTCAGTTCTATGCTGAGGGCCAATGGCTTGGCCATATGCCCAGAAACTCAGCGTTCCTTGAATGTTGGAGATAAAATCCGTGTGCATGTTACTGATTGGACCAGAGTGGAGCAGGTTCTTTGATCGGCCATTTAAACAAATTCTTTTTTCGGACTTTACGCCTTTCTATCTTGCAAGAATTACGATTTCGTGTACTATTTACCAATCGGTTAGAGACCTGTAGAAGGTACAGTCAAGGAGGTATAAGCGCATGAGTAACAAGGGGATAGCTACAAGTGGAGTTGCGCGATACCAGATTAATGTCGATTGGTATAAACGGCAGGGCAAGGATCTTAGCGAATTTTTGTTCAACCGCAGGTGTAGTGTTTGTAAAAACGAGCTAGGAGAAAACCTCGACAAACCTCCATCGATCAAAGAACATTTCACTCAATTTAGCAAGTGCTGCGGGACTAAAGATGACTATCTGGGTGAGTATATGAGTATTAAGGAAATTGTTTTCAGGATAATAGCCCGTGATCGAAACCAAGCAAAAACTATAGATGGTATTTACAAGGGATTGTCCGCTCATCTCCAGTCACGTAGTTACAGCAGAGTCATTCCGTTATTTTGGCTTGAGAAGATGCTGTCTGCTGATGAGATATATGGGATTCATTTGGTGTGATTATTTGAGGTTTAGGTAGTGTCATCTCAAGTACTGTTGCGTGACGTTGCCGCCTAGGTATACTCGTGCTATACTTCGCACGTCTCGTGATGCTGCTTGAAATTAGTGTTTTAGTCTGGCTCTTCACAAGACGAGTTGGAAGTGAAAGTAAAGTTATTTATCGCAGAGGTTATTGCAAATGCTCGATGGTGACCAAAAAGAGGAAATCAACCCTACAAGTGATGGTGTGTTAGAAGAGACTCCAGTCACAGAGGCTCCTGTTGTTCAGGCAGCTCCAGTAACAGAAGCTCCTGTTGTTCAGGCAGCTCCAGTAACAGAAGCTCCTGTTGTTCAGGCAGCTCCAGTCACAGAGGCTCCTGTTGTTCAGGCAGCTCCAGTAACAGAAGCTCTTGTTGTTCA
>Ga0209501_10000769_pt1 | contig 37652 bp, 50 predicted proteins | sample ArcticOcean_MG_C_4_FD_187434 | JGI IMG/M metagenome (GOLD analysis project Ga0209501, IMG submission 187434) | Marine microbial communities from western Arctic Ocean - ArcticOcean_MG_CB4_134 (SPAdes) (version 2) | ecosystem: Environmental > Aquatic > Marine > Oceanic | place: Arctic Ocean...
AATAATATAGCCTAAATGGCGGAATATATAACTCCCTCGTTAATTTTCTACTATATTTTAATGGCTTACCAATTTTTGGATTATTTATAATCTTTCTTAATTGTTTGGCAACAGCCCTTTTCAAACCAATATCCTTAATTTTAGAAAAATCCCTTAAAAAACTATCCTGATAAGTTACTTTCATTTTCAATCTTTTTTATAAATTCATCAGAATCTAGAGTATTAGATGAAATATTTCCATCTTCGATATCTATTAATTTTTTATCCAACCTTAAAGCTAACTCTATCTCATTAAGTTTTTTCTTCATCTCATTAAATTCATCAACACTTACAGATATTTGATCCATATATTATCTGAGGTATTAGAATACTTAAGTGTTTTGATAAATATTATTCGCTCTAGTTTCTTATATCAGAAACACGGTGGGTCACCCTCACTTGCACTTATAGTGTACCCTTCGGGCAAAAGTGAGGGTTTGTTACAGGCCCTCGTGTTTAGGAGACGGAAAATTTGACATCTCTTTTAGAGATGTTCCCTGCTTGCACTTAAGGTGTACCCTTCGGGCAAAAGCAGAGGTTTACAACATTTTCCGTATTATTTCGTTTTTGAACATAAGTATTAATATCTTATTGCTAATAATTTTTAGAAGTGCTACCAAGCGTATAATCCCAGTCTATGATATAATAATATATTTAGGAAATTAGGTTAGCAAGGCTCCTAATTTCTCATAGAGAACTTTGCATAAATGTCATTTGCGATAGCAACGCAGCAAAGCCTTCAACTTATCTGAAGTTGAATGGATCAGAAATTTTTAATTTCTGAGTTCATCTTAGAGAACGAGAAAAACGGAGTTTTTCAAAGTTCTCCATATAATCTTCGCTTAAAATAAGCGAACTAATTTCCGGAAACTACAATAAATATTATTTACATAGATAAAAGTCTAAGTGGATTTACAAAGAAATTATTAAAATTATTTCTACCTTTAGAAACTTTCTTCCCTAAAGATCCATTCTTTTTCTTTTTTTAAATCTCTTTTCAAATTAATCTAGTAATTAGTTTTTTTAAACTTTTACCAATCACCCAAACTTCCATTCTTAGAATTATCATCTTCACAACCCAACTCTTCCATCTTAGTAGCATGATCTGACTTCGCTCTCTTCAAATCTTTTTTTAAAAGTCTTGCTACTCTATCACCATGTCCCATCTTTACCTAAAAAAGTTATCTAAGGTTATAAAGGTTTAGCAAATATAGCTTTGTCCTGAGTCGCATATTTCAATAGTTAGATAGCAAATTTTCATCGAATTTACTTCGTGAAAATTTACAAATTATCTTCGTCCGGAAGCATTCCGGACAGTGCTGCAAATTTTATTATCTACTTCGAGATTTATTGAATCTAGGTTTACTTGATCCCGAACTTCGCTTATCAAATCTAGAATTTCCACGCCCACCTTCACTAGTTCTTCTTTCTGAAGTTCTTCGATCTCCACCTGATCTAGCACTATCCCGATTACCATAACTTGATCCACCAGATCTTCCACTATCTCGATTTCCATAACTTGAACCACTTGTTCTCCTATCTCCACCAGACCTACCTGAATCCCTATTTCCATAACTTGAACCACCTGAACTTCGCCCATCTCGTCCTCCTGAACTACTACCTCTACCATAACCTGATCCAGACCTAGAATCTCTTCCAGAACTTTGTCTTTCATCTCCACTTCTTCGATCTCTACCTAAACTTCCATTACTCCTAATGAATCTTCCCTTAGAGCCATCTCGGCTCCTTCCACCATTTCCAGACCTTGGATCTCGACTTCGATCTCCAAAACTTGGCCTTTTATTTAGTATTGATCTTTCCCTATTTCCACCACTACTTCTTTCACGTGAACCTTGATTGTCAGCCCCTCCAAATCCGCGAGACCTTCCACCACCAAAACCACCAGATCTTGAACCCCTTGGAGCAGGTTTAGCCGCATTCCCAGTAGCATCCTTAGCAGCTTCTGAATGAAATTTATGTTCCACTTCAGTAGCCTTAGATTTAGTAAGTCTTTCTATATCTCTTAAGAAATTTCTTTCCTCACCTGAACAAAATGAATAAGCAGTTCCATCAGTACCGGCTCTAGCAGTTCTACCAATCCTATGGACATAATTTTCAGGTTCATTAGGTAATTCGAAATTAATTACGTGACTTATGTTATTTACATCAATTCCCCTAGCTGCAATGTCAGTTGCTACTAGGACCTTTACTTTACCCCTCTTAAAATCAGCTAATGCCCTTTCTCTTTGAGACTGAGATTTATTCCCATGAATTGCATCAGCAGTAATATGATTCTGATTCAATATTTTTGAAACTTTATCTGCCTTATGCTTAGTTTTTGTAAATACTAATGCGCAATCCATATTATTTTCTTTAATCAAGTCAACCAATAACTCAGTTTTATTTTGTGGATCAACATAAAAAACACTTTGCTTAATTTTTTCAACAGTTGATGATTCCGGTGTAACTTCAACTCTTACTGGGTTTTTTAAAAAGTTTTTTGTTAATATTGAAATTTCTTTTGACATTGTAGCTGAGAAAAACAATGACTGCTTTGTCTTAGGTAATTTTGCAACTATTTTTTGAATATCTCTAATAAATCCCATATCAAGCATTCTGTCTGCTTCATCAAGTACAAAAAATTCTATCATATCTAGATTAACTCTGCCTTGCTGCATAATGTCAAGTAATCTTCCTGGAGTTGCAATGATAATATCTGTTCCTCTTTGTAAACTAATAATTTGAGGTCTCATACCTACGCCACCATATATAGAAACTTGTTTTAAATTTAGATATGAACCATAATGAGCAATACTTTCAGAAATTTGAATAACTAATTCCCTTGTAGGGGCTAAAACTAATGCAAAAGGTCTTTTATCCTTTTCTCTACCTTCTTTTTGAGATAATTTCTGAATTATTGGTAAAACAAAAGCCGCAGTCTTTCCAGTACCAGTTTGAGCTATACCAATTACATCCTTACTTTCAAGTAACAATGGAATAGTTTTCTCCTGAATTGGAGTGGGTTCAGTATAACCTTTCTTTTCAAGAGCCTGTAAAATCGGCTCTATAATGTTTAATTCTTTGAATTTCATACTATTGACTGAAAATGTGACTATTTAAACCCTTAGTTGTAACTACTTATGGGTGATAATATAATCGGGGTGCTATTCTAGGTGGATTTGTTAACTACCACCTAGTAATTAGGGGATTTTATAAAGAAATTAAGTCATTATAATCTATGGTTAAAGAAATTAATTTTGAATTAATGACTCCAAAAGAATATGAAGAAAAATTAATTCAAAATAGGATATCTAACATCCACCCCTTTCTTGAAAGTTACCATAAGTCCTATAAAGAACTTAAGCAAGAAATCAAAGATTCCCTCTCCTTCGACGAATATATTTACTATATTAAGGGTCAAGAGACTAAGATAGATTTCAGTGAAGATGAAGTGGATGAAGAAGGGGATGAATAGTGTTTATTAATAGGATTAATAATAAGATTAGAGTTATAAAATTTTTAAAAATTTTGCAATATTTCTTCTATCAATGTCAAAAATTCCTTCGCCCTATTTAATGAAGTCTGAGCTTTTGATTCCTTAATATTTTCAGTAGTTTCATACTGAAAAGTTGCTCTTTTAGTTTTCTCATTTTCATAATTTCTTAGATGACTATCAACAATATTTAATGCCTCTTCTTTTTCTTCAGTATAATTTTTTAAAAGATAATTTTTAATTTTATGTCTGCCCTGGAAAATTAATGCCTCATTAATAACTTGATGAACAATTTCTCCAGATGACTTATACCCTAATTTGTAAAGATATGCACAAGCCATATAATACATAGAATAATAACTTGTTACAACAATCCATAATGATGAAGTTTTATTATCAAATAATTGATTGGCTACATTTAGACTCTCCCTAGCATTTCTTAAATAAGTCTCGTAAATTAAAGTCTCAGTATTAGAAATCTCTTTAATTTTACCTTCCTGTAAATATACTTTAAAATTTCTCTCAGCATGCTCTATTCTTTTTTCATCCATTTTGATATTAGGTGATAATAATTTTCTATTCCATACAGTATAACATTATTCTTAACAATTTCATTTCCAAGATTATCCCTAGATTTTTCAATCATTGAAATAAATTCTTCTGTAGTAAATTCATGCAATTCCAATTTCAAAGATAAAATGTTCAATTTTTCAAACAGCTCTTTTGTTTTATTTTTATTATCTGAAATTATACAAATATCAATATCTGAATTAGTATGATTTGAATTCTTAACATAAGAACCAAATACCAATAAAATCAGAAAGGGATAATCTAACTCCTCAACATATCTTCCAACTATCCTCAATTTTGGATGTTTAGACAAAAATTCTTCTTTCCTTTTACCTTCAACTGAATAAATTTCTTGATTTGGCATTAAATTCAACTTGACCATAGTAGTATTGCCCATTTTCCTTTTAGAAACCAATTTAGGATAAAGATCACTCACTATATTATATGCATTTTTGTAATTAACTAAAGTTGATCCTGATATGCTTCTTATCGATTTAGAATCCTTATTCTCAATTAGATTTCTTAATATTTTCTCCTTGGGAGAAAATTTAACTCCATTCATCATATTATCTTTATTCTTTTTATTTACCATAATATTATGGTAGTTTTACCATATATAAGGTTTTTGCTGATGTCCAAAAATCTTATAAATGATTAATTTGTTGCTACCTTGAGAGAAAATTTAGATTATAATAAGATGAATCAAGATAATAAGATATTTACAGTTGCAGGTCTTACTAACCATATAAAAAACTTATTAGAATCTGATAGGCAATTAAATAATTTATTAGTAAAAGGAGAAATATCCAATATTACACATCATAGTTCTGGTCATACTTATTTTACATTAAAGGATGAAAAAAGTCAAATTAGATGTACTCTGTTTAGTAGGAATAAAGAAAATATTAAATTTAAACTTGAACATGGAATGAAAATAATTGTGGGAGGAGATATTGAGGTATATAAAGTTCGCGGAGATTATAGCATAATCGTTCGTGAAATTCACCCAGATGGACTTGGATCGTTGAATTTAGCATTTAATCAGCTTAAAGATAAATTAAAACATGAAGGACTATTTCTTGAATCAAATAAAAAGAAAATACCTAAATTTCCAAAGACTATTGGGATTATTACATCTGCTAATGGAGCCGTGATCAAAGATGTATTAAATATTATTCAAAGGCGTTTTCCTATTGTTAAGATATTAATTTCTCCAACACCTGTACAGGGAGATAAGGCAATAAATCAAATAATTAATTCAATAAATGTAATGAATGAGTATTCTGAAATCGATACAATTATATTATGTAGGGGTGGGGGATCATTAGAAGATTTGTGGTGTTTTAATGATGAAAATGTTGCTAGAGCAATTTTTGATTCAGATATCCCAATTATTTCTGCGGTAGGACATGAAACTGATTTCACAATAGCAGATTTTGTTTCTGATTATAGGGCGCCAACCCCTTCAGCTGCAGCAGAGAAAATCGTACCAGATATTCAAGATTTATATGACCATATTAATCATTTAAAAATTAGGGGCTCAAAAACATTAGACCATAAATTAAAATTATATAAATCCAAACTGAAACAATTAGCAAGTAAACATATATTAAAAAAACCTATTGAAATTATACATTCCAATTATAGAGTAATAGATGAAATTTCATACAAATTAAAGAAATCTATAATAAATATTATCAATAATAGAAAAAATGAAATTGAAATTATTGAATCAAAAATTAACGCATTAAGTCCTAAAAGTTTACTCGAATTATACAAGCTAGAATTAAAAGGAATATTGAGCCGCATTATATTTAATACTCCTACCAAATATATAGAATATAATCGTAAAGAACTAGAAAATTATTCCAATAATCTTCATAACATTCAAAAAAATATAATTAAACAAAAAAATAATGAATTAAAGATATTGGAATCAAAAATAACAGCATTAAATCCTAAGGCTATATTAGAAAGAGGATATAGCATATTAATGAAAAAAAATAAAATTATTACTAATTCTTCAGAAATAAAGGAAGGGGAAGATATAAATATAGTATTATACAAGGGAAATGTAGATGCTAAAGTTAAAAAAACAAACAAGTAAGAAAATGAATAAATCACTTTCCTTTGAAGATAAATTAGAAAAACTTAAGGAAGTAGTTGAAGATCTCGAGGATGGAGAAATACCATTAAAAGAATCTACTAGCAGATATCAAGAAAGTTTAGATCTTATTAACCAATGTCATGAAGAATTAAACGATGCAGAATTAAAAATTGAAAAGATTATGAAAAAAGATGGACAGATAGTTACTGAATCTTTTGATTAATAAAAAAATATATTTTTAAATCCTATTTAGTAATTATTGTAAGTGGAGATTCTTTTATATGTTTAAATAATTTTAGACCTTTTTTAGTAATCCTAATATTTCCATCTGAAGAAGATTCTACAAGCTCATCATTCATAGCTTGTTCAACATCATTTTGTATTTCTTCTGGATCTTTTCCCACTAAGATGTTATATGAGTTAAGTTTAAACTTTAATTTAGATGAGAAAGGATGTAATTTTCCAGTTAGGATCTTGCCGAAATCTTTTTTAGAAATCTCTAAATCATTAATTAGGCATTTGAGGATAATTTTCTCATTATTATCTCCCTCACCAATATTTTGTGGGGAGAAATCTTTAATTTCATCATTAGATGCATAATTTTTCTTAAGTTCTGGGATTACAAGTTGAATTTTTTCAATTTCTATACAATTTGAACATGCTTCACAACATTTATCTTTGTATTCTTCACCAAAATAATTTAGTATTCCTTTTCGAATACATGCCCCAGATTTTAAGCAATTTACAAGGTCATCTACCTTTTTTATATTGTTTTGTAACAATCTTTCGAATACGTTTGTAATTTTTGAATTATCAAATTTTTCTAGGTCTCCGATAATCAAAATCATATCTCTTCTTTTTATAATTGAGTAATTCAAAAAGTTACTTTCATTCAATTTTCTAAATATTTCTAAAATTCTAAAATATTTCACATTAGATTCATGAGACAATTGTTCTAGATTTATTATTTTCTTATTTCCAGTAAAACAACTTGTTGATAGCATCTTTTCATAATCTATTTTATACTTTGTATTAATCTTTTGTAAGGACATCCCAATATCGTTCCTATCAGCTAATTTTATTTCATAAGGAATTTTACCATATTTCTTCAACATATTTTCTTCTTCCAATCGTTGAATAATTAACCTTATAGGTATCTCCTTAATTCCCGTCAGGTTAGTTAATGAGTATAATGTTAAGAATATTTCTTTGTTAGAATTATTAATAAAATGATCTATAAGATTTTTTACCTTTATTTTTTCGGGCCAATCAGACGATATTAGAGATTTTACCTTTTCAATGTCGCCTTCAGAGAGTAATACTATACAATTTGCTGGATCTCCATCCCTTCCCGCTCGTCCTATTTCTTGATAATAATCTTCTATAGATTGAGGAACGTTATAGTGGATTACGTTTCTTATATCTTTTTTGTCTATTCCCATTCCAAAAGCTTTTGTTGCTATAATTATATCACATTTACCTCCCATAAATGCCTCTTGAGTCCTGTCTCTCTCCTCACTATCTAAGCCTCCATGATAATATTTACATTCTATGTCTCTTTTATGTAAAAATTCTGCCAAGTTCATTGTTTCAGCTTGAGTTCTAGCAAAAATTATAGTCGGTCCTTTTAATATGGTAAGTAAATCGAATAAATATTTTTCCTTATCAATCCCATCATGAACATCCAATTTTAATAAATTTAGCAAAGGTCGGTCAAAACTAGATTTTATCACCTTAAATTTAATTCCAAGTTGTTCCTTTATATCTTTCTCTACCTCTTTAGTTGCTGTTGCAGTTAATGCTAAAATTTTTGGATTATTTAATATTGAAGTAATATTTTTTAGATTGAGATAATCTGGCCTAAAATTATGGCCCCATGTAGAAATACAATGCGCTTCATCAATTACAAAAAGATCTATCTGTGAATTTTGAAGTACACCCTTTATTTCTTCAGATTGTAAAGATTCCGGTGCAAGATATAATATTTTTATTTTATTTTCTTTAATTAGAGAAATTATCTCCTTTTTTAATTCTTCAGATAGAGTTGAATTATAAAAAAATGCATTAGGAATGCCATTTTTTAATAATGACTCAACCTGATCTTTCATCAAGGAAATTAATGGACTAATGACCATAGTTAAGTTATCTTTAATTAATGCAGGTATCTGGTAACAAGCAGACTTTCCACCTCCTGTAGGCATAATACCTAGTATATTCTTATTGGAATTAAGCAATAAATCAATAATTTCTCCTTGCCCATTTTTCTTAAATCCTTCATATCCAAATACTCCTTGCCCTACATCTAAGGGGGTTTTTTTAGAAAAATCTTTATTAAATTTCTTTGCCAATTCAATCTGTTTTCTTATTAATTCCCAATTCTGATTTTCTTCATTCATAAAAAAGCAACAAAATAGACTTACTTAAGCCTATCGTTTTATCATATTTATCTTTTCTTTTTATAATTAATAGCACCAATAACAGCTAAACTTTTCTTTTTTTGAGAAGACATTTTCTTTATAGTTTTCTCAGCTTTGAACCGATTTGTGGAAAATATACTCCCTAATAATTTAAATTTAGTTCCCCTTCCAGTATAAGTTTTTGAATTAGGACTTTTTACAGCCTTCAAATGCTCACTAACTCTTTCAAAAACACTTCTCCTAGTTTGACCGGTATATATCTTCTTAGTTCCATCATTTCTAGTCGTTTCTCCAAAATACACTTTTCCTTTCTTAGAATTATTCTTATTATAACAAGAAAAACACATCCCATTATGATATTTGGTATAACTCCTACATTTAATACAACTTGCCATTTTTATTTAACTATCTCTCCCAACCCCTCCACAATCAAAGATTGTTCACTCGCCATTTTCATTCCACAATCTCCATCAACCTTTCAACAATCTTCACTTCAGCCAACGTATCCAGTTCACAATACTTCTCTAAAGCCCCTCTAACACTAGCCTTTTCTTTATCATCAACTTTTGGGTCAAAAGTAATCCTCTCAAATTCTAAACTAGCATCAATCCCATTATTAATCTCTAATTCATTATAACTCAAATCAGACATCACAGGTAAAACCTTCTTTATACTCGCACTTCCCTCTTGCTTAGGATCATAATAATCAAAATTTCTAAATGGAATCAATAAATCCTTAATTCTTGGTAGAAAATTATCATTAACTAAACTTTCAAATTCAGGAAATAAAGCTATTGCCTCCTTCAATTTAGATTTCTCATAAGTTTCGTTATATACAATTATATCTCCCTTATTTCCAAGATTATCCTTAAGTGACTGCATAAATTTAGGTATTGGGTTACTAACTCCATCAGCCAAGAAAGAAATATGCTTTGGTTTTGCGCCAAACTTCTCAACAATATGCAATGAATATTGAAATGGAATATGTTGGTAAGGCTTCATATAATCAAATCGAGGTAATGTGGGAGTCATTGCTTCAAAATCTAAATAATACAAGGGGTATTTTAGTCCATCCAGAAATTTCTTAATATTTTCCTTATCAATATGTACCTTCTTACTAACAGCACAATCCTTTTGGATTTGCTGATTTGAAGTTAGTTTTTGTGAACTAGGAATATCCTTAATTTTTAGAATATCTTCCTTATACAAATTTCTTGATTTAATACCTCCACGATATAATTCAAACACATTTCCTTCAGGCAAAGAATCCATAAATTCATCTTTAGCTATATTATCGTATTTTATTGTTCCAAGTTCATCTACATTAAACTCAGGACATTTATCTAAATTAATTACTTGAATCATTTCATTAATTCTTTCATCAATATTTATCATAGCAGTAGCAACTTCATCAGTTATTTCACTTTGCACAAACAAATTCTTAGGATTTATCTCTCCCTTTTTTAGATAAGTATTATCTAGATGCATCAAGATACATTTTCTAATTTTTAGCCCAGATTTCTCATAAACATATTTCTGAAATGCCACATCATGAACATTGATATCCTTAACACTAGTTCCCGCTTTAACTTCAATTATATCCCATTCGTCAATTCCTACTGGAAGTAATACATCAGCCCTAGAAAATAATCTATCCACAAGAATCCCAGCCTCAAAAATTGGCTTTCTTAATTCTAAAGATTCCTTAGTCTTATCGATATTTTCTTTAAAACCTAATTCAGACAAGTCAATCCCCTTAGGAAAAACCTTTGTAGCCAAGACTCCAATTTCATGTCCTCCCTTAAACTTATGAAGAGTAGCCGCATCAGGTTTAGGGATCCTCCCCTTATCATTAACCTCTATCCACAACCATTTTAGGCATTGTAAGCCTATAATATATTTTGATTTAGATAAAAGTTTGTTTGCCATGTGAAAGGGAGTTTGGAATGGTATAAAAGGGTTTTGGAAAGAAAAATTAGAAAAACAGAAACATTTAGATTTTTCAATTCTGTATTAATTCCTCAGTCTTATTTATGAAATCTAAAACCTTGCCTTCATAATCTTTAATCATCTCATTATTAAATTTAATATCAGTAGAGTAACTTGCATTATTCCTATCCCCCTTAAGATTGGTATAAAATTCAGCATCATCCTTACTAATTGAAAGCTCATTTAATAATCTAGCTTCATTTATAGTTATGGTATATTCCCTTATCAAAATTAAAATTGTTGAATAATGATTTTTTGAAGAATATTTTTTCTTCGTTATTAAAGCCAAAGCACAATGATATAAAGAATAGTATAAAGTTACAACAAGCCAATCATTAAAATTATTATTCCCCTTATTTAGTTTATAAAATTCAATATTATGTCTAGCTTTTTTTATATGTGAATTAACTAACTCTTTATTTTCTTGAATTATTTTAATTTGTTTTTTATTTATAAAAAATGTAATTTCTCCTTCAAGATATTCCTTATCATCAAACAACCTATTAATATTCATCTAAAATTGCCTCATAAAAATTTTGTTCCTTATATATTGGAAAACCTGTTTTTCTTGCTTGAATAATAATATCATCCCTATTCTCCATGAATTGATTTATTGTTACCCGAAAAATTGAAATTGGATGTTTAGAAGTTATTTCTGCTTCTTTTTTATTTTTTGTTAAATCTATTTTTGAATTAGAAACTACCAAAATGTCTATATCACTTTCCTTTTGCTCCTCTTTTCTTGAAGATGAACCAAATAATACCACCATATTAAGCTCCTTAGAAATATTTTTTAAGAAATTCTTTAATGGAACCTTTATTCCCACATTCAAATTATTGAATTTATAGGCTGAAATTTCTGAAAATTTCAATGAAAATATTTTTTTATCTTTTATCTTATAAAATGTATTTGACTTTGTTTTATCTAATTCCAAGATATTACCTTTTACTAACTTATCTAAAGCATTTTGCAATGAACTATTAGACAATTTAGTAAACTCCTTTAATTGATTAAAATATAATCTATCCTGCCTTAACTCCAGATATGCTTCATAAATCTTCTCATCTGCTTTCATTTTTTTCATACAATACCTACAAAAAGAGATTATTTAAACTTTACCATTTTTTGGCAATATCTTGCCATATTTTGGCAAATATTATTTTATATAATATATACTATACATATTATATAATACAAAATGAAAATCAAAGATTTTCCGATCCAAAACAGACCAAGAGATAGGTTTTTGACTATGTCTTGTTTTTCTGGGTTTAATTTTTTTAGATATTTCTTCTTCCTATCTAACCATTCTTAACCTCCACCAACTTCCTCCTTCTCCGCTTCTTCTCCCTAACCACTCTCTCTTCCTCATCCAAATAATTCTCATCACTAACAACACCCTCTCCAGTCTCCCCCTCCAACTCTTCCCTAGCATTCTTTGCAATATCTCCTCCTTTCTTAGAAACTTCAACATGTTCTTCAAATTCTTCAGGATTCTGAGTTCTTTCAATTTCTGCTGTTGAAGCTTCTCCAAGCATATTAAATATCAACTCCAAATCAGACATATGATCTCTCAAGTTTTCCCTATCCAATCCCTTCAACTCTTTATATTCCTTAGGTGTCATTCCAAAACTAGCTTTAGAAATCTCTGCTGTCAAAATCGCAAAATCACTCTGTTCTTCAACCCCTCGCTTTTTCCATTCATCTGTTAAATCTTGTCTTACAGAAATACCTCGTAATCTTTTATCAATCCAATCTTTAGAATATCCTTTTTTCTCATAAATCTCTTTCATCCTTTCCTGTGCAAGTTCAGGATTCTCAATTTCTTCAATTCTTTCACTTCCAACCCTAGCAAGCCATAACTTAAAGGGTTCTGCCTTTTTTGAAGGAATAGACTGAATTATTCTAAATATAGTTTCTTTATTTGCACAATCTGTTAAATAATATTTCCCATCAGAAGATTTCAATTTCAGTTGGTGACAATTTGTCACCATCTCACTTCCTTCCTCACGCAATCTCTGAACTAATTTATTCCAATATTTTCTAGATTTCTGAAAATCTTCTTGTTCAGTCAAAATCGCAACAATATCTACAATAGAATAAAACCATTCATCATTATGCCAAATCCTCCTTATTTCTTTATTTCCAAAAACAATTAACTTTTTATCTTTTTCATTCATTTTATACCCTCATCTCCCTAACTTTCTCTTTATTTAACCCAGTCAAACATACTAAACTATCAATATCTCTAGCAGAAAAACCATCTTTCCAAACTTCCTCAAATATTTCTCTATCATCTTTTGTTATTTCTACCACCATTTTATCCCATCCCTCCTGCTTTCATTCAATCAATTTTTTCTTCCATTCTTAATTTTATTTTCCATTTTATTATTGTGTGTTACATCGCGTTACATTAAATCTACCCATTTCAAGCCTTAAACCCCCTATTTACGCCATAAAATAGACTTTTTGTTACATTGCGTTACATTAATTTTAAGCCCAAATTGGAATATATCTTTTGGATTCATCCTGTTTAATTAACATCCTTTCCATACAACTTCTCATAATTTTTGAAACTTTAACATAATCACTTTTACCCTTAAGATTAAATCTTTCTCTTAAGGTGGTATTTGTCATAAATTCTTTAGATATGTATCTTAATACACAATGTTGCCAACATGCTCTGATTTTATCTTCTTTTGTCATTTCTTCAAAACTTTTATGTGAATATAATATAGCCTTAACAAATTTATTTTCTTTGATAAATTCAGGAGCAGGTAATTGAAATGCCTCTACTGATGCGACCACCTTATCAATACCACTCCCTCTTTCTTCACAAACATTAATTCTTCTCATAAAACTTGCTAATTTATCATTTCTAGAAATTGGGGAATGATCAATAAATCTATCTGTATTAATTAGTGGTTCTCCAGGATTTATAAATTCAACACGATTATCAAAGAATTCTACCATCGGGCCAGTTCCCTCTTCAAAAAAATCTTGATGAATTAAAACATTTCCTAATAATTCTCTTATTGCGATACGTGGATACATTAGAATTTCTTCTCTTAATGCTTTTCTAATTACCTCATTTGCAGGCAATTGATCCATCATATATTGCACTAAATTTTCAAATAGAATTGCATAACCTTCCTTATGTTCTCTTTCTCTTGTTTCACCTATTTTTGAATTTCCCTTATAAAAAATAACTCTAATTTTTTTCCTTGAAAGTTTGTCAAATTTATTCAAATCCTTGGCAAATAAAATTGCGCCCAAATTAGTTATAGAATATTTTTTCCCTTTTTTAATAATAAGTTTCTCTTCTACAAATTTATTAATAATCGCTTCTTTATTCAATGGCAATTCTAATTTCATTAGAGAAAAATAACCGGAGTAATCTATTAATTCCCATATCTTCGTCTCCTCAATCTTTTCCAAAGCAATTCCGTCTTCAAAAATAATCTCATTAAATATTCTCCAAAGCTTTCTCTCTTTCTCAGGATAATCCTTAAGTTTTTTCTTATAAGAACCAACCCGAATATATTCAATTCCATTAAATGATACTGGAGATTTTTTTGCGGCATCAATTATAAAAACAACAATTTTATTATTCTTATATTTTCCTTGAATAATCTCAAAATCAATTCTAGGATTTAATAATTTTAATAACCAATTTTCAAGATTTTCATTTCCTTTCCCTTTTTCTTTTGAGGGATTAAAATTAGTTCCATTAATTTTTTTTGTTTCATTCTCAATGCCATATACCAAATATCCGTGTTTAGTCTTATTTGAACCAGCTGAATTTGACAATGCAGAAAGATACTCTCCAATTAATTGAGGTTCATAGTTATTCAATTTATATTCAATCCATTCATTTTCATAATCATAAGAAAGAATTTCTTCAATTAACTCATTAAATTCTTTTTCTTTCATTTCACAAGTTCTCACCTCACAACCGAGCTATCCTCCCCGCATCTGTTATCTTAATCCCCTCTTCTTTCATCTTATCATCTCCTATTTTTATAAGATAATAATGATATTAGAATTAATAAACTTAACTCCAAAAAAATCAATTAATCTAGTTTTTATTCATACCCGCCACCCATACCCGCCCCACTACCCATTTGATTACTAGAACTTTTCGAAGCAAGTACATCATCTATCCTCAATATCATTGTAGCAACTTCTACACTTGATCCTATAGCTTGTGTTTTTATCTTCAAAGGCTCAATTATTCCCGCTTTTAGCGAGTCCTCCACCTTATTATTAGTAATATTAATTCCAACATTTACTTCCCCATTATCATGTCGAGCCTTAAGTTCTGTTAAAACATCAATAGGATCTAACCCTCCATTCTCGGCCAACGTAAGTGGAATATATTCAAGCGCATCAGCAAATTCCTTAACTGCCAATTGCTCACGTCCACTTAATGAATGTGCAAATTCTCTCAATCTCTTAGATAACTCCATTTCAATTGCTCCTGCACCTGGAACTATCCTACCATCACGAACTACAGTAGCAACGTCACCCAGTCCATCTTTTAGTGCTCTTTCCATCTCATCCATAACGTGATCACTACCACCATGAATCAAAATACTTAGCGCCTTTGGGTCAGGACATCCACTCACGTATGTCATCTTATCATCTCCATGGGCATACTCTTCAACTACTTCAGCACTACCTAAATCACCATCAGTCAAATCATGAAGATTACTTACAATTTTCCCCCCCGTAGCACGAGCCAGGTTCTCTATATCACTCTTAGCAACCCTACGACAAGCATAAATTCCTTCAGTAGCCAAATAATACTGAACGATATCATCAATTCCTTTTTGACAAAATATTACATTAGTTCCACTAGCCTTAATGATGTCCACCATCCCCCTCAAAACCTTTTCCTCACGATCAACAAATTCTTGCAACTGTGAAGAATTATTAACTGAAATCTTTGTATCTTCAGGAGTCTTAACTTCAAGTGCCTCTGAAAACAAAAGTATCTTAGGCTTCTCTACTTTAGTTGGCATATCAACACTAGTTCTATCCTTATCAATAATTAATCCCTTTATTAGTTTAGTATCCTTAACCCCATTACTTTTATTCTTAACAATTTTAATATTTCCTAATTCAACTTTCCCGTTCTCTGAAATTTGTTTAACAGCACTAACAATTATATCACTAAAATTATCACGAAATGTTTCAGCACCTTTCCCAGTCATTGCAGTCCTTACAACATTCTTCAAAATTTCATCATTATGCTCAAAATCAAAACTCAATTCCTGCAAAAATTCCATAGATTTCTCTGCAGCAATATTATACCCCTTAGTTATTATTGTAGGGTGTATCTTCATATCAAGTAACTTCTCAGCATTTTCTAGTAATCGTCCTGCAAGCATAACTGCGGTAGTAGTTCCATCACCAACTTCAGCTTCCTGTGTCTTTGAAATCTCTACCATCATCTTAGCAGCAGGATGTTCAATATCCATCTTATCCAGAATAGTAACCCCATCATTAGTAACAGTAATATCTCCAACACTATCCACTAGCATTTTATCCATTCCTTTTGGACCTAGAGTAGTTTTCACCGCATCACTAACAAGTTTTGCCGCCAAGATGTTATTACGCTGAGCGTCACGACCAACAGTACGCTCAGTACTTTCAGGCATTATGTAAATAGGTTGTTTATCGCTCATAAGAATTCTAAAACAATTCCCTCTTTTAAACATTTTTCACACTTGATATATATACTGGAGAATATAGATTAAATATATTATTTTTTACTTATCCCTCTAAGGGAGGGTGGGAGGGTTAAAAGGCCCTAAGTGAAAAATAATTGCTAAACCAGTATCTCTGCACAAGGATTAAGAGTTGGTTTTATTATCTCCTCAAGAATAACTCTATTTGGATATTCTAGCGATTATAAGGGTAATTTGACACATTTCAATAGAAACAAGTGAGAATCATGAAGAATTCTGATTCGGAATTTAACTAAAAAAATGTCTATGCGGAGATACTGTAAACATCAATACTCTTTTAAACATCATTTAACTAATATAAGAAAAGAGAAAATGCAAAACAATTACAAAGTAACTATTTTAGGAGGGTTGCATCTAGGGAATCTTCAAACTTCTCTGAAGTTGAAGATCCAGAAGATATTTATATCTTCAGACCTAGGTGCCCTGGATTAATGGCCATCAAGGATAAAGTATTCAAGGGTAAGCTTAAACAAGTTGCTAATTTTAATTTTAAAGATACATATAGTTTCATCTATGATCATTTAAGTGATGAGGGGTGGGAAATACACGAAGGCCTATTTAGAGAGAAAACACTTGGTGAAAACCTGAAAGAATATAATATAAATTGGAAAATGACTAAAAATATCTCAGATTATTTTCAATACGAAATAAATATAGGATGGATTCTTCTAGCAATTAAAGATGTTAAAGTAAATATAGATGGAAAAGAAGTAAAGATGCAAAATGGAACACTAGAATTAAATTTTGATGCTACTCTAATCAAAGACCCAGATGATAAATGGAAAGAAGGATTTATGAGATCCATGAGAGAAATATATGACAATTTTATCATACGAAACACTATCGAAGATTATGAAGTAGATTTATTTGAAAAAGTAAATGAACTTATTGCCGTAATAAAAACCTATTTAGCTATTGAAGGCCAACATCAATACTGAATTAGTAAAGCCTAAACTTTAAATAACACATTTAACTAAAAATAATATGTCAGAAAAAGATTCAATATACAAAGGTAAAATACTACAAAAAGGAATTTTCAATTTCAAAGATGCATATGAATTCCTATATGATTATTTAGTAGACGAAAACTATGATGTAGACGAAGTCAAATATGTTGAAAAAATTAAAGGTGATGCAAAAGATCTAGAAATAATCTGGAATGCAACAAAAGAGGTCTCTGATTATTTTAAATATGAAATAACTGCAACATGGGGAGTTTTTGGGATGAAAAAAGTTAAAGTCAAAAAAGGAAATGAAGAAGTAATAATGGATTCAGGAACTATTGAAATAAAGTTTACTGCAGCCCTAATTAAAGATTTTGAAAACAGATGGGAAAACAATGCATTCTTAAAATTCATAAGAGGGATTTATGATAGATATATTATCAGATCCCATATTGACACATATGGAGTAAAAGTCTGGGAAGAAGTACATGAAGTAATTGCCCAAGCCAAATCTTTCTTAGCTATTGAAGGTCAGCATGGTTAATTATTGAAATTCTAAAATATTATACCCATTATTAGTAAATTCATGTTTTAATTCATCCACATGACTTATTCCAGTTATAGCAAATCTTGGCCTATTAAATTCTCCATTAGTATATCTTGAAATTAATCCTGGAAATCCCCCTAATTCTTGAGAAATAACTTGATTGTTATTCACATTCTCATCTCTAGGTATCTGTATGGTTGAATCATTTCCTATAGAAAAATGTAAGAAATAATGTCTTAATGGTCCATCACCAATTATTCCCCACCCCCTTAATATCTCTAAACTTCCACTAGGAAAATGCCTATTACTAGAAATAGGATGCTCATCATGATTAATCAAATAAATATTAGGTTTGGCACCCTGTAATTTATTACCATACCCATTAACAAAATTTAGACTAAAAGAAAAAACTCTATCATAATTATCACTAGTATCTAATCCCCCATTACTAAGTGCTTTATTTAATGCAACAGGAATCATAACATCTCCAGGTAATCCCCTACTATGAATTTGTCTATCTACCATATTCTTCAAATATCTAATTTCTACATTCCTATCCTTAGAAGGTTCACCACCTCTTCCAGAATAATTTTCAATAACCCCCATAAAATCTGCAAGAATTGTATCTTCCCTAGATCTAAATGCTCGTTGCTTATCATAATGTCCTAATGAATCAAATTTCCAGTCAAATTTTTCCAATTCAGAATTCCCTTCATCAAGAATTTGTTGTCTAAATTCTCCTAAACCCCCATCATAAATCCTCCTAAGAATCATAGTATTTCTATATTCCACTTCAGTACCCTCTTCCAATTTCAATGATGCCTCGCAACGTACCCGCCTATCTTTTGGCTCAGCAACTCTTATCAATCTATCTAGTGCAAGATTATAACCTTGTCTTTGCTCAACTAATAGTTCATTCATAAAATTCCAACAAATTTACCCTATTTAAGATAATATGCTTCAGATCTTATATAACTTTAAATACAATTTCAAGTATTATTTCATATGAAAAAGAAGGCTTTATCCCTATTAGTACTTACAGTACTACTTAGTACAATTTCTGTTTTAGCAATAAATTTAGAAGTTCAGTCAGAAGACATATCTAATAGCTACCTAATAGAAACTGAAGATGAAGCAATTTTTGATATTACTATAAAAAATCTTGAAGATGAAGATTCATTTGAAATATATTCCATTGTTGGAGTAAATATAAGACACACTCCATTCAATATTGGGCCAAATCAAACTAAAAAAATAAGAATCTACCTAACTCCACAAGAACACTTAAAATCTGAACCGCAATCATATATCTTTGAATATAAAATTAAAAACTTAAATAATGAAATCCATTCTGAAACACTTACCTTAAACATTGTAGATCTTGAATCATCTTTCTCAATAAAAACGGATCCTATTGATCCAAAATCAGAAACAATAATTCTAGATATAAGAAATAACATTATGAAAGAATTCAAAGATGTAAATTTCAAAATTAAATCAAAACTATTTGATCATGAAGAAACTATATCTTTCAATGAAAATGAAAAAATATTCTTAGAAATAGATCTAGATAAAGAAAAAATAAAAACACTCACTGCTGGAAATTATATCCTAAATACACAAATATCATTAAATAATGATATAGCAAATATTGAATCTCAATTAAAATTCTTAGAAACTGAAGGGATTGAAACTTCAGAAAATAATGAAGGAGTTATCATACAAAGATCTGAAACAATAAAAAAGAATACTGGTAATGTTAAAAAAATTGTAAAAATTACTGAAGAGAAAAACTTGTTAGCATATATTTTTACAACGACAAACCTAGCTGCTTCTAATATTGAATCAGACGGATTTATAAGAAAATACACTTGGGAAAAAGTTTTAATCCCTAATGAAGAACTTAAAGTAATAACAAAAACTAATTGGTTGTTTCCAATAATAATCATAATAGTAATCTTACTTGGTTTCAGTATAATCAGAAAGTCCATTTATGATAATCTTGAATTAACAAAAAGGGTATCTTTCGTAAAAACTAAAGGTGGTCAATTTGCACTAAAGGTAACTGTAAAAGCTAAAGCTAAAAAAAAGATAGAAAAAATATCAATCATTGATAAATTCCCAAATCTTGTTAAATTATATAACAAGTTTGGAATAATTGCACCAGATAAAATTGATTTAGAAAATAGAAGACTTCACTGGAATCTAGATTCTTTAAATAAAGATGAAACAAGAATATTTACCTATATAATCTATAGTAAAATAGGTGTAGTTGGAAAATTCGAACTACCTGAAGCTAAGGCTGTTTATGAAGATGAAGGAGAAGTTAAAGAGGCTATTTCTAACAGAAGTTTTTATCTCAGAGACGAATAGTCTCTGATGATCCTAAAACAATTGTAAATTGTTTTTTGATCTGAGGGATTGATAATCCGAAGAGATTAGAAAATCTATAATAATACTAATAAACAATATTATTATGTTAAAGAAGAATCTAAATATGTAGATTTATCATAAAGTACAAATTCTCCAGGAAATAAACTTAGGGGAGGAGGCAAAAAAAGATAAGAGGGACTATTTGGTTCAAATATTCTCTGAAATTCATCAGCTAAATTCAAATTAGACCTCACTAAATTTTTTGAATAATTATCAAAATAGAAAGAAACAGTCATCCTATTCTCATGATTAGTCCTAATTCTAATCTCAGAAACTTCTGGAAAAGACCTACAAACTTCCCTATTAAGTATTTCAAAATGATAAGGCCTAATTTGCATATCCGCTAACAATCCTTTAGCATCAGGTAATTGGATCCTTTCATCTAATAATTCAGGGCCACAAAAATTAATATCTTCATTCATGATTAAGCTCCATAATAAATTCCAAAACTTCTTTAGCATGCCCGCCAGCCTTAACCTTCTCATACACCCTAATTATTTTCCTATCCTTATCAAGAATATAAGTTATCCTAAAAATCCCATCATAAGTTCTACCCATAAATTTCTTCTCCCCATATGCCTTATAATTCTTACAAGTTTTAAATTCAGGATCTGATAATAAAGTAACCCTAAGTTCATTTTTCTCACAAAATTTCTTCTTACTTTTTTCATCCCCTCCAGATATACCTATCACACTAACTCCTAATTTCTTAAAATCATCCAAAACTGAACTAAACTCATTAGCTTCTATAGTGCACCCAGGAGTATCATCCTTAGGATAAAAGTAAACAACAGAATAGTCTGTATTCAATGCATCTAACTCAAATACATCTCCATGCATATCCTTCAACCCAAAATCAGGCGCATTCATTCCCTCTTTTAATACCATAATTTAATCAAGCACAAAACCTTTAAATACGTTATCTTTTACTAGATAACATAACAAATAACCCTCGGTAGTATAACGGTTATTACAGGCGGCTGTAGACCGCTTGAAGTAGGTTCGACTCCTGCTCGAGGGATTCTTAAATATTTAGGTGTCAAATAATAAACGGATACTACCTCAGAACAATTTCCACCAAAAACCTTATAACTCTCAACTTCTTAATATTCTTAAGATGGAAACAATAACAATACCCAAACAAGAATTTAAAGAAATGAAAGCCGAGTTAGAAGAATTAAGGACGGAAAAAGATGAATCTCTACCTAGCGTAGAAAAACAGTTAGAAAAAGGCCTAGAAGAATTAAGACAAGGAAAAATAGTTCATTTAAATTAATTTTATTTATCCAATATCTTTTTGACTAATTCTCTATATTCATTCTGATTGTCTTTTATAAAATCAATAATTTTCTGTTGATCTTTCTTATTACCAAATGCAACAATTAAAACAGCTTTAAGATCCTCAAAAATCACAAAATATACCCGTTTTCCATTAAATCTTTTCTCTCGGATAGATCGTATTTGCAAAGTATCTCCAACATAAGGATTAATCCCAATTTGTTTAATCAGCTTATCAAATCTATCTTGATCATGAATAGAAAAGTTTGATATAATTTCATTATTCAAGATAGGAAGTGTCTTTACTAAATATTTCATAGTTTAATTAATAGATCATTATATAAAAACATGATGAACAAAATTCAATAAAAATCTTTATAATCCAGTATGCAAAAAACGATATTCCTTTATAATCAAAATCAATAAAATGCGTACTGTGGATACCACTCCTGCTCGAGGGATATTATAACATTGCCTTAAGCAATGTTATTAAAATTCTCTGAAGCAAGATGTTTTAACAATTTACGAAGTAAATTAAGGTTCAGCTTCCAAAACTTCGTAAGAAGTGAGGAGACAAAGAATCTTTGATTCTTTGGACCTGCTCGAGGGATATTTCAAATCCACCAAAAACCTTATAACTTCTAACTTCTTAATAACCTCAAGATGGAAACAATAACTATACCAAAACAAGAATTTGAAGCGATGCAAGCAGAGTTAGAACAATTTAGAAAAGAAAAAGAAGAAACTCTTCCAAGTGTAGATGAACAATTAGAGATGGGTCTTAAAGATATGAGAGAAGGCAATATCATGAGACTCGCTTAATTTTGATCAATAATACTTTTTACATAATCTCTATATGCATCCATATTTGATCTAATTGAATCGATAGTTCTCTGTTGTGTCTTTTTATCACTTACAGCAACAATCAAGACAATTTTCAAATCTTCAAATACAACATGATATATTCGTTTATCATTTAATCTTTTTTCCCTAATTGATTTTATTTGTAAGGAATCTCCTACATATGGGTTAGTGGTAAATTGTTGAACAAGACTATCAATTCTTTCCTGATCTTTTGAGGATAATTTTACTAGGGTCTCTTGATATACTGTAGGATGAATGTAAACCTTGTATTTCATACTTTAATAAATTGATCCTCATATAAAAATATAATTAAAAGAATTCCATAAACTTTATTACTTAGACATTATTAATTTTGCTATGATAAAACAACGCAGTAAAAAAGAATTAATAAAAAATCTAAAGGACATAGCAAAAGAAGGAGAAAAACGAGCTAAGGGATTGGGAATAAATAAATCAGATGTTAATGATATGATTCATAGATCAAGACAAATAAAGAAAAAATCTTGATCAACAGTTATAAAATAAATCCACTTTCTTTATAAAAAAAATCAAAAAAACACAAACTTAAGATTGTAATCTCGCAAGATTAATATCCTCAAACCCCATAAATCCTTAAATACCTAGCATGTTAATTGTCTATATGAAAAAGAGGCTATTAGTTTTACCATTATTCTTAATATTATTAGTGACGCTTATCTCAGCACCCTCAAATTACAACCTGGGAAACGATGTAAATTATAATTATAAATCATTAAGAGTAGATTCAGAAACCACAAGAACTTTCTTAATAAAAAATGATAATGGACCTGACTTCTATAGGACATATAATAATTTTAATAAAGGGAATATAAATCCAAACACTCGATATGTCGGATTTAATCAAAAAGGGATCTATGGAGACTTTGATGATTCAAATCATCAACCAAAAAATAAAGATTGTGATCCAGACTGCCCTGCAGGATGGAAATGCTCTAAAACTTCAGCACAATAATTCTAAGATAATTTAAATACCCACCATATTACCCAATTTTATGAATATTAAATTAATACCAAAAAATTATTACAAAAATATAACTAAAGAACTTATCAGTTCTATTAAAAATAACAAGGGTAAAATTTCTCTAAAAAGAACTTCTTCTAATCTTTTTAGAAAAAGAAAAGATAACAAAAATGATTTAAAAATAGATCTAACTAAATTCTCAGGGGTAATCTCAATTAATACTAGAGAGAAAACTGCTGAAGTTCTCGCAAGAACAACTTTTGATGACCTCGCAAAACAAACTATTCCCCATGGATTTATGCCTGCAGTAGTCCCAGAACTAAAAACAATAACAATAGGTGGGGCTGTAACAGGAATAGGTATAGAATCATCATCTTGGAAATATGGATTAGTACACGAAAATGTCTTAGAAATGGACATACTAACAAATAACAAAATAATAATTTGTAACAAAAAAGAAAATAAAGAACTATTCTTTGGATTTCCAAATTCATACGGGACATTAGGCTATTCATTAAAACTAAAAATAAAATTAATCCCAATAAAAAAGTTCATTAAGTTAGAGCATAAGAAATACAATGATTCAAAATACCTTTTCAAAGATATAGCAAAATTTCAAAAATCAAATTTATATGATTTTATAGATGGAACTGTTTTTAATAAAAATGAAATGTATATAACATTAGGTACTTTCACAAATAAAGCACAATTTCAAAGCAACTATACTAAACAAAAAATATATTATAAATCTATTAAAGACAAAAAAATAGATTATCTAAAAACCTATGATTATATTTGGAGATGGGATACAGATTGGTTTTGGAGATCTGATAACTTTTTAGCACAAAATTCACTTATAAGATATTTCTGGCCTAAATCAAAACTAAATTCCAATACATATACAAAGATTATGAGATTCTTTGGGAAATACCCATTTTTAACTAAACCTTTTGGGAAAACTGAATCAATAATCCAAGATGTACCAATCCCATTAGAAAATTCATCAGAATTTTTAGAATTTTTACTTAAGGTGATTGGGATAAGTCCCATTTGGGTTTGTCCAACAAAAATACAAGATAAAACTAAATTTCCATTATTCCCATTAAAAATAGAAACACACTATATAAATTTTGGATTCTGGCAAATGATTCCTTCAAATAAACCAGAAAACTATTATAATAAATTAGTTGAAAAAAAAGTAGATAAATTAAAAGGAATAAAATCACTTTATTCATCCTCATTCTATTCAAAAGAAAAGTTTTGGAATATTTACAATGGGAAAATCTATAAAAAACTAAAGGCAAAATACGATCCAAATAATAATTTCCCTGATTTATATGAAAAATGTGTTAATAAGCCATAAAACATAGTTTTAATAACACAATATTTCTTGAAATTTTAGGGGTGAAACAATATAATGTTATCATTAAGAAGCCCAATTAGAGACAAAAGGAATATAGAATCCCTCCTAGAAAGAGCAGGTATACCTATTGGAACAGATGAACGGGGAGCAGTTAAGTTCCATGATGAAAGAGCATTTAGTAGTATAATAGGGAGTGATACAGTAGGTTTAATTGAATCTTATATGGCTGGGTGGTGGGATTCAACAGATTTAGCACTCACTCTAGAAAAAGGAATTAGGGCAAGATTAGAAAATACTATGGGCATATTTACCAATCCAGGTAGACTCCTAAGTATTATACTTTCAAAAGCTACAAATAGACAAACTAAATCAAAGTCATTACAAGTTGCAAGTGATCATTATGATTTAGGAAATAATTTTTATGGGGCCATGTTAGGCCCAACAAGACAATATACTTGTGCTAGATTCATAACTGGAGAAGAAACCCTAGACGAAGCCCAATTGGCAAAAATGGATCTAGTTTCAAAAAAGGCAAATCTTCAATCAGGGGATAAAGTTTTAGAAATGGGGAATGGGTGGGGAATGCTTTCAAAACATATAGCTGAACAATATGGAGTTACTGTAGATGCATATAATTTATCAAAGGAACAAGTAGATTATGGAAGATCTATAAATGGAAAAAATGTAAAAATAAATCATCAAGACTATAGAGATTCAACGGGTAGATTTGATAAAGTAATTTCTGTTGGAATGTTAGAACATGTTGGACCAAAAAACTATAGAAGATTATTTGAAACTCTTGATAGGCTAATTCCTGAAAAGGGATTAGTAATTCTTCATTCAATAACTAGTAATAATCAATTAGTAAGAGTTTCAAGAGGTTTTGATAAATATATATTTGCAGGAGGAGTAACTCCTGCTGTTTTCTCAGTAAGAAAAGCTGCGGAAGGAATTTTCGATGAAGAAGATGTGCATAATAGCCTATGGGAATTCAATGGAACCCCTAAGAATTATATTCCCTCCCAAGATTCAGATGTATCTTCTAATCCCTCAATGCAATACAGTCCAACATTAAAATTTTGGCATGATAATTTTCAAACTACCTATCCTGAATTCAAAGATGAAGCTGGAGAAATATTTGTTAACAAATTCGGAACAATATACCCTGGAGATCTAAGCGATCCAAGCACAACATTCCAACGAATGGAAGAATACTACTTACTAGCATCTAAAGCTGCATTTGACTCAGGAAACATCCATCTAACCCAATTTGTATTTTCAAAAGGGTATAAACCTGGAGAATACGAAATAGTCAGATAATTCACAAAAAGTTTATATAGCTAAACTTCATCATATGATAAAAGTAATCAAAAATTACTTTTGGGATATCCAGAAAATTTTAATTTTCTGAATATGATGAATCCAACATAAAAAAGACAATGACATTATCAATTATACTAGGAATATTGGGAGCATTAATAGTTTTAGAGAGTTTATTCCTAATTATCTTCCCTTTAGCATCAAAAAAGATGCTTAAGAAAATTTCTAAAAATAATAATACCGTAAAGCAAGCTGGAATCATAGAATTCTTTATGGGGCTAATTCTTCTAGCTATATCATATCTCAGCAAAATGTAGATATTTATTTTACTGTAGATCCTAAAAAAATAACAAAGTTAATTGTTTTTTGATATATTAAAATTTGGTTAAAAATATTTTATAAAAAACTAAGCAAGTTTTTCAAACCAAGTTTATTCCCAATAAAGTCGTGGAAGAAAAACTAAGCAAGTTTTTCAAACTGAATTTATGTTAATAAATTCAGGGCAGAGAAGCTTATAGCTTCTCAAAGGAAATTTATTTCCAATAAATTTGTGTTGAAAAATCATTCAGATTTTTCAAACTTCACAATAGCCTTGCAAGCTAATTTTGGAGTAACTTTCTTAAAAGTATGGCGAACATTCTTTATGTTTTCTTCTCCATTAAAATATAGTGTAAAAATCGACTTTCCATTCTTTATAACTGCAGCTCTTCCCTCACTACTTCCAAAACTATTCTTCATTCCAGTCTGAACTCTCTCTCCCTTTGAACCACCGCTAAAAATTCTATTATTTCTTAAAATATTATGTGGGTAAACGTTCACTCTCAAGAAAAAATCCTTACCAACCATCTTAGTCATATCCTTATTCAAACCCTGACGAATAGCTTCAAGAGCTATATCTCTAATCTGAATATTCTCTCCAGCACTTAATGTAACCCTTATCTTATAATCTCCAGCCTCATACTTCTGAATATTCCCCATGTTAAACTTAACAATCTTTTGAGGAGGTATAGTCTTAATATAACTCTTCTGTTGTTTCTTTGAACGCCTCGTATTAGTTATAGGTATTCTCTTTGAATATGCTGCTGCCTTTCTTACTGCTACCATTTTTATCTATTTCCTCCAGAAAAATGGTGGCTTAAAATGGTTAATTTTATTGCAACCATTTTAACTTAGCCTCCCTGATGTGGGAACATTCAAACTATAACCACCTTCAGCTCTCAGAGCACTATAGTCTATTCCAGAAGATATTGAATTAGTTTGTGCATAAGCCCTAGTTTCTAAACTCCCATTTTCTAAATTCAATCTCAAGGGAATAAATTTATCCGCTCCAGGATATGCAACAGTTCCTGGCCTAGGAGAAGTAGCTATATCTCCATAAACCCCACTATCTCTATCCTTGAATCTAAAATCCATCCTAGTATCATTATCTATTGAATATTCTGACATCTTAAAGATCAACTCCTGGAGAGTAATTTGCTGATTGTTCTAAATTTCCCATTGAAAAATAACTCCCTGAATTTGCAGACCCACTTGATGGAGAACTAAATCCATGTTCCTCTCTACCACAATTAACATCATAAGATTCGCCACTTTTATAAAATCTACACATTTTAAGCTGCAACCCCCATTCCACCATCATCATCTTCATCATCATCTTCAAAATCTGGTCCCTCATAATCTGAATCATTCAATCCCAAATTTTTTCCTAAAAGATAATCTCGCTCTCTCTCTTCATTAGATTCTACAGGAACCTCATCAGAATATATCTCAGGTCTCCATTCCCCCTCTCTAGGCCCAAATTCAGGTTGATCATAATCTAAAGTTTTAGGTAATCCTGCATCCGCATCTGCCAATAAATTCTCCAATTTTCTATTAAGTGCATCAACACTAGGAGCCTTATCAAACCCTGAATTAAACTCACTTTCAGGCCCTAGATAAATACTAAAATCAGTAGTAGCATCACTTCCAGTATTTCCCCTATATCCCATCTTAAACCTTCACCTCAACATCAGTATTTCTAGCTTGACCTGGTAAACCCTTCTCAAAAATAGCTCTAATCATTCCCTTATTTCCATGTGCAGAACTCACTTTCCCCTCAATAGCCTTACCAGCAGGCGAAGTCCAAACTACATCTTTACCAACAAATTTGTCAGCCTCTTCACGAGTTTTACTTCCAACATTAAGTATATAATGTCGTTCATGGATTCTTTTAAGTCCCCTTCTAAATTGTACTACTTTTCCAATTACCATACTATAGAATTCAGAGAAAAAATAGGTTTAAAAACCTTTGGTGAGGTTTTTAACTCATTCAAAATTAGAAATTTTGAAGATTTTAAAAGATATTGTCTACTTACTTACAACCTCTGGACCCTCTGCATTCTGAAGATAGCCCCTACATTCCTTTCCTTGATTATTTCTACCATATGCAATGCCATTTGTAACATCAACCCTATTAACAATTCCTTTCCGATCTAATCTCCAGGGCCTATCAGGATTATCTCTCACCTCAAATATAACCTCTATATTATCAATATTTTTAAAATTAGGAGCTCTTGGAGATGTCTCAACGGTTTCTTCAGAAGGTTTAGGGATATAATTTTCAACCTGAACACTTAATCCGGAATAAAATCCCCCGCCAAAGCCAGTCCAAAAAGTACCTAAAAAGGCAGTAGTATAAATCCCCCTAGAAATCCATCCATTCATAACATTACTAAAACTCTCCAATTTATAACCTTTTAGATTATCAAAAATAAATATTTATTTTTCTAATCACAAACTTATAGAATACTCGCCCAACTCTTTCTTCAACGCATTCATTGTTTCGTTATCCAAAACAACTCTTCCACCCTTATAATTTGCTAAAGTAGTATTCAATTCATTAACATCACTATCCATTACCTTTCCACCTTCTATCTTCTGAACCTTCTCTTCTTCTACCAAGAATGCAGGCTTACATAAAAATAAATCAGCATGATGATCCTTTCCTCTCTTGTCATAGGTCACGACAACTTTCGACTTCTGTAACAATCCTAATTCCTTTCTCTGAGCATACTCTGTCATTTCTTCAACCAAATAAACACTATCCTTTCTTACATTCTCAAAATCATACTTACTAGGTGCTTTCTTTGCTTCAAAGTCTTTCTTCATCCCTATTAATTTATTCAAGGCTCTAAAATATTTGGGATTACCTTTTCCAGCCTTTAAGATTTCTTTTTCATAGTCCTTAACTAAACTAGTATGAGCTTTCTTTCCAAACATATTTTGTAAAATTTCAAAAACATTTTCATAAATTTCCTTAAACAGTTTTTCAGTCATTCTCTTTTCAAGTTCTTCTCGCATCTGCTTCAATCTCTTTAAATAATCCTCACTATTTTTCAATAACTTATCAACTTCCTTTCCAGAAACTTCCTTAATTTTTCCGTGCTCATATCCCTTATAATATTTAATAACTATTTCTTCTAAAATATCCCAATACTTTTTCTCTAGCATCTTTTCCTTATCAACAAACACTCGCTTCATTTCAGCAACAGTTTCCTTAGGAGTTGTCGGTGGAACTCCATACATCATTAACATTCCTTGACTTGGAGTTATTACACCCCAATAAATATCTCCCATAACTATATCCATAAGTCTCCTCTTAGCCATTTCCTTGGTCTTATCTCCAGTACTCATAAACATATCAATACTTTCTGGAGTAGGTTTTATCTTACCCATTCTTAATAATAACTTCCAAGGCAAAAATCCCCCCCTATCATAAAATGGAACTCCATCTCTCAAGAACGTATAAAAAATTGGATTAGCATCTTTAACTCCTTCCCAAAACTCTGTAAGTAGATATACTTGCGGACTTAATTTATTCTTAACTCCTGCTAGTTCTCCAGCCTGCATAACATAACTATTGATTATATTACGTAACTTCTCTTTTAATTCAAGTCTAGGCATTCTTTTAACATCAGTATCATCAATTATTATATAGACATCAACGTCACTAGTTGGAATAATTTCCCCCCTAACTAAACTTCCACCAACAACATAACTATAAACATATTTCTCAAACTTCTTTAAAACTAAACTCTTATGAATCTGGGCAACTCGAAGTGCACCTAAAATTCCCTTATCAAACAATGGATAAGCCATCCCAATAGCCTCAATAACTGGATATTTACTATCTAGTGCAATCTCCCATAAATCTGCTTCCAAAAATATATTCAACCAAATTTTCAATTTATCTTCTTTTATTTTCTTTAAAATATCTAACTTAACTTCATTAAATTCTTTCTCTTTATCATTTGGTAGTACTACAACTAAATGCATAGGCTTCTCTTTTTTTTCCTCATCAGTCAATTCATTCTCTTCATCAAATAATTCAGCTGCCTGGGGAGGAATAATTCCTATACCTGAAACTGACTTATGCTTCTTATTAATATATTTTTTCAGTCCATCAAGTTTCTTACGCAACTCAATCATTTCCTTACTCTCAGCAGGTGTAGGGGCCTGTGGAACATCCACCTTTCGTAATTCAGGACTTTGATATTTACGATCTTCAAGTGATGATTCCCCAGAATGAGCTTCTTGTTTTTCGTCAACCATGTTAATTTTAAGCTAATTTATTATTTAAAGCTTATTACTACGCAAATTGAATGCTATTTAAACTTATTCCCAATATAACTCACCTACCCCTAATATAATTATTCAATTCAGCTAAACTTCCTAACTACAATTATCTTCTCAATAAACTCATTCACATCTTCAAACAACTCATTATTAACTGATTCATAAACTAAATTATCATCAACTTTCCCATACTCATGAGCAATAATATTTCTCATTCCTTTTGCCGCTCTAAGTCTATCAGCCAATGAATCAGATATAATATCATTATCTCTAAGAATATAAAATGAACTCTCTTCATCCTCAGGTTTTTCAAATTCATAATATCTAATTACTATTAAAGCCAAATCAACAACAGCCTCAATAATTTTCTCAAAATATCTTTCCCAAATTGCCCTAATCTTAAAATCATTAATATATTCTTCATAACCTATTGGAAAAGTAGATTCTAAATTTTCCATAAATTCCTCAATTTGTTTTATTTTTTCATCCCTCCTATTAATCAACTCATCCCTATCACCCATTCTTAAACAACACCTTATGATTTTTCTCAATAGAATTTTTTACTTTATCTGGAAGAACATTTAACACTTGAATATCCCCCCTGTTATTTATTCCACCAGATATCCTTACTCTAAATTTTGCAGCATCTCTTTGATCAATCCTATCAAACTCAACAGCAATATCTATATCTGAAAGTAATGTAGCATCTTTACTTACATGAGACCCAAATAATAATATTCTTTTTATCTTATGAAACAATTTATCATCCTTAATAACTTCAATAACATCATCAATAACATCCTTAACAACTTTACCCTTCTTAAAATCAAAATCTTTAGCATAGGGAGAAATACTTAAAATAGCTTCAAGTTTTTTCTTAATATCTCGAGATAATCTAGTCTTTTCTGAGGGTTTTAATTTAACGCCAAGTAATTGCTTTCTCATAATTACTAACTCTCTTTCACCAAATATCTTTCTAAGACCTTTGTTATTTTCTATTTCATATAATAAACTCATAGTATCTATTATTATCACTATAGTGATAATAATTATCATAGTTGTGATAACTATTTAAATGTTTTGATAATAATCATTTAAACTTATTCCCGATATAACTTACCAGCCTACTCCCAGTCACCTGGGTCGTAGCAGCACCAACCCGCATATAAAATTCTTCTTCCTTATGAAACCTCAAAAAAACTGGCTTCTTAGATTTTAAACAATCTACCTTCATAACATTCTTATCTTCTATTTGAATTAATTCAAAATGCATATAAGGTAAATTTTCATTTCCAACATATTCTTTAATCAGATTAGTAAAATGCAAATTAAATTTATCATTACTTTGAAAATGATCTCTTTCAATCCCACAAATATTCCCAGTATCCTGAACTCCTACCAATAAACTCCCCCCTTCAGTATTCAAGAAAGCAGAGATGGTCTTCAACACAGAATGCTCTATTCTCTTATCAGGCTCTCCTGTATGCAAATTAACCCTTAATGTAGACTTGAACTCTATATGTTCATTTTCTCCCTTCTTAATCAGCCCTACAACCTCCTCCGGAGAATCTAAACGCTCAACAAACAAATTAGGATTTTTTTTCTTAAACCTTTTAATTAAATGTCTCAAAATAGGAAGATCATAATCTTTCAAGTAAGCTAATGCCAAACTTGTAGCTAAAAATGATCCCAAAAATACAAAAATCAAGCTAGCCATAGCATAATGATAATCTGCTAATCCCACTTGCATTCCAAAGTATCCCTTCAATAAAAATTTAGAAAGTTCAGAAATTGCCCCTATACCCATTGCAAAAGCTATAACTGAAATATAAGTAACTAAATAATGAATTTCCATTTTACTATTCCTAGTTATGATCAAAAGAAAGGCTACACTAACAAAACTTATTGCAAATCCAAAAAATATCTGTATAATAACTCCCCTAAATTCCCCCAGGAAAAAAGATCCTACTACAAATATCAATAAGATAAAGTCCATTTCACGAGGTAAATCAATATCATACTTTCTAAAAATAGTTGGTAAAAGTATCAAAACCAATAATAATATATCTATAAACAAAACTCTCCAAAGATGTGCATAAAGGGCATAACCTATAGATATCATTAATATTATTCTAATTAAATAAGACAACGGCCGCTGCACTTTTGCAGCATTGTTATCCATAATCTCTTCAAAGCTCATAGGGACACCTTTTTGATCTTCTTACGAGTCAAACCCAGAATATAAGGATTTTGGTGATTCCACAGATCACAAAGTTTAAAAAGCAAAATAATTTCTATCCACTATGAAAATAGTAAAATGTAAGGACTGTGAAACTGAGTTTGAGACAAATCCTAGCGCTAGATTTCCAAGAAAATACTGCGATAAATGCAGTCTAGAAAGAAAAGAAGCATATGAAAAGATTGATGAGATTGAGTTTGATGACTGCGATGATGAATAGAGTTTAATCTAATAATCAATAATATGCGCCGCCGGACTTAATAAATTACATTGTAATTTCTAGGGTCCATCGTCACAATTATTTTTCACTTTGTTCAAAATAATATGCGCCGCCGGAGAATCGAAGACTTCAATTTCATAGAAATTGAATGTCCCTAGAATTTTCAAAAAGAAAATTATTTGGCCTACAACTTCTAAAAAAGAAGTTGTAGAGTAAGATTCTCAGGAGCGCTTCTAATATTTCCTAAAGAAATATTAATATGCGCCGCCGGAGAATCGAACTCCGGTCTATTCGTTGGCAACGAATTATTCTACCACTTAACTAGCAGCGCATTACGTTTTGAGTATGATATTAGGGTTTTTAATGTTTTTTACTTCTAAAAAAGAACCTATTCACTGTCTTTTTGTCTATCCAAAAGTATCTATCAGCTTCATTAATTAATGAAGTTGCTGTTAGATCTTTGAACGATTGTACCTCTACTTCCTTGCCCTCTTCTTTTACATATTTTACTAAGGAAGTAAAATCGCCATCTCCAGATATCAATACAGCTTTATCATATTTGTCCTTACAAGCATCTCTCAACATATCTAATGCTAAATGTATATCATCCCCTTTGATTACAAAATATTCCTTCTTTTCTTTGTCTATCCTTCTTTGTCTCTTACATAAAACAACATTACATTTTGATATCTTTTTTAATCTTGTAAAAAATCTTACTTGATTCCAGTATACTAATTTATTTAGGTTTTCTTTTAACGGAGCATTATAATAATAGATATTAATTAAATCGTTATTATTGGTTATTTTTTTAATATATTTTTCAAAGTCAAAAAATATATCAGAATATCTTTTATCAATAGTCTTTAAACCATAATAAAAATTAGCACCATCAATATAAACACAAACTCTCTTTCTCATCATAAAAATTCTCTAAATTTTTGGGACTGTCAAAATTTTCAATTTTGAAGTTTTTTAAAAAAATCCGGTCTTACTCTAAAGAGTCAGAACCGGGAGTACAAAAGCGGGATTCTGCTAAGCAGATTAAGGTAGTCCCTGCAACCTAATATATTTATATAAAATGAGTATTTAAAATTTTCTCTTATTAACGTTTCGCACTTCGATATGTTTTCGTTGGCAACGAATCATTCTACCACTTAACTAGCAGCGCATTATCCTAAAAATAATTATTTTTATTCTTTTTTAGGAGACAGAAAATAACATTATTTTCTGTATGTTAAAATAGGATCTAGAACCTTTTTAACGTTTTCGAGTCCATCTCCAAGTATATCTTCCTTACCAAAACCATCCATAGCCCCATGAAGAACAGCCTCCTCCATTTTATCTTGATAATTTGTAATTAATATTATAGGCACCCTATCATTATTAATAACCTTATCAACCAATTCCAATCCATTTCTCCCATCTTTATCCCCAACCCTATTAACCAATATCAAATCTAAGTCCTCATTATCTATAATCATTTCAGCCTCATCCATAGTCTTCACATCTCTAACTTCAGCATCATAATTATTTTCTATAACTGATTTCATTTGAGGACCATCTAATTCACAATTGCCAACAAGAATTACTTTCTTCATATTTTTAAAAGATAAGTGAGTTATATAAATTTTATGAATTTTTAAATACTATCAGTAAATCTATCTATTAACTAAAACGTATTATCATAATATCAAAAGATACCAAAATACAACAATTCTTATTTCAAATTACCAGCTATAGCTGCACTTAGTGCAGAAGGAAAAGTAACTATCACTGTTCTCTTAAATGCTAGCATCGAGTCAACAAACCAAGGAGCTCTTTGAATTACTGACAATAGCAAAGCAACAATTAAAAAAGATAAAATATAGATTATTACGATCCTCTTTACTAAATCAACCCAATAAAATCCAGGAACATTTTTTGAAAAATTACGATATACAAATATCGCAATAAAGAACAATGAGATCACTAAAATAGCTATAATATTATACAAGGGCAAAGTCTCACCTAATCGCCAAGTCTCTTCAGTAAATCCAATAGGAACTGCCAAAAGTGTCGCTCCAACAATCGCCTGAAGTACATGCTTTAAACCAAACTTAGTATTAGCTGGTTCCATATGTTTCTGAAAAGTCGCAACCTTATCAGCAGATCTTTTAACAACCTTCTTTTTTCCCATAAATAAGAAAGTTAATTTAGATTAATAAATGTTTAGAATTAACAGTCCTCATTTGATCTAACTATATCTAAAACAACCTTCTTAATATATTCTTCACGAGATCTTCCTGAAATAGATAAATGAGGGTCACTATAATTTTCAATAAAATTTTCTCTTTTCATTACACTTCCCACAGTTATAGAATCAAATCCTTCTTTACGCGCCATAGCAACATATTTCTCTGGAAATATAACCCCTTCTGAATATCTTATATCCTCATCACCAGATCCTACTCTCTGATATAAAACAACTGCCCCATCAATCCAGATACAATTTTCTAAGAAAATTCCACTTTCAATTGAAATTACCCTATCCAATCCATCAAGACCCCTAGACTATCTATTCTATTTCTAGCCCCTTGCAAAGCCTCATCACCCACAGGTTGTTCCCCAATACCAGATTCACTAACATATCCAATTACTTCAGGTTCAAAACCCAATTCAGCATAAGCTGTTCTTACAGCATTTACTTTCAATTCACTTTTAGAGGTTACTCCAATTCTCATATAATTGCATAAAACTACCCACTTTTAAATCTATCTAAAAATGATAATTCATATCTCATCATTCCATTTTCTTGCTTTTCTTTCAAGAATAATCGCAAAAATTATTGCAATAACAAGAACTATCAAATAAGAGATAAGAAATTGATTTACAGTATATCCTATCCGTTTTGTAAGGGCCAAAACTACTATTGAATACCAAGTAACTATAGAAATACTTCCAGAAATTGCAGATGTATAAAGTACCTTAGGAGAACAATACTTTCTACCCTTCATTACACATAAATCAAGATTAGGAGAGATAATTTTTTGTAGAATAAGTCCATTTATTGTAACTACAAATACTAATGCTAATTTTGTTAAAAACAATGAAGATGCCCATAATACAGGATTCAAATAAATTAAATATCCTCCAGTAATAAAAATCATTATTAATGCGAGATTAATCAAGTCAGATAATTTTGGATAAATGTTTTTTAGTTGTCTTTCAAGTCTCTTCTTACGAAGACCAATTAAATGTAAATAATCTGTAACAGTAACTGAACCCACTGCAACTATTACAAACAATATATGAATTACAGTTGTAATTAAATAAATATTTGAACTCATTTTATATGCAAAATACCAATCCCCCTTTAGCCATAAGATCATAAGACGATTAGTCTTTATAAGATTATTATTTCCAAAACAATCTAAATTATTGTATAAGTTTTAATATCTCTGCTTGTGGAAGAAGACTTAATTCTAATCCTTCAACACTCCAACCATCTGGTGCAGCCTCATTACTTAAAACATCCTCAGGATTAACCATCTCTCCAGTTTTAGAATCAAATAATTTATTTTCAGTACCTATTACATATAAATTTTCATCTCCTGAAAGGCGTGCATAATTATAAACCCTTATTGCTCTCCCAGGACGTGAAAGTCTTTCATCTAAAATCACTTCATTAAATCCTTCATGCCCCCTATAAAATGGAATTGTATCGCTCATATTCTAGGTATATAATTTACTTTTAAATAGATGATTATAATGCAATTGCCTTCGCAAATTAAAAATATGGACGCACCATGGAACTATTCCTGTCTGCCTTCTCGGTGTAAACAAATAGACACTAAAAGTTACTTTTTTAGATAGTTTTTTTATGATACTTTTTGTTATACATATGGACGTACAAAGAATCGAACTTTGAGTTTCGCCGTGTAAACTAATAGACCATAAAAGTTACTTTTTTGAATAGTTGTTTTATGATACTTTTTGTTATAATGTGGACGCACCAGGGAACTATTCCTGTCTGCCTTCTCGGTGTAAACAAATAGACACTAAAAGTTACTTTTTTAGATAGTTTTTTTATGATGTAGTGAATTCAAAACTTCTTCAAATTCTCTAGCTTGAATTATAGCATCTTCTAATGCATTATGTGGCAAATCTTCTCCCCTCAATCCAAGTTGTTCAATATGTGCATTTATATCACCAACAACGCCCCGATACATTGAATTTATATCTTCTCCACTATATCCTAAGGGATTTTCACCATCATAAAAATTATCAAAATACCAAGTTGAGAACATAGAATCAAATTTTATTGGAGCCGCCGCCTCAATAGGCCTAAAACCAGCAGTATGTTCCCTAACCCAATCTGCATAATCTCCCATTACTTTTCCAGGTTCTTCTCCTTTTTTATATAAAACTTCCAGAACCTTTAAAGGATTAAACATGTCGCTTTCAAAATTATATTCGTCCAAG
>Ga0209501_10000771_pt1 | contig 37614 bp, 38 predicted proteins | sample ArcticOcean_MG_C_4_FD_187434 | JGI IMG/M metagenome (GOLD analysis project Ga0209501, IMG submission 187434) | Marine microbial communities from western Arctic Ocean - ArcticOcean_MG_CB4_134 (SPAdes) (version 2) | ecosystem: Environmental > Aquatic > Marine > Oceanic | place: Arctic Ocean...
ATCTGGCACCAGATGGCTGTGTAATCAAACAAACAGCCGCTGATCCAAAGTTTCACCAACACCAAGGTAAAGCTATTGTTTTTAAAGACTATGTTGATCTATCGGCACGTATTGACGATCCAAACCTAGATGTAGATGAGAACTCAGTTCTTGTTTTGCAGAATGCCGGGCCAATCGGAGCACCAGGTATGCCAGAGTGGGGAATGCTCCCAATTCCCAAAAAACTTCTTAAAAGAGGAATAAGGGATATGGTCCGTATTTCCGATTGTCGCATGAGCGGTACAGCTTACGGTACCTGTATTTTGCATGTCTCACCTGAAGCCGCCGTCGGGGGACCTTTAGCACTCGTCAAAGATGGCGATATCATTAAACTTGATGTCCCTAATCGAACCCTTAACATGGATGTTTCCAAAGCAGAATTAAACCGACGAAAACGCAAATGGACCCCCCCACCATATCCTGCAAGTCGTGGTTATACAGCTTTATTCGCAAAACACGTTACCCAAGCGCACGAGGGTTGCGATTTTGATTTTCTTCATGCTGGTGAACCGACACCTGAACCGTTGATTTTTTGAGGCTAGGAACAGATAGGCTTGTCTTATATTTTTTTTATCGTAAAAAAACGCATGTAACTTATTAATTCACTCACAATTACGAGGATATTATGGCTGGCAAGACAATAAAATATGGGACCCGTGATGGCGAAGAATTTGATGGCTACCTTACTAAACCGGGCATCGATGACCCCCTCCCCGGTATCGTCATAATTACGGCTATCTTTGGTACTGATGACGACATGATTCAATTGAGCGATGGATGGGCGTCAGATGGATTTATAGTTTCGGTTCCGGATATTTTTTGGCGAGTTCTCCCAGGTCCTACGGCTGACCACGCTGTTGGACGTGATCGGATGGGGAAATTTGACGTAGAACAAGGTATGAAAGATATAGAAGATGTTGTTGCCGATCTTAAAAACCGTCCTGAATGCAATGGAAAAGTAGGCATGCTAGGCTTTTGTTTTGGTGGCCGTTATGTTCACTTAAGTGCCGCACGTCTTGGGATTGATGCGGGGGCCGCCTTTCATGGAACAGCTATCGGCAAAAACCTTGAAGAAACCAATAAAATAACCTGTCCCATGAGCCTTCACTTTGGTGAAAATGACCCCGTCGTGCCGATGGAGGAAGTGAATGCGATTAAGGCTGCATACGCCGGCAAAACAAATGTTGATATTATTGTATACAATAATGCCGGCCACAGTTTTTCCATGCCGAGCAACCAAGGATTTGATCCCGACGTAGCAAAGGCCTCCAGAGATGCAGCACTAGCCCTATTCCGCTCAATGTAAAATATAGATCGTTAATCGAGATCTAAATTGAAATAATCAACTGCATTTGTGCGTCCAATCTTTTGCCTCTCCTCATCGTTGATGACCTGTGTCGCATCAAACCACTCGCATGCGTCCTCCATGGTTTCAAATGGGTAATCGGCGGAAAAAAACATGCGGTCGACGCCAACGACATCTAAAGCACACCTAAACGAGGGATCACAAAAGTGTCCGCTGGTCGTAATCATGAAATTATCCAGGAAATAGTCTCCGAGAGGCCGCTTCCCTCGGTATGCTCTTCGAGAAAATCGCATACGCGCGTCTATGCGCCACAAGTCATAGGGAATGTGCTCACCCAAATGCCCTATGAATATTTTCAAGTTCGGATAGTCATCAAACATTCCCGAACCACACATTCGGAGCGAATGGATTGATGTTTCTACCGCAAATCCCCAAGGTGAACTCTTTAACCAGGGATGGCCATCGTAAATTGGTGCACGAGACGAAATTTGCATCCGGGGGTGAAGGTAAAATGGGACATCGAGTTCTGAAACCGTTGCCCAAAAAGAGCGATACTCAGGAATATCGTAGTAAATGGCAGAATCTGGAACATCTTTTTGAGTAAACCCATTTACCATGGCACCCTTAAAACCCATCTCTTTGACACAGCGCCTAAGCTCCTCGGAAGCAGCATCTGGATCTTGCATGGGGAGCGCAGCAAAAGCAGCATAACGTTTTGGATGTTTTGAAACGGCGCCGGCCATGGCGTCGTTTGCTTTTTTGGAAACCTCTATTGCTTCTTTGGTATCCAAAATAGCCTGCACACCCGGCGCATTATTTGAGAGAATCGCGAGTTCAATCCCATTCTTATCCATTAATTCGAGACGCTCGTCACCCATATCCAAAATTTGCCGCTCGAACTCATCCCATTTTCCGGAATCACCAGCAAAATTTCGGGTCTCCCCAAGTGTCTCGGCAATCGCCATATGTTCTTCAAATACGATTTTACCCTGCATGATCTTTATTCTCCTCCATACTTTTTTCTTTTTCCTATAAATCGTTACGGAGACGACTTCCGTAACCAATAAAGCTAAATTTACACAATCATTCAGTAAATCAAAGGCTTAGATTTTTGCTGCATCGAAGTGCTGTTTGCACAGCAACTTCTAGTGCGCTTAAAAACCGGGAGCGATCTTGCCTGTTAAATGGACTTGGACCACCGGTGATCTCGCCTGTTTCTCGGAGATTAGCCATTAGATCCCGTGTTCCCAGGGCGGGTCCAATATTGGTTTCGTTCAAGGTATCTCCATTTGGTTTCAACGCAACGGCACCGGACTTGATGCAATCAGCAGCTAGCGGAATATCCCCGGTTACAACTAAATCATTAGATCCTATATGGTCTGCTATCCAACGGTCGGCGGCATCCATACCTGGCGAGACAATAACCAATTCAATTCTTTTGTCATTGACTGGGCGTATACCGCCGTCGCTTACAATATACAGCTTAAGGTCATGGCGTCGCGCAACTTTAATACATTCATCCCTTACCGGACATCCATCAGCATCAACATATATTTCAACCACCATTTAGTCCCACGTTCTTTCAAATGCCGGGCCACCTTCCTTATCCGGCCAATTTGGGTTCTGTCGCCCTTCCAGGTCATCGAGCATGTCATGGACACGCTGGATATGTTCATCTTTAGGGTACATCCTGAACATCAATGACTGGGTCCGCATTGGATCACCTGAGTAATATTGTTCGTATAGACGTTGCCGGCCCGCAAAACTGGAAAGAGCCGCATCATAGGCTAAACGATTGAGTTTTATACGTTTTGGTGAGTCTGCGTTAACAGATTGAAAATATTTTTCTACATCCTTCTTCGCTCCACCAGCTAATTCGGCAAATGATGGCACACCTACCAAGCCACCAGCTCCGAGTGTATTAATTATCTCACATTGGCGGTTGTAGAATTTCCAAAACATACTCTGCCAAAGAGAGATATGACGCATGGCCGGTGAAAAGGTGCCAAACTTGGTTTCGTGTGCCTCTGCTTCAGCGCCAATTCGGCAAGTTCGGGCAAACTCGGCGATGGAGATCGTTTCAGCCAACATGACTTGCACCGGGTTATGTTCATCAATTTTAGTGGATTGTGCGATAGCAAGGGCCAGCGCCATCATGAATTCAGCCTTGGAAGCTGCACGTACGACGGATTGATGCAATGCATGCGGGCCTGCTCCTGTTTGGCCTCGAATTACCGCTTCAGCCTCTTTATCTCTAAATAAGAAAACACGTTCCCATGGGACCAATACGTCATCAAAAACGGCAATGCCGTCAGATTCATCAAAACGAAGCGACAAGGGCCCATCCATGGGTGAAGCAGCATCAAAATGTGCTACGGGTGGTCGACAAATGAACTTCAACCCTGGAGTAGAAGTTGGAATTGCAAAACCAAAGGCATAGTCCGTTGTTTTATGAGTTTCAGTTGTATGCCACGTGACCGCGGCAGGCATCACGACGATTTCATTGGCAAGCGCACAGAGGGTTGCAACCATCCGTGCACCGCGGACGATAATACCGGCATCGGTTTCCTTGACGATTTGTGCCACAATATCAGATTCTTGAAGGTGAGCCGGTTTTGAACGGTCAACCTGCGGATTGACCAGCACGTGGGTCATAGTGCTATCATTTTCCCGAACATATTCATAAAAGTTTTGGATGTTATCGCTTCCGTTAAAGGATGGACGATCAAACACCTCTGCTGCTGCTGCCCAGGCGGCTACCATTACATTTTTATAATCAGGACTACGACCCAGCATACCGCACGTGGCATCCATCCATACTTTCATGGCATCCCCTCTAGCCTTCACATCCTGCATTGATCTTGGTTGTATGTGGCTCATACCCACTTTATCGCCGCTAGAGGGAGATGAATAAGTCAGGGTGTCTGATAGGTCAGGATCATGTTGCATCTGCAAAAGTTCAGCCATGGTTTCAGCTGCACCAATAAATCTATAATCCTTGGTGACATCTTTGATACGTTCACCATCTATGTAAATTTCCCGATCATCCTGAAGGGAAGACAAATATTTTTTGGCATTTGTTACAGGCATTCTAATGTACTCCAGCATATTAATTAGCGACCATGAGTTAATCATTTTCAAGTTCCAATACAACGAAAGACCAAGTATATTTTCACTAGGTGAAATGTGGCGTTACAGCAAACATGTCCCAATCAAAAATAGCTAAAGTTAAAACTATCCGCTCCCTCGAGCGGGGGTTGAACGTTATGAGTATTCTGAAGGAGATCGGCCTGGCCAGCCTGAAGGAGATATTTCAAAATTCGGGCCTGGCTCGGCCAACACTCCTGCGCATCCTACGCACGCTTGAGGGCAATGGTCTTAATTCGCCGTGGCATTGGTGATAGGCTCAATCGTAATAGTTTTCGCCTTGAAAAAATGATCGCCAAACTGGACGAAAGTGATCGTCTCGCGGAGATCGCCGCACCGGTAATCGACAGGCTCTGCCGGAAGATTTCCTGGCCATCTGATTTAGCTGTGCTGAGTGAGAGGGGTCCTTACATGACCCTCAAGGAAACTAGTCGCCCCAATAGTCCATTTTTGCTTAATCATGACTAAATTGGCCACAAGGTAAACCTTACTCTCTCGGCAGTTGGACGTGCCTACCTTGTGAACTGCGGTAAAAACGAATTGGAAAAATTGATTCCGCAATTACAAGCTACCGGGTTACCAGAGAATAAAATTCTGCCGAATCGAGAAAAATTTGATGCTATATTAGAAAAAATTCGTCAACAGGGCTACGCTGTCCGGGACCTCAGTTTTGCTGGCGGACAGTCGCCTTTTCGTTCACAATACGATGATGGACTGGAAGCCATCGCAGTAGCGTTTCCCTATGATGGCCTGGTTATAATAGGATGTTTAACGATTGCATGGATACAGCAGCAGGCTGCAAGCGTTGAAATGATAACTCAGGAATACTTAAAATCCCTTTAGTCAACAGCCAACGAAATCATCGAGGCGTACCAAGCTTCATGTTTGGATTAAAAGCCACCTTTACCTTCCTAAGCATCAAAACAAGAACTACTTGTACATTTATTGAAGCAAAATATTTTGTAAGCGCAGATTTGGACTGATCCCGTATTACCTAACCAAGTCGGTAACAACAAATGTTATCGCTCACCGTGATTATGTCCTCGGCTCATGTAATATTCCATCATAAACGGTTTTATTTACTACTCAGACCACATCAAGTGGCTTCGTGTTCTTGCCCTCACGGTAAGTCAGATAACTTGAGCTCACAAATATCACTACTCCCCCGGAAATCGTCCATATCGTGGGTATTTCTGCAAAAATATAGAAACCAAACACGCTAGCCCAAATGAGTTTTGTAAAATCAAAAGGGATTACGAGTGTAGCATCGGCAAGTTTTAAAGATTGGACAAATAGGAGTTGTCCAACCGTACCAACAGCGGACAGGACAAATAACCAAAAATACTGTTCTGCATTAGGCCACTCCCAAACAAATATTGCGGGAGGAAAAGTAAAAATAGCTAAAAAGAATAGGCCGTAGATTGTGATAGTCACTGAAGATTCTGTCTGCGACATGTGTTTAATAATAATGATAGTGACGGCCCAAGTTAGTGCTGAGATCAAGGCATATAACGCTCCAATATCGATGATTTCTATGCCAGGCCTTAATATAATTATTGCCCCAGAGAAACCGATAACCAAGCCTGCTATTCGACGTGGCCCAATTCTTTCTTTCAAAAATATAACAGCCATGAGAGCGACGAATAACGGAACAGTAAATGTCAGTGCAGAAACTTCGGACAACGGCAACAACCCTAAAGAAAGGAAATATGTGAGCATCGCAATGGCATTAAACACGCCCCTTAAAGCCATCTGTCCAATTCTCTGGGTCTTTAAGGGTGCAGTTCCAACCCTCAGTAAAAATGGTATGAACATGCAGAGCCCTATCACATTTCTGCAAAAAGCCACTTGGAATGGATGCATACCTTCCGATACAAATCGAACGAGGGTCGCCATAGTTATCATTAAAGCGGCGGCGAGAAGCATAAAAGCTATCCCCCGTAAATTTCCAGATGGAAGATTGGTAATTTGAGACACGAGCTATAATAGAGGTTTATTGTAAAATGAGATTACTATAACCCGGCAACATCTATTAGTGTTGCAGCTGTCTCTCTTTGAAGTTGGTGGTGGTCATTGACTGCTTTTTGAAGCTCTGGAGAAACTGTTAATTCCTTATCAAACTCATTTTTTTCCCGAAGTGGCCAAAACCATCTATTTAAATTGGGATGCAGACGTTCCAATGGGTATCTGCAGCGGACGAGGCGATTTACGTAGATAATCCACGCTACATCCAAAACCGTAATACTTTTCCCTAATAAATAGTTAGATACCTTAAGCTTCTGATCTAACTCCTCAAATGCCACTCGGAAGCGATTTGCCGAAATTCTCACAGCGTCGTCGGTAATGCCGATATCAGCAGTTGTCTCCCAAAATTCTAATTCACGGTCCTTATGCTTATCTACCTGTCCTTGGACCCTCCCCGACCCAAAATCCCTATACTTTTGAAGGGTCTCTGCAGAGCGTGGCACCTTCCCCCTTGGTTGGGTAAAGCGAAAACTAATCGTACGTAAATCCAGATGCAGGTCATCTTCGTGGTGTAAAAGCTTTGTGATCTCCGTTGCCATTCCTTTTGGAATTAAATTATGGTCTGGAAACCTTTCGTCTAAAACCGTGATGATGTCGTTACTTTCGATGTGTACCTCACCGTTAATTATTAATGTGGGGACAAGCCCTCGTGGATTAATGCCCAGATAATATTTGGTGTAATTTTCGCCATTTCCTAAATCTATTTCATGTGGTTCCCACTCGATCCCCTTCAGGTTGAGGCAAACACGTGTTTTCTGTGAACAAGAAGAACCATGAAAATGAAATAAATGAACGCCCTTCCAATCCAGCACTTCACGCGTCAGAACATCGCCGTCAAAAAGTTGTACCATCGTGTATCCTTTTATAGGTGCTCTTTATGCACCCCTAAGCTTAAAAGTCTCCACGAAGCACTTTATCCATTTGGCTTCAACGGGCACCGTCAAGTCAATGTATCTCCTCCGGGATAACTTCCGGTGGCATGAACACCTTTACTGGCGGCGGTTCCCCTATATAAGGCTCGACCTCTACCAAAGCAGTCATTGCCGATGGTCCTTGTGCTAACTTTGAAGTCCCCTTATCTAGCGTCAGAACATTTGGATTTCCATGGACGTCCAAGCTGCCAGGCTCCCCGGGGTTTAGCGGGTCATACCAAGCGCCTGTGGACAACTGTATGACACCTCGCATCACGTCATCAGACAACTGTGCGCCTGCGAGACAGGCACCGCGGTCATTAAAAAGTCTGACGATATCACCGTGGGCAATTCCTCTGTCCGCAGCATCCTGCGGATTAATTGTTGCGGGTTCCCTATCCTTTATTTTGTGATCCTGACTATATCCGCCATTATCGTATTGGCTATGCAATCTCGTCTGCGGCTGGTTTGTTATTAGGTGGAGCGGATATTTATCCGCCTTCTGAGCTCCCAACCACTCCGAAGGTTCCTGCCAAATGGGATGGCCCCGGCAATCTTCGTATCCGAACCCTGCAATTTTGGACGAATAAATTTCAATTTTTCCCGAGGGGGTAGATAGGGGATTATCAGAAGGGTTGGAACGAAACAATCCAAGAAATGGCTTCGGCTCAGACTCTGGAAATTTAAACGACCCACTTGCCCATAGTTCTTCTAAAGTTGGAACGTCTTCAACAAATTCTGCTGCACCTTGACGAAAGCGATGGTAAAGATGCTCAAGCCAGTCTCTCTCTTGACGATTTTCCGTGAATTCCTGTTCCGAACCTAACCTTTTTGACAGAGACGAAAATATTTCATAGTCCGTTCGTGATTGCCCTGGCGGCTCCGCAACCTTATGCATCGCAAATACGTAACTGTCGGACCGCCCAGCGCCAATGTCGTTGCGCTCAAAGGATGTCGCAACAGGCAGCACAATATCGGCGTGTCGAGCGTTTGCATTCCACCAGGGTTCATGTACGATTATTGTACCTGGTTTTTGCCAGGCTTTAAGCAGGCGATTGATATCTTGATGGTGATGGAATGGGTTTCCTCCGCACCAGTAGACAATTTTTATATCAGGATAGACGCGTTTCTCCCCGTCATAATCATATTCCATTCCTGGATGCAGGAGCATATCTGCAATCCGCGCGACCGGGATAAAATCTTTTATTTTATTGGGCAAACGGGGCAAGGCAGGTTTAGGAACAGGATTACGAGTACGACCAACTAAATTAGTTGCACCATAGCCATAGCCTACACCACCACCTGGTAAGCCTATTTGCCCGAGAATTGACGCGAGAACTGCACCCATCCAGAAGGATTGTTCACCGTGATCACTTCGCTGTGTAGACCAGCTTAAATTTATAAGCGTCCGTCCTCGCGTCATCTGTAATGCGAGATCACGGATTACGGTGGGATCTATTCCACTTATTTTCCCGGCCCACTCAGCATCCTTGGGGATCCCATCTACCTCACCCATAAGATAGGAGGAGAATTTATCAAAGCCCACACAATAGGTTTTTAAAAAAAATTCATCATGAAGATTTTGACTTACCAACGTGTGGGACAAACCTATCATTATAGCTGAATCAGTATTAGGTCGGGAAGCATGCCATTCAGCATCGGCCACATCCATCATATCGGTCCGGATTGGTCCAAAATTAACAAACTTGACCCCTCTTTCTTTGCAAAGTTTTAGTGCACCGGAGACATGGTGCTGTCCCATGCCACCGCTCTCTACCTGGGTGTTCTTGATTGGTATGCCACCAAATGAAACCAATAGATCTGTATGGTCGGCAATCATGGAGAGAGGCGTATTTATCTCCATCTGCTCGAAGGTACCCATCCCAATCACATGAGGTAAAATGACGTCTCCCGCTGCAAGACTATAGGTATTTTTGCTAAATACGAAGCCTCCAGCGAGTGCCATAAACCTGTGAAGTTGACTATTCGCGTGATGGAAACGCCCAGCACTAGCCCATCCATACGAACCCGCATAAATGGCGCCATTCCCATATGTTTGCCTCACGCGATCTATCTCATCCGCAACAAGATCAAGCGCCCGATCCCAAGAAACAGATACAAATGGTCCCTTACCGCGACCTTCAGGATGCCCTTTTGAGGTTTTCTCAAGCCATGCCTTGCGAACCATAGGCTGCTGAATACGCACAGGATCGTTTAGGGCCTGCGGCATTCCATATCCTATTGGTGATGGGTCAGGATCATCAGCAAAAGGGGCTAAGGAGATGACCTGTCCATCCTCGGTACTCACTTGGTAAGCACCCCAATGAGTTGCGGTCATAAATTTGTTCATATAGCTATCTTACAAAGTGATCAACAATTTGAAAAGACGATGTACCAATAAAGCATTACACAGCTAATACTGGTGAAGGCATAATTGGTCTAATTTTTTCATATGCCATACCAATCGCAAGCAAATCTCGATCACTTCCAATAGGTCCGTCAAATCCTATCGCTGCTGGTAGACCAGACCCTGTTAGACTTGCTGCTACTGTTAATCCTGGACTACCTCCAATACTCGCAGGCTGCACATTATGACTGGACGCCAACAAATATGAAGTTTTCTTACCTCTAATAGTTGAGGTTCCTAATCCTCTAATCTTGTTGGGTTGTAATAGCGTAGCGGGAAACAAAAGTGCTTGTAATTTTTTTTCTGAAAATACGTTTGCGTAAGACTCTTGAATTGCTGGACGAATTGTAGTTATAGCGTGAGTATAGAGGTCTTCAGAAACAGCCTCTCCTTCCATAAGTTGTTTCAATCTCTCACCCATTCCACTGGCGGTTACTTGTGCAATCAGGTCCTCAAAATCAACGCCACTCCCCAATAATTTCAAATATTCAGCTAACCCTCTGACCACCTCATACATGGTAAGTGTTTGACCAATTTGATTTATATTTTTTCTAGATTTTGAATAGTTACGTCGACTATCTCTGCGCCTGCATCAGATAACCTCTCCACTTCCGTCTCAAATATGTTTAAAATATCTGGATCACAGTCAGTGCAGAAAAAGTCCCGGTCAATCCCAAGTCTAAGTTCACCGATTTCTGCAGCATGTATGCTGCCCTCTCCAGTAATGACACTGTCTAATAAAGCCAAATCGCCTACACTTCTAGCCATGGGACCAATTGTATCTCGCGTCCAGGATAATGGTACCACCCCCACTTGGGAATAACGTTTTGTAGAGGGGCGGAGACCTGTTATTCCGCACCATGCAGCTGGATTACGTACACTGCCTCCCGTATCACTTCCTAGCCCTGCCGGCGAGATCCCTGCCGAAATAGCAGCCCCCTGTACCACTTGAAGAACCGGATGGAGAATACTCCAAATTGTGAGGGTTTTTTGCTGCGCCCTGGGCCGCCCCATCTAATATCGCTGCCATCAGGGGGCTCAATGATACCTGGACTAAAGGCTAATTCATGCATATTGGTTTTTGTCATAACAATGGCGCCAGCATTTAAAAGGGTATTGATAACGGGACCCTGTTTGTTGGGAACGTAGTTCACTAATGCAGGCGTTGCCGCAGTTGTTGGAAAATTTAGAACATCTATATTATCTTTTACAAGTAAAGGGAGGCCATGAAGTTTCCCGATGGCCCCACCCTCTTTTTGTGTTTGATCGGCCTCTTCGGCTAACGATAAAAACCGGTCGACATCAAAATTCACTAATGAATTGATAGCTTCCCAAGCTTTCGCTTGCTCTATTAAAGCTTTGGCTACTTCAAATGATGTAATGTCGCCCTTAGCAATCCCATTTACGATTTGTCAGGCATTAAGTTTCGTGTAATTCAAAATAGCCACGATGCAATCTCTTTAAAAAATTGTTGTTTGTAAATTACCCAATAACTTCCCGGATTAATAGACGGTAACTAAGTTAGCCCAACCGATTGTATCATCTTAAATTAGTGGATAGGCTTTTGACCAGAACGCATAGCATTTGATCTCGTGGTGAAAATTGTTACAAGGACCTATCATATGAGTAAAATTCCACGCCTAAACGGAATTATCCGTGCGTTAACGGATAGTAGGGTTGCCTTCTGTACCTTTGCACCAATGGATGTTCAGGCGGGTATTACAGTAGCCATGTCCAAATTTGACGGTGTCGTATATGAGGGTGAGCACAATCCTTGGGATATTGTCGGTCTCAGGGACGCTATGCAGTTCATGATGGACCGCCGAGAAATTGTTACCTCAGGGTTGATAGCTCCTACGGTGACACCTTTAGTTCGGGTCCCTGTAAATGGCATCGAACGAGGTCAATGGCATGCTAAACAGGCATTAGACACGGGGGTCTATGGAGTTATTTGGCCGCATATAAGTACTGTCGAGGAGGCTTACAACGCAGTCGCCGCATGCCGCTACCCAAGGCTGAGCAGTGCACCCCTCTACGAACCTCGTGGCATCCGCGGAGATGGTCCAGTTCGTGCCGCCCGTTATTGGGGCCTAAACCAACTAGAGTATTACTCAAAGGCCGATGTCTGGCCCCTTGATCCAAATGGAGAAATCTTAGTTGTCATCCAGATTGAAGACACTACCGGCATTCATAATCTTTCGGATATGTTGGAAAATGTCCCTGGTATAGGGGCTGTTCTTATTGGAGAAGGCGATCTCGGGCAAGAATTGGGGTTTCCGAGGCAATACGACCACCCGGCCCTATTGGAAGCTATTGCTGAAATAGTGGCTATCTGTAAGGTGCATGATGTTGTTGTAGGGCATGCACACGCCGGTACCGGTAATATGCAGCGACTATTAGACGAAGGGTTCAGGTTCATCATGTCAGCCCCGGATCGATCCTACGCAGGCCTAGAGAAAGGTCTCGAACTTACCGGTAGAGCATAAAAAATAGCAAAATCTAAATGTCAGAATTGAAATGCAGGGGGCAAATATGATTATCGATTGTCATGGACATTTCACCACAGAGCCAGAAAAAATGCGTCAATGGCGTCAGAACCAACTGAAGCTTGCTGAGAACGGATCATTTAAGCCAACTAGAGCTCAGTTGGAAATCACAGATGATGACATCCGAGAAGGAATAGAAAGCAACCAACTTAAGCTACAAAGAGAACGTGGAACCGACAAAACAATCTTTTCGCCACGGGCCGTTGGCATGGGGCATCACCTCGGCACAGCCGAAACGAGTATGGAGTGGACCCAACTTACCAATGATACGATCCATCGCGTCGTCAAGCTATATCCGGATAATTTCTTAGGCGTATGTGCCCTTCCTCAATATCCGGGTATAGAACCAAAACATTGTATACCAGAATTAGAGAGAGCCGTGAATGAACTCGATTTTATAGGCTGTAACCTAAATCCGGATCCGTCCGGCGCCATGTGGACAGACCCACCGTTGACAGACAAATGGTGGTATCCACTCTATGAAAAGATTTGCGAGCTTGAAGTGCCAGCAATGATTCACGTGAGCGGATCTTGTAACCCGAATTTTCATCACACAGGTGCCCACTATATAGCAGCAGATACGACAGCATTTATGCAATTATTAACAGGTAATCTATTTAAAGATTTTCCAACCCTTAAAGTTGTAATTCCTCATGGTGGCGGAGCTGTACCCTTCCACTGGGGGCGTTACAGGGGATTGGCTCAGGATATGAAAAAACCGTTATTGGAAGACCACCTATTAGAAAATGTTTTCTTCGACACTTGCGTATATCATCAAGCCGGCATTGACTGCATGACAAAAGTTATACCGACAAAAAATATCCTTTTTGCCTCAGAGATGGTGGGTGCGGTAAGGGGGATTGATCCTGAAACCGGCCACAATTATGATGATACTAAACGTTATATCGATGCCACTCCCAACCTCAATGAGGATGAACGGAAAATGGTCTTTGAAGAAAATATCAAAAAAGTATACCCGCGCTTAGAAGTATAGAATAAATCCAAAAACCAAAATTTTTCTCGGTATCAAGGAATGATATGAAGCAAGCAATTTGGGATCTACTTTAACATGCACTCCATGGAATTAGCCCACGTAATGTCCGAAAAAATCTACTCCAAAACCTTCGCACCGGGCGAAGATATAATTCGAATAGGTGACGCCGGTAGGAACGCTTATTTCATTGAAAATGGGAGCGTCGAGGTCACCTTACCAGGTAAAGATGGAATAGAAGTTCTCGCGAAGATGGGAAAGGGTGAGATTTTCGGTGAAATGTCAATTATTGATGATGCACCAAGATCAGCTACCGTTACAGCAAAAGAAAACACTGAAGTCATTGTCATAGAACTTTCGCGCTACATGCAGTCGCTGGAATCGAGCAATCCGATGATGCATTTAATCTTGCGTCTGGTCTTGTCCCGGTTCCGGCAAGCCAGCCCGCAAACTAAGGACGGTATTACACCATCCGTTACCGAAAATAATTCAATGAATGAAATCCGGTCCCTCGCCCTGGAGAAAATTCGTTTTGAGCGGGAAATGCATGACGGGCTTAAAGCAAAAGAATTTGAAATTCATTACCAGCCAATCATTGGCCTCGAAGAAGGAAAAATTGCTGGTTTTGAGGCGTTGATGCGTTGGCACAAAGGAAATAAATTCATTTCACCGGGTCATTTTATACCTCTTGCTGAAGAAACCGGTCTAATTGTGGAACTTGGTCGCGTCGCGCTAAAAACAGGGCTACAGGATCATATTCAATTCACAAATATTCTCGAAGAAAATTCAGCTTTTATGAGCGTTAATCTATCAGGTATTCAGATCTCGGACCTCCAAGAAATTGAACGTTTAGCCGCTGTCATCGAAGAAAGCGATCTAATCCCTGCTCAGATTAAGTTAGAGGTCACTGAAACTCTGATGCTCGAGGACTTTCTTCATGCCAAAGAAACGCTTCAGAAGTTTAAAAATTTAGGGGTCTCAATTGCTTTGGATGATTTTGGGACGGGGTTCTCAAGCCTAAGTTACCTGCACCAGCTTCCACTTGACACATTAAAGATTGACCAGGCCTTCGTGAACGACATGAATAAAACAAAAAAAAGTATGCGTGTCGTCGAAAGCATTGCCAGCCTAGCGCTCTCATTAAACATGAATATTGTTGCCGAAGGAATTGAAAATAAAGAGCAATATAGAATACTGAAGGATCTAGGGTGTCAATTCGGCCAAGGATTTTACATGTCACGCCCCTTGCCGAAAGAAGAGATCGAAAAGCTCCTGTTAACGCGACCAACATGGTAAGGAAATCAATGATATTATGTATAAAAATCCCATCAACTAAGATCTTATAATAAAAAATAAAAAGATCTTTCTCCAACATACTTAAAGGCTGCGACAAATAGAATTAGACTATCGCCCCAGGTGATCTTTTTTTGCGCCAGGTTTTTTAGGATGCGCGTAGGGATGGATAAATTCCGCGTCTTCCAAGCCCAATTGTTCCAGTTTTTCCAACATCTCTCCATGAATTTTCGCCATTGCGTCTTCTGCTTCATATTGCGCCGCCAGGTTACCTTCGGTCGCCTTGTTCAATTCTGGTGGGTTACTCAAATACCAATCGACAGTCCGCCTGAATGCTTCCAAAACTGGTACCGTATCCTTATACCCAAGCTCGGAACGAATGAGGTGTGTATCAAACTGCAAATGATGAGAATGATGTGAGCCCATCATCATGTCTCGTGCCGGATGTGAATATTTGGCAGGGACAGAAATTATATCCAGATGAGTATCCATGGTCTCAGAAATTACTTGAACCCACTGGGCAAGTGTAAGTTGTTGGTCGTCACCGCAATTGTATATCTTTCCTGCTGCAGTTTCTTGTTGATCCGCAGCCAGCAAAATTGCATTTGCCATGTTTTCGGCGTAGCCGCGACTAATTACCGTTAATCCACCGTCTGGTAGAACAACATATTTACGCTTATCTAAAAGCCGACGAACTAACCACCAGTCACACGGTAATGGTTGTCGAGGTCCATAAATTAACGGATATCGCAAATGCGTTGCTATATAGCGTTTAGCGTGATGACCCTCCATTACTGCGTCTTCACTAATTTTAACCAGATAGCCAAAACGAAATTCACCTTCAGATTTTACCTTTGGGGCATCTTCTGGAAGAGGCACCTGAACACCTTCCGGAAACAATATCTCAGGATGGCGCGTCCCCCTATACCCCGGGGCACCACCGATGCTAATGAGGCGATCTGTATAGTCTCCGGCTATCTCGGCAATCACCCGGAGACGCCCGTAGCTCGCAACTATTAAATCAAAACTACGTCCTGATAATGCAGAACGTAGTGTCTCTCCGAAATGAGGATCGCCGATAATGCGTTCAACAGAGGCAGGAATTTCATCTGTGTGATGGCTGCCACGATTAAGAATTGAAACGTCATATCCCCTTTCGAGAAAGCCATTAACTACAAAGGGGCCCGTTGGCCCTGTCCCTCCTATGACTAATACTTTCAATGCTACTTCCCCTTTTTAGGTAAAGTTTAACGTGGTTCTATTCGGCACAAAAGATTCATACCCAAAATTATGCATTCCTAAAACATTTAACCTTCAGGTGACCCTAATCAATCGCTAATAATTCTATGAATAGATACAGAGGATTTTTAAACGATTGACCCGTTGTGATTCTATTTTCCAATTTAGGTCTTTGTTGGCGAGATAAAAATGGTACGTTTGGGCCGGGAAACTCAAAACATTTTCGAAGTGCTTGCTTTGTATGAAAAATCAATAATATCGTTATTTAATACCCGGGATGTAACCTTTTCAAAAAAATCCCCTTTCGACACAAATCTTTCCCAATGGATACTGAAACCGAGGACAGTCTGTAATTAGCGGAGGATAGTATGCCCCTAGATAACTACAATAATCTTGGCTCTCTGGTAGAACCAGAGCGAGTTCACAAGGCCTGCTATGCAGATGAGAAAATCTTTGAGAAAGAACTCGAAAATATATTCTACAAGTCATGGATATATATCGGTCATGAAAGCCAAGTGCCTAATCCTGGTGATTACTGGACAACGTGGGTTGGAAGGGAACGCATGATTATTTGCCGGGATGAAGAGGGCAACATTCATGTTTTATATAACCGCTGTCCTCACCGCGGCACCCTGATTTGCAACAATCTTCACGGCAATGTGCCAAAGGCATTCCGGTGTCCCTACCACGCATGGCAATTCAACATGGATGGGTCGTTAAGAAACGTTCCCATGAAGCAAGGGTACGAAGGAATTGTCGATTTGACTGATCCCCAACTTCAAATGAAAAGGGCTGAGCGTCAGGAAACGTACCGGGGGTTTGTCTTCGCAAGCTTATCGTCTGATGGTCCGAGCCTGGATGAATGGCTTGGTAAAGGTGCGCGAGCAGCATTTGATGATATATGCAATCGATCACCGGAAGGTGAATGCGAAATTGTGATGAATTGCTTTCGTATCATTCAGCATTCCAACTGGAAAATCTTTCTAGAAAACCAGTTAGACGCTGTACATCCTTCCATCACTCACCACTCCACGGGAGATGCTGCGGCTCAAGAGCAGAAAATTTATAAGCAAAAAACAGGCGAAGAACCACCCATGGGATATCAATTCCTCGCCGATTTTACCTTGCCTTATGAAAAGTGGGACTCACTAGATACGATTGGCCACCCATACGGCCATACTGTTCTGGCCGGCTACATGGGTTTACGTCCCAAAGATCCAATAACCGTTTCCCATGAAGAGGCATTAACCAAAGCTTATGGTGTAGAGAGGATGGATGCCATTCTCTCTACAAACGTCCATCATGTGTTAGTTTACCCCTGTCTATCTGTGCAGCCCCCATTACAGCAACTGCGAGCAGTCCGGCCATTAGCTGCTAACAAAACACTGACTGAAATTTGGCATTTTAGACTCAAAGGGGCTCCCGAAGGAATTTATGAGCGTTCCCTTGCATATTATTATCACGTGAATTCTCCATCAACGATGGTAAATGCAGACGACCTAAATAATTTTCGTGCCTGTCAGGATGGCCTGTCTCTGGAGGGAGGTGGCGACTGGGTCAGTTTCCACCGTAACTACGGTCAAGATCCGGTTGAAAACGGCATAACCACCTCGGTAACTGGTATGAGCGAACAACCCATGCGGAATATGTTCTCCTCTTGGAAGGAATACATGTCGGTCTGATCACAGCCGAAAAAAGGAAATTATGATGTCAAATAGAACAGGTCCCGTTACCTCCGCAGATACGCAGCGGGAAGTGGAACAACTCCTCTATCACCAGGCAGAGGTCCTAGACGAACGACGATGGGAAGAGTGGCTTGATCTCTTCACCGAAGATGGCGTCTACTGGATGCCGGCTTCAGCCGACCAAAAAACCGGCGAGGGGCAGCCTAATATCTTTTATGAAGACCATTATCTCATGGATATGCGTATCCGACGGGTGGAACACCCTTACGCCCACTCCCAGGCTGCGGGCCACCGTACCAGCCACGTCGTCTCGAATGTAATGATCAAAAGTGAAAATCATGCTTCCCATGAACTTGTCGTGACGTCGCGCTTTCACATGGTTGAGTACCGCCTAGACGATTTGCGCCATTTTGGCGGAAAATATACCCATACGCTGATAAAATCCGATGATGCCTATAAAATAAAACTCCAACGTGTTGATCTTGCCAATGTGGAAGGACCTTTTGACTTCGTCATGCAGGTGTGGCTCTAGTTAATAATGTTATCCAAAGCGCCTTAACCATTATTAGGGAAAATTTACTGGGTTTCTCGCCGGAAAGTTTTACCTGTGGCACCAGGATTTATAGGGCTACCATTTAAACCATGAACCCTACCCGCCTCGCCTTATATTATGCCGCATATTTTGCCGTAATCGGTATCTTGATGCCTTTTTGGCCAATTTGGCTGGAAGGGAAAGGTTTAGACGCCGTAGAAATTGGATTTATCCTTGCCTCTGCTCCATTCGTAAGGGCTATCGGCAGCCCCCTGATCGCACAAGTCGCTGACCGTCGGGGTCTCCGCCGACCTATCATAATAGTGCTGACGGCATCCGCGACTATTTCCTTTGCCGCATTTAATTATATCGACGACTTTTGGCCAATTGTCATTGTCACAGTCCTGTTCTTCATGTTGTTTTCGGCGAGCCAGCCCCTGGCGGAGAGCCTTACTATGCACGTGGTTCGTAATGAAGGTGCTAACTACGGTCGTATGCGTCTTTGGGGTTCCGTCACATTCATCCTCTCAGCTATAGGTGGCGGCTACTTATTAGAAGGCCGGAGTGTAAACATAATCTTTTATCTTTCACTATTTGGCCTTTGGATTTTATTTGTAACTTGCATCTTTTTACCCAAATTTCGGTTCCCCGGTGATGACGATAGGGGATTTCCAATACTCAAACTCCTGAAGATCAAGCCATTCGTTTGGATGTTAATCGCCGCCGCCCTGATCCAGAGTAGCCATGCCGTTGTTTACAGTTTTAGTACCATACATTGGAAGAGTATCGGTTTCTCCGAGAGCCTGATTGGAATTCTATGGGCTGAAGGTGTCCTAGCAGAGATTATTCTCTTTCAATACAGTAGTCTCGTCTTGCATCGGATAAATCCAACCATGCTGATTGTAATAGCTGCGGTTGCTGGAATTATCCGGTGGTCCATTATGGGTTATACTGATTTTCTTCCTGCACTAGTTTTCGCGCAAGCACTCCATGGCCTCACCTTCGGGGCAGCTCATCTAGGTGCTATCCACTATATCTCGGAAACAATTCCGCCCAACCTATCTGCAACGGCGCAAAGTCTTCTATCAGCCGTGGTCATGGGTCTCGCAATTGGACTAACTACAATGATTTCTGGAGTACTTTATAACTCGGTTGGTTCCATGGCATATTTTCCTATGGCAGGCATGTCTTTTATCAGCGTCATCGTAGGATTGGTTCTCTATTTTAAATTTAAGAAGCACTCTCAATCCGACTAGGTGTGGTCTCTTAGAGTAACTTTCCCGTAATCTAGCAATATGGCTAGCAATCGTTTTAAAATTGGTATCTTCGCTTGTAATTGCTCGGGTGGCATTGCCTGTACAACTATACCTGAACGATGGGAACCTACTTGGGAAAACAATTTGGAAATTGCCCAGATGGCAGACGAGGCCAATCTCGAATTCATGTTGCCGTTAGGCCGTTGGGCAGGCTACGGCGGGGAAACAGACCACAACGACACGTCTTTCGAGACACTCACTTGGGCGTCTGGCCTGTCAGCGGTAACACACAAATAACAGGGCCTGGTTTCGAATAATCGGGGTCTGGAATTTAAAAACCAGCCTGTTGACATCATTCGGCCCCCTGATTTCACATCCAGGGATTGTTTGCATCCGGCAGGACGACCGCCCCTGCGCGGCCCTGACCGCCGCCCCCGTCCCCTCTTGTCAAAGCTGCTGTCAGGCGATCCCATAAACATCTGGGTACTACGGGCCATGTAGTGGTAAGGAAATAGGCGTAGGTGCCGCTAGGAAAGTCAGGAGTATGTACTGATGCTCCATTGCATTGATCCAGATCTCCGGAGCCCTCTGAAAATTCATAGTCCGCAATAAATGCCCCGTCATGTCGGCCGCCCGGTGCCTCTGCCCCTCCCGGACGCATTCCATTTTTGATCCGGTAGCTAGATTTAAGGGACTTGACGCCGGCATCATCATTTCTGCCGTTCGCATATCCGTACAATGCGTAAATGGGAAATCCGTCTGCAGCCCATCCGACAACTGGAGAATGGGTGGAGGCACTGGAAACCTTTAATTGCTCTAGAAGGCCTTTTGGCAGACCGTGGTAATGATATTTTCCTCCCGGCTGGACAATGATGAGCATGATTTTCATCGGGACCCAGGGCTATAGCCCCGGAAAGCGCTTCATAGCGCCACTCGGAATTCCGCTGGCCAAGTTACCATTTCCGCAGCAAGGGGTCCCCAGGTAATACCGTTGACAGCGATACCGAACACCCAACCGCTCTTTAACCTTTCAGGCCTTCCAGTCAGTTCCGGCTTTAAAGTCACTTTAAACTCATGTTCCTGAGGTTTTATCGTATGGGGATTGCCGCAATTCGGGAATTTACCCACGGTATGAGCTGGTATGCCGTTTGATTTAATTACGCGTTCGTTAGCTCCTGCAGTTATCTTTACACTGGGAGGTTCTCTCAAATTAACGGTGGCTGGAACCAGATCTAAAGGACTTTTTTGGAGAACAATATTCTTCCTAGCCGGTGGGGGGTCGCCGGAACGACCATTGTGATCCCGGGCAAAGGCCGCATCGGAAATAAAGGGCATTGCTACAGAAAATAAAGGGCATTGCTACAGAAATAACAACTATCAGAGAAAGATTATTCAATCTCGCCATACCTCATCTCCGTGGTTGAAAAAATTTATCTTCTACACAACAAAAATTTATGACTATATCGTGAAATTTCAAAAAGTTATACATATTAGTTCATGTTTAATATAAATACTAATTTTTCAAGATAAACATCCCGCCAAAAAGAATTTAAATAATTGGAAAGTATTTGTGATTTGTTATTGTCGACCCTTAGGTTGCGAAATAACCGGATGATGCAACCTCATGCTTGCAGGATCTAAAAATTCTTAATCAGGGACTGGATATGGCTCAGGATAACTGGGGGGATGCCCAAAAATTCCTCTGATTCTGTTCAATACTCCCCACGGCGATGCCACGTTAAATTGGAGGCATATATCCGCAGGTAAGCCCCCCATCAATAACAAATTCCGAGCCAGTCATCATGCGCGACTCATCTGATGCCAAATAAATTACCGCAGGCGTCACGTCGATGGGATCAAGAATATCACCTAACGGAATTAATGACCGCAGCGTATCATATGCCTTTTCCTCATCTCCGCCGACGGCATCTGCAAATCTTTTTAGCAGGGGCGTTTTTATGAACGTTGGATGCAGAGAGTTACAGCGAATATTATATTTTTGCCGTGCACAATGAAGCGCAATGGATTTGGTCATTGAGCGGACCGCAGCCTTCGCGGTTCCATAACCAAGAGTAAGAGGATTTCCCATAATCCCAACAGTCGATGAAATATTGATGATGGATCCACCTCCTGCATCCCGCAAGAAAGGTAATGCCAGCTTGCATCCCCAAAATACACTATCGACATCAACTTCCTGAAGTTTTTTCCAGGTATCGAAGTCAGTCGATTCAATATCACCACCTATCGAAATACCTGCATTATTTAGAAGAACATGCAACGCTCCGAAATGCTCCTGGCACAAATTAAGAGCGGAATTCCAGTCATCTTCTGATGTTGCGTCATGTTGGCAAGATACGGCCGCCCCCTGACGCTCGGCGTTAATGGTATCGGCCGTCTCCTGGGCTGTATCGCCATTCAGATCTGATACAATAACATTAGCTCCTTCACGAGCAAGATGAGTAGCAGATGCCCGACCAAGTCCCGAGCCACCACCGGTAATAAGTGCTGTTTTTCCTTCGACACGTCCAGACATGGTTATAATTCCAACCTTTTCATCTGGGGCGCAGGATAACGCTCACCAGAAGTTTCATCTGGAGGAAATGCCATCGCCAACTTGCCGGCATCTTCATCCGTTAACTCTAGATCCGTTGCACGTACGTTTTCATCTAAATACTTAATCCGTTTCGTGCCGGGAATAGGAACTAAACTTGGGTCTTGGTGCAGAACCCAGGCAATTGCAACTTGAGCAGGTTTGAACCCTTTGGCCTCAGCTACTTCTTCCAGGACCTCAACCTTCTTGATATTTTCTGCCATATTTTCTGAACTGAAGCGGGGATGATCACGCCTTCTATCAGCATCTATGAGATCATTAACTGTTCGAATTGTACCACTAAGGAAGCCTCTACCTAATGGAGCATAGGCCATGAGACTAATGCCAAGTTCCTGACAGGTCGGTAAAATTTCGGCCTCAACATCTCTACTCCATAGCGAGTATTCTGTCTCTACACAGACAATGGGATATGTGCCCCGGGCCTTACGGATTGTATCGGACGAAGCCTCGGAAAGCCCAATATAACGAACCTTCCCTTGCTCAATCAATCTAGACATGGCGCCAACAGTTTCCTCAATTGGCACATCTGTATCGACGCGATGCTGAGAATAAACATCGATATAGTCGGTTCCGAGACGCGCTAGGCTCGCCTCACAAGCTTTCTGAACATATTCTGGACGACCGCTAACGCCACCTGTGCCATCCGGATTCCGCACCTGACCAAATTTTGTGTTGAGGATAACGTCGCCACGGCGGTCTTTGATCGCTTTTGAAATCAGTTCTTCGTTCTTACCCCATCCGTACATATCAGCCGAATTGATAAGATTAACCCCGATGTCTAGAGCGTGGTGAATGGTATTGACGGATTGCTCGTCATCCAATTCGCCATATTGAACAGTCATGCCCATACAGCCAAGACCGATGGTTGAAACCTCGAGGCCTTCACTCCCAAGTTTTCTCGTTTTCATATCAAACATCCCCTAAGTTTTTCCCCTGAACTATGCAATTTTGATGGTCAAATCCCCAACATCGTCAATATGACCCTCCATGGTATCACCAGGCATAACTGGTCCCACGCCATCTGGCGTTCCCATGAAGATCAAGTCTCCTGCCTGGAGTTCCATTAAATCCGATAGATAAGAAATGGTCTCCGCTGTCGTCCAAATGTGCAAATTTAATGTACTTTTCTGTTTTGTTTCACCATTAACCTTAATCCAAATCGTGGCATTTGTCGTATCCGGGTGCCCCACCTCACTAACTGGACGTAAGGCCGTACAGGGGGCCGAGTTATCAAAGCCCTTCCCCATGTCCCAAGGCCTTCCCATTTCCTTTGCCTTGTTCTGGATATCTCGGCGGGTTAGATCAATTCCCACGCCATATCCCCAGACATGATCTAAAGCCCTCTTCTCTTGAATATCTCTTCCACCTTCACCAATTGCAGCAACCAATTCGATTTCATGATGTAGGTTTTTGGTTTTTTGGGGATATGGGATGGTTGACCCGTTTTCAACAATGGCGTCTGCGGGCTTCATAAAGAAGAACGGTGGTTCTCGATCCGGGTCAGCACCCATTTCAATCGCGTGGGCGCGGTAATTTCTACCAACGCAATAAATGCGCCGCACGGGGAAACGTTCTACGCTCCCATCGATCGCAACGGAGGCTTGTTCAGATGGTTGAATAACAAAACTCATTAATCGATATCCTTAATTTTTACCTTTACAATAATAAGAAACTTATTGGCTCAATTCCAAAATTCCAAACCGTTATTCCGATCTAACAGATATATCAATCCATTCTTATCCACCTCTACGTCATTGTTGTCGACGAACCAAGCTATTACCGCCGTCGCACCCTACCAAATAATCACAATGCATTGTTTTCCGCCTACACGTTCTGACATCTTCAATCTGCGCAGACACATATTCTCCATGATCCTCAAACGAAGATAACCGCCAAGCGTATCGAATATCGGTCTCTTCAAAGGCCTCAGCGTGCGAATGCATTACCACCTCAAAATAAAATTAGTTCGAGCGATGTATTGGTTCTGGGGTCAATAGTGTTTCTCCCCAAAGCCCTGGATTGCTAATTTTCTCCCTAAGAGTGGGCATTGGTAAACGGCCAAGTTCAAACTCCGCCAAACGGGTTACATAGATGCTATCCGTGGGATGATCCAAAGGTAACCCGGTTTTTCTAATTACCTCCGCTAGCCCCATCCTTCGCATATGTTCCATCGTTCGGCTGTTTAAGTGTACTACCTTTGGGATGAAGAGAAGTTGTAGGTCTCTCATTCACCAGTACACTCTCGACATTCCAATATGCCAATTCCATAGCTAGGCTTATGCCTACGGGGCCACCACCAACAATTAGGACAGGTGTTCTACGCTCAGATGTACTTTTCATGTTTGCCATCAAGCGCCATGGCCTGAGAAGCAGACAAACGCTCACAAGTAAGATTTTTATCCAAGATAATTTGGGGACGCTTGAGATAAGAAACTGTTTAGTATGTGGTACACCATCATGTAATTCTTCTGCTGGAAACTAGCATGTGAAACACCTGGCATAACAATAAACTGCTTATCTGGATTAGGTATCCTTTCAAAAAATTTTAAAAGATCTCCCATCGCAGCAATACCGTCCCATTGCCCCCGCATAACTAGGCAAGGCATCGTCAATTGTTCTGGATCCACGATAGGGAGGTTTTCGCACATATCTATGTAAGTTCCATTCGGAATGGAAGTATCTAATTCGCAAATGGCCTTTGCAAAACCTTCGATAACCGACTCTTCTGCGCAGCCTGTGTGGTCACGACTAAAAATCGAGCGGATAAAATCCAGATTTATCGGTCGACGCTTATTTGCTTTGAACTCCTCAAGTTTTTTGCGTCTATTTTCAAGAGTCGGGCTCCCTTCGCCCGTCCAGACCATCGCATCCATGGCAAGCCTGTTTATCATTGCAGGATTTCTCTGGGCAAACAGAGAAGCCCTTAATGCACCTGAAGAAATTCCATACATGTGAACCTTCTCGATGCTTCGAATATTTTTAATGTACTGGCAGGCGACCTCAAGATCGTCTGCTCCATCCGAGATAAAAAAATAACTGTCCCGATCTTTATCAGAACGTCCATAACCTTCCATATCAACACACCAGGTATCAAAACCCTGTGTTGCGAAATAGTTCATCGCTGAAGAAAATGGTCGCCCTTCGATATGTAGGTCAAAAGTTGGCTGAGATGCCATAGACGATCCATGAACAAAAACTAACGTTCCGATTGAATTAATTGGATCTCCGGTATATTTGTTCCACAAGAAAATTTTAGTATTGTCGCCCTTTTTAGCCCAGTGCTCTTCCCCGACAACATCATCTTCTGTAAATTTTTTCATAATAGTTTTTCTTTAATATCATAGTATTATAAAGGTTTATTTATATATAAAATAAAAGTAAAACATTAGATAGTATATGGATCTATAAACGTTCAATTATTTAAGATTATCAAGAAAACAGGCCTTCATTTCCCCCTTGTTTTTTAATTCTATAGTCCCTCGGACCGTTAGCCCGTCAGATGGTTCCAAAAATGGTCGCGTCGCTTCGGAAATGTAAACTTTTTCTTGCTCGTTAGTGCTCTTTATTTGCGATCCAATATTCACTGCATTACCCCAGAAATGTCAAATTCATCAGTATCTGGCTAAACCTCCTCACCCAACTTGAATTATTTTGACTATAGCACGGTAGATAGAATATTTGAGATGGTTATTCCTGGTCAGAACGAAGACGCTCGCCTCGGAATGAACGGCAAACAGTTGTATGTATAAAATTTACTTATTAGTTGGCTTTGTACTTCAATTTTTTCATTACTTCTGTCATTATATCTGTATGAAAAATATCTTTATGAAAAGAATTATACCGTTTGTAGCAATTTGTATTTTCCAGATGTTGTTTTCAACTAATACGTGGTGCGCGGATTTGAAAAAGGGGGCAACTGCCTATAAGAATGGGGATTATGCTGCTGCATTAAGGGAATGGAAACCTCTGGCTTTTCAGGGAAATGCAAAAGCCCAATTTTTTTTAGGTAACATGTACTATAAGGGGATAGGGGTCCCTCAGAATGATGGAACCGCCTATAAATGGTTTAAAAAAGCAGCCGAGGAAGGCCTAACTAGGGCACAAAACAACCTTGGCACGTTGTACATGAGGGGACTTGGTGTATCGAGGAACAACACTCGCGCATTTATCTGGTTACATATTTCTGCCTTGCAAGGAGACAAAGTAGGAATAAAGAACCGAGATTTAGTGGCAAAAATCATGTCAGAAAATCAGATAAAGAAAGCCGAAGAAATTGCTCTCGAGTGCAAAAAAAAGAAATATAAGGGCTGCTATTAACCTTGTTTCTCTCACATTCTCCGAGTTTTTTGATATGAAACGACAGCTGACAATTTTAATTGGCTTTATTGCATCGATATTCTTCTCGGCAAAAGTATGGGCTTTACCTCCTTGTCCAGGAAATTACCACGAGAGAAATTGGAATAATTGTGTTAGCACCAGGCTCTATGAAGATGGAAGCAAATACATCGGTGAATGGAAATACGGAAAGCCTCATGGACAAGGTATCTCAATTTGGCGCGATGGAGGAAAATACGTAGGCGAATTCAATAACAATAAACGCCATGGGAAAGGCACCCTCACGTACTCTAATGGAGATAAGTACTCCGGCGAGTGGAAAACCAATGTGTTTGAGGGAAAAGGCACTTATACTTTTTTCAATGGTGCCAAATTCGCCGGTGAATTTAAGAATGGTAAAAAACACGGACAAGGTAAACACACCGATGAAAATGGAAACATTAAGGAAGGCATATGGAACAATAATCAGTTTAAATACACTAGAAACATTTCACCTGAGGCTACTCCTCAAAAAATAAAGACAGGTTTAGATATCTGTCCTGATGGCTATAACAAGGCAACCTGGAATGAATGTGTAGGTACCAAACTCTTCTTTAATGGCGCTAAATACAAAGGCGAATGGAAAAATGGCAGACCAGATGGGTTTGGTAGTTACACTTACGCCAATGGCGATAATTACACTGGACAGTTTAAGGCTGACAAGCCAGAAGGGAAAGGCGTCTATAACTTTGCCAACGGAGACAAGTACGTCGGTGGATGGAGGAACAAGAAACCGGTGGGGGATGGTACCTATACTTATGCCAAAGGAGATGAATACGCTGGTCAATTTAAAAATGGCAAACCACATGGACACGGCTCATATACCTGGAGCATAGGGGACAAATATATTGGGTCTTGGAAGGATGGCTTGAAGCACGGCAAAGGAACCTATACGTACCTCGACGGAGATAAGTATTCTGGTGAGTTTAAAAATGGTAAACATCACGGGAGCGGGAAGATTACTTACGCCAACGGAAAATTTTTTAAAGGCATGTGGAAAAATAGTTACTTAAACTCACGGAAACAATGATTATCTGGTTGTGACCCTTCTCTGCGTCACAACTGTGTTATTAACCGAATGGAATCGAATTTGATCAGTGTACTGAGTGATATAGCGGTTTAGTTTATGGGGATATTTGTGTAACTTATCATCTCACATATTCTTGGAACTGCATATTCCAGAGAATATTTAAAATTTAATTTTAGTCTAAATGAGATGTAAAAAAGGATCAACGTATGATGTCAATTCTCGTTATTGACCGGGGGTATTTTTTTCGTTGCCCGAGATCTTTTAATCGATGTTCAAGCACTGGAAAGGATTGGTGCCCTTTTCCAAAAATTGTTCTCAAGGTTTTAAGGATTCTTTTTGAATAAAATACAAAGCAATGACCCAGGATCGTCTTTTCGACCCGCCTGGTCTAAAATACCACTCTAAACTCAGGATAAGAACTACAACCGATAACATCGAAGAAGGCAAGGAAGATAAGATGATAATTCAATTCAGAGTAGGTAGATATAATAGACACGCAAAGCAGACTTGAAATAGTGTGTGTAAGCGTCGATTTCCGCAACTACAAATACACCAGTATCTCCAACGAAAATCACCAAAGGAGAGGTGCCCGAGTGGTTGAAGGGACCGGTCTTGAAAACCGGCAGGCGTGCAAGCGTCTCGTGGGTTCGAATCCCACCCTCTCCGCCATTAAATTTAAAAAATTGAACAAATCATATATGACAATTTGAAAGATCATAGGCGAATTTAATATTTGAATTCTGATTTTAGCTATTAATGTTTTAGATTTTGAGCTTACATAGATGCTTAATAAATACGAAAGAATAAAAATTTTTGCGCTGATTGGTCTTTCCTCAACATGGCCTTTCTTCACATTTATTTCCAACAACGTTACTGATACGCTTGACTATGGCTCGGTTTTTGACATTTGGCTTGTGTGTTTCCTAACATTGACCTTTGCCGGATGGCTTGTCACGCATTTACCAATAAGCGTAGACCTTAAGCGCCGACTAATACACATCGGCTTAATTTTCTTTTTGAGTTTGTTTTTGTTTGGCGTAGTAGTCGACATCTTTCAATCAAACTTTGGCATTGACCGATTTCGGTGGTCCATTCTGACCTGGGCTATTTTGACGTTCGTCCTTTCCATACTGACCTGGCGACATTCCTACCAATCGGCATCTTCGATGCACATGATGTTTATAATTTCAGCAATGTGCCTTACAGCTGGCTTGAACATTGTTTATAAACTTTATGAGCCCAATTGGCGGACAAAAAACGTGGCTTTGAATCGCACAATTTCAATAAGTGGAGAAAAAATAGTAAGTAAAATCAACGTTTACCACTTTGTATTAGATGGGTATGGGCGGGCAGATGCGTTACATGAAGGACTAAATTTTGATAACACTCCCTTTATACAAAATCTGAACAAAATGGGTTTTTGGCTGGGTCATAAAAGCTTCGCAAACTACCCGAGCACATCGCTTTCAGTTTCTTCTATATTAGATATGGATTACCTGGTCGAGCCGGGACCAAACGCGTTAAAAAATTATACGCAATATCAGATTCTACTTTCCGGACACAATCGTACCGTCAATACTTTTAAAGGCCTGGGTTATAAATTTGTCATGGTGCCGCCAGGTAGCTGGGCTGGAACCGACTGCCGCGGAACGGAAAATATTTGCCTAAGAACAGACGCTATTGGCATTAACGAAACTCAGATAACACTGTTAGCAATGACCCCGTTCGAAGTAATCGTTCGGAAAATAGCTCCATCTTTTCTGACATTTAAGCGGAACGAATTTCCCAACATGATAAAAGATATCCGAAAAACAAAGGCTTCATCACGTAAACCGTTATTTGTATTCTCGCATCTGATGATACCTCATGACCAAATTTATACGCGAGATTGTCAGATCAAAAGTGAAATTAATAAATTTGCTGAATCAATTTCTGAAGAAAATAAACGTAATTACGTCGAAACAGTTGAATGTGTTAATCGTCAGATATTAGAACATTTACCTAAACTTATTTCTGACGACCCCTCTGCAATTGTTATTCTTCAATCCGATCACGGGTTTTTTTTTGGAGATTTGTTTGATCGTCATCCTAACGAATGGAATATCGAAGAAATCAAATGGCGTTATGGCAATCTCAATGCCATTCGTGCGCCGGCAAAATGCAGTAAATATTTGTATCAATACATGTCCGCTGTTAATACGTTTCGATTCGTATTTGGATGCCTGAATAATATGTCTCCTAATTTTCTTGCGGACCGACTATTTCTCACGCGATATAAATTTAACGAAGTGATCGTATCAGACATATTGCCCTAAAATAGCAATTGAAACTTGTTTTAAGAATATAAAGTTTACTATTTCTATAGAACCGCCCAGTCAAATAGGCCCTAAAGTTATGAAAGCTCTCACAATTCTTTTATTTACTGTATTTGTAGCTGGTCCAGCGCATGCTTACCTCGACGCTGGTACCGGTAGCATAATATTACAGGCAATTGTAGGTACTATTGCTGGTGGGTTGGTAGTAATCAAACTATATTGGTATCGGATCAAAAATTTCTTCAAAAACCGTACACCCGAAGAACCGAAGGACCGTAACAAAAATTGACGCTTCAACCTTCAAGCTCTTATTCGTTTAGGGATCCATGCAGTATGGTATTTGATAAAGACGTCCACATTTATCGAACCATTACCCAATTATCGAACCATTACCCAATCGGCGCTCAGCGACTTTGAGTATGTCAAAGCGACTGGTTTGCTTGAAAAACCAATAGAAAGTGGAGATCTAGTAATTTATACGCGCGCCGATAAATCAGATCTTGGAACTGAAGCCATAAACGAAGAGTTGATTTTGGAGCGTGAGAAAATACCTCTTATTTCAGGAATATAGACGAGACCAGTTGGCTTCAAATACTTCTTTAATAACCTCAGCACCTATGACACCGCTATTGCCGATGTTAAAAACGAAATTTTCCCTGAGTTCCTTTACACGCATCTCAAAGCCTTCCGGGGACACCGCCAATTCTGCGACCACGGACGGTAGTTTTTTGATATCTTCAGCCGGTAATATTTTACCAATTTTTTCACGGAGCAAAATCTCCAGAGGAACAGACTTGAGCCGGGAATACTCAGCGTTATTAAGTTTCAAAGGCTGGTCAATGAATACAACTGGTTTTTCAAGGCCAAATGCAAACTCCAAGGCGACACCTGACCAATCGCTTACCAAAATATTGGCGGCATGCAGAGATTCATTTGTCCTAGTGTCACCTTCAAAATTAAACGATGGATGGTTGCCAAATCGGATGATCAGTTTTTTTTTCAAATTTGGTGACCGCTTACTCGTCATCTGGTGCGGTCTGACGGTAACTTGAAGGCCGGCATCCAGCAGCACCTCTATGGTTTCTTCGCCCCGCGTTTCTAATAGGCCGTTCGGCCCCCAAGATGGTGCAATCAAAACATGGACGGCTTCATCTTTTAATGGGAGAGGGCGTTGTTTTTTCTCTTCAAGCAGTTTATCCAGAACACCGTATCCGTGGTTGAAAAGCTGTTTAGATGGAAGTTGGTTAAGAACTTCCCATTCTCGAATTTCCTCTACGTGGTGTTTTCCAACGCATAGAATACTATCGAAATGGTCAAAGGCTCCCTTCCGGTAAATCATGTGTGTGCTCACAATTGAGTGAAATAGATACATGTAATGGACACAGGAACCAGACCGTTTGATATAAGAGTTACCGAGGTCGGGCATAGTCATGATCACTAAATTCACATTCAATGTATTAAGCACCACCGTTCGAAATATCCCCTCACCAATGAAAAACGCTCTAATCCCAGAACGATTGTCTTTCAAAAGAGGATCATTGGGATCCGACGTTAGCCAAATAATTGGCTGTTCGAGGGTGTTGGTGAGTTCCTCGATAATAGACTCAAAGAACTTCCAATAGTCTGCCCCTTCAGAGTAGAAAACGATCAACTCGTTTCGAGATTTTAGTTTTTGAAATCGGCGCATGTCACGCCAGGCACGGCAAAATAACTGAAATCTTTTCATCTTAATTTGGTCTCACGTAAAATCCACTTCTCGTCTTCTCGAACAAACACAATCTTTCTTTCCTTTTGATATACTAGAAAGGCCGGTGCTGTTTGTCGATGTGCCGCGTAAAATCAACAACCCGGAATAGGCCGCCGTAGCGTTAACGCCGCTGGAAGTTTCCTATCGCGAGGAGGTTGTCAGAGTCATCAACCCGGAACGGTTGGATGAGTTGCCGGCCGCCCTCGCGTCCCTTCAGGAAGAAGCTACCTCGCTTAAGGCGAGGTAGCGCACGCTTCGCGGGAACAAATTTTATAATATTGGGGATAGCGCACGCAACCCGCGGGGCGGAGATTTTAGCCGAATTGGCTACTCGCATGAAAAACCAGGCTTAAGCCCCTCTCTGCCTAAGATAAATTTTTGACAATAAATTATATAATTTAAAATGCTTGATTCATTTAATTAATACGTTAACTTGTTTGCTAACACTATAACTTTTGACAGAACTATACCTATACCCATGTCTAAAACTAAAATATCACAGCGCCCGAAAGGACTTTTTGGCGTCTATATTAGGAACCTCCGCGAAGAACAGAAAATCGGGCAGCGTAAACTGGCACGGGTGATCGGCGTTTCTGCACCCTACTTGAATGATATTGAGAAGGGCAAGAGGCCAGCGCCCCGGACAGAGCTGGTTAAGGCGCTGGCGCGGGCCCTGGACGCCGACCTTGAGACCATCAACGATCTTGCCGGTGCTTCCAAAAACGCCTTGGCCCCCGATGTGGCCGAATTTATCCAGGATAACCCCGAAGTGGTCTCGCTGCTGCGCATGATTAAAGTCTATGAACTCGATGATATTCAGATAACGGAGCTTGAAAAAATGATGACGTCAACAAACGCCAAAGCCATCATCATCGCCGCCGGACTGGGCAGTCGATTGAAGGGCTATACCGAGAACTTGCCTAAATGCATGCTGAAGTTTGGCAATAAAACGCTCCTCGAAAGACAATTAGATGCCTATCGGGAATGCGGTATCAGCAATATTTCTGTTATCCGCGGCTACAACAAAGAGAAGATCAATTACGAAGGCCTGCGTTATTTCGAAAACACAGATTTTGAGAACAACAATATTCTCAATTCTCTGTTCTATGCCGAAGACGAACTGAACGGGAATGTTATCGTTTCGTATTCAGATATTCTTTTTGAATCCTCCGTAGTCAAGCGGCTGCTTGAATCAGATGCCGATATATCCATCGTTGTCGACATCGATTGGCGTGCGTATTACGTGGATCGTAAGGACCACCCTCTCGAAGAGGCGGAAAATGTCATCTTCAACGCCAATAACGAAGTCGTAAAAATTGGCAAAGTCCTGACGGCAAAGGACGATGTCTTTGGTGAATTCATCGGTATGATGAAATTTTCACCGCGAGGTGCCAATCTCTTCAAACGGCATTTTCAACGCGCCAAGGAACTGTTTTGGGACCGCCCGTTTCAGCGGGCCAAAATCTTCCAGAAGGCCTATATCACTGACATGATCCAGGACATGGTGGACCTCGGCGTCCCCATCCATTGCGTCATCATCGAGCGCGGTTGGAAGGAAATCGACACCGTCGAGGATTATGAGAAAGCATTGAAGGAATTTGAGGAATGAACCAAACCATGGGTCCCGTCTCAAACAATAAGCCCGAACAAAATTTAAGGAGTAACCCTATTATGAATTACAAACGCTTATGGGCCGGGATCATAATCGGAATATTGTTAATCCTTCCCAGTCAATACGCAAAAGCCGAGCCGATTAAACTCAACATGGTTTTTGTTCCGGCAAGTGAAAAAGGTGACGACAATGATTATGTTAATCTGATCAAGATTATCGAAAAGCTATCCGGACTTGAAATCAAGACCATCCGGGTGACCGATTACAATGCCGCCGTGGAGGCCATGCGGGCAGGCAGGGCTCAGATCGCTTGGTACGGTGGCAAGACCTATATCCAAGCCGCAGAAATTGCCGATGCGGAAGCCTTTGCCGCCGGCGTTCGTAAGGGGGACAAGGACGCTAGCTACTTCGCGTATTTTGTTGTTCCTGCCGACAGCCCACTTAAGACCCTGAAGGACATCACAGGAAAAACGCTAGCGCTTAACCACATAGGCTCTACCAGTGGCGATTTGATTCCACAGGTGGAATTGATGAAGGTGGGTCTATCGGCCAAAAACAAGGATGACTTCAAGAAGGTCTTTTATGCGGGAAGCCATGATGCATGCTTATTGGCTGTAATCAACAAGCATGTGGACGTTTGCGGTATGAGTTCGCGCAATTTCGACGCCCGCCTCGCCGACAACACCTTCAAGCGCGAACAGGTTCGCATCATTCACCGGTCAAGCCCGGTGCCGCCGCCGCCGCTCGCCTATTCTAGGAAATTGCCTATTGAGATACGGAACAAGATCAAACATGCGACGCTGGAAGCTCATAAACATGGGCGGATCGGCGGTTATGGTGGTGAAATGTCCCATTACGTAGAGGTCAAGGATTCGGACTATGACCTGCTGCGTGACGTTGACCGTCTTCTCCGCAGTCAGAAATAACCCCCGTCCGAGCAGGTCAAAAGGCAAACCATGCTGCTTGATATTCAGGATCTCAGGAAGACTTTTGATGATGGGACCCGTGCCTTGCGAGGTGTTGATCTGTCGGTACAAGACGGAGAGTTCGTTGTTATTCTGGGGCCAAGTGGGTCGGGCAAGACAACGCTACTGCGTAGTATCAATGGCCTAGTAGGTCCAGATGCTGGTGAGGTCCGGTTTTGTGACCGGATTGTCTCCTCGTCGACGCTTCCTGATTTGCGACGGAAAACGGGGATGGTGTTCCAGGACTTCAATCTGGTGAACAACCTGTCATCGTTGAACAACGTTCTTACGGGCCTGTTAGATTCCAGCAATAAATTCATGTCCATATTCTATTTGTTTTCACGTGCGCAAAAACTGCGCGCCCTGGACTGTCTTAAAAGGGTAGGATTGCTGGATAAGGCCTACACCCGTGCAGATCAGCTTTCAGGCGGCCAAAAACAGCGGGTTGGCATCGCCAGGGCCATCGTCAAGAGGCCGGTTCTCCTTCTTGCTGATGAACCGGTCGCCAGCCTTGACCCGATGATCGCCTATTCGATCATGTCCCTGCTTCGCGACGTCGGAAACGAGTTTGGCATTACCGTGATCTGCAACCTGCATCAGGTCGATCTGGCCTTGAAGTTTTCGGATCGGATTGTCGGCCTTTCCGGAGGACGGATTGTTTTTGATGCCGCCACCCGAGAAGTGGACGACGCCTATATTAGAAACATCTACCGTGGCCATGACCGAGGGCTGTTCTTCGAGGATGGCGGTGAAGCGGACGGGTCACCTCAATGATCGGAACAAACACCCCAACTTCGGAGGCGATGACCCTGGCTGCAGCGCCAGCGAGCGATCATTCCAGAGGATTGGATTTGGAAGAGTTAGTCGCTTATCTCTCGGAACGCACGGGGGTCACCATAAATCTGCGGCGGTGTAAGGACTACAAGGAAGCGGTGACATGGCTGACCAATGGCTCCGCCCAGATTGGCTGGCTCGGGTCCTTTGCCTATGAGGAGGTGGCAGGCAAGGACGGTTCCGTTGAGGCCTTCGCGGTTGGCGTACCGAAAGGCAAACAGGCACCTAATTATCATTCCCTATTCATCGTTCGCCGGGACAGTGGCATCAGAATCCTGGCGGATGTGCGTAATTTATCCATCGCGGTTAGTGATGTTTATTCAACGAGTGGGTATGACGTGCCGAGGCGCGAACTGGCCGAAGTGGGAATCGACATCGATAACGAAGGGGCTTTCAAAACCATTACCCACGTAGCCAATCACGACGAGGCCATTCGAGCCGTGCTTGATGGCCGGGTCGATGTGGCGCCGGTGAGTTCGGTGAACTTGGAGGTAATGGTTGCAAGCGGGATGATCGATGCTTCAAGCTTCCGCGTTATCCATCAATCCCCCGATATTCCGGGGGCGCCACTGGTTTATGTCCGGGATTTGGAGCCAGCCTTGAAACAGCGTATCAAGGCGCTTGTACTTGACGCCCATAACCATTTTGACGTTAGCGGTTACGGCGGCCTTATGGAGCGGTATGTGGATCCCGAGGATAGTCACCGGAAACACCTTGAATCTTATCTGCAGCCGCAGTGGGGGTGGGGGGTACTGGTCGGAATTCCGGCCTTTGTGTTGATTTACGTAGCCATTATGCTTGACTTGGAAGTCAATCCCAAGAAACTGATCAGTGATTCATTCACTTATATCTCAGATATTTTGGGCCGCATGTTGCCGCCTGATTTCTCTAACTTCGGCAAACTAATGACGTCAATGCTGGAAACGGTGGAGATCGCTATGCTGGGGACGCTTCTCGCTATTTTCTTATCCATACCCATTGGATTGTTTTCCGCCCGTAACATTGCGCCCAATTATCTCGTCTATCTCATCGCCCGGACAATTACAGTATTTTTCCGGGCTATTCCCGAATTCATCATGGCGATGATCCTAGTCATAGCCATTGGCTTCGGCGCCATGCCCGGGGTGATCGCGCTCGGCTTTCACACCATGGGTTTCCTCGCAAAGTTTTATGCTGAGGCAATCGAACACATCAACGAAGGACCGATGCAGGCACTCGAAACCACGGGCGCGTCCCGGTGCCAAGTCATCGCGTTCGCCGTGGTACCGCAGATTCTGCCCTCATTTATAGGCAATAATCTCTACATCCTGGACCGGAATATCCGTATGGCTACGATGCTGGGCATCGTCGGCGCCGGGGGCATCGGGTATGAACTACAATCGTCCTTCAGAATGTTCGAATATCAACGCGTCTCGGCAATAATCATCGTGATCTTCGTGACGATTCTCGCCATCGATATGATTTCGTCCTATATCCGTTCAAAGGTGACGTAGGCCGTTATTGTCACAGGACCCACAAATTCCATACGCACGTATGAGGGTGCTGACATTATCTATACGTTGGACTCCCCCAATATGGTGAGATGATTTCTCATTCTATGAATTGGGTTTACGATCCGATACTGGTGAGCCAAACACTGTATTTTGAAACGGAGAGGGTCATTTGATGATTTCGTGTGGACGCGGCAACATAGAATGGCTTCCCCACCATCTGTTGTGTCGGAAATCGTCTTGTAAAGTGTCTTTCCTCGGGAGATGATGAATTGATAGGAGGATTGATTAGTTTTAATTTATAATTATGAATCCTGTCGGAGGACAGTGCATTGTTAAATTTCATGATGGCCGGAGACACTAGCTATTTTCATTTGATGCGTGAAGGTGTGTTCCAAATTTCACAAATTTATCCCAACGCCCGTATTCTGATTTTCGACTATGGCCTTCTTCGAAATGACATCAATATATTATCAGAACTTTCTCGCCGGATTGAGGTAATTGACTGGCGACCGAACATTGATGATCTATCGTTGGTCGAAAACGATGTCAATGAAAATCAAAAGCATAATTTAGCACTTGCTTTCAATGCCCGGCGAACGGGATTTATAAAAAGATTTCGAAAATTTATTTTGAAACGCTTTCCGAAAAGTAGCTTTTCAAAAAAAATTGAATTGAAAGCTCTACGATTTGAAAATCTTCTACTTCAAAAAATTAAGTGCATGCAGCATGCATCCCAATTATGCGAGGGTGAACGTCTCGTTTTTCTAGATGCGGATGCAATCTTATTTGAAACAATCGACGATGTTTTTGATGCGGGAGCAGATGTAAATCTAACTCTCGCGGATGATCTTCCAACGTGGGAAAATATGAGTAATATTACTATCAATTCCGGTGTAATATTTTTTGGCGCCAATTCGACAGCACGTAACGCTTTTTTAGATGCCTGGTGGCACCAGGCGCTAGAAACCAATGAATGGTTGAGAGAGCAAGCTTCTTTAGTCCATTTACTTGAGAAAGAGTCCCGCGAGATATTTAGGGTTAATAGTTCCTCACTGCTGAAGTTCAACAATGTTAAAGTCAAGGTCCGTTTTCTTTCCTGTGACCAGTTCAATTTTATATGGATGGAAAACTCTAACCCAGAAACATTTCCAGACGCTCGTATTTTTCACTTTACTTCCCGACGGCAGGAAAAAAAATTGTTTTGGGAAATTTTAAACTACCTTCGAATGCGGAAAGCTAATGAACATATTACTTGA
>Ga0209501_10000774_pt1 | contig 37545 bp, 39 predicted proteins | sample ArcticOcean_MG_C_4_FD_187434 | JGI IMG/M metagenome (GOLD analysis project Ga0209501, IMG submission 187434) | Marine microbial communities from western Arctic Ocean - ArcticOcean_MG_CB4_134 (SPAdes) (version 2) | ecosystem: Environmental > Aquatic > Marine > Oceanic | place: Arctic Ocean...
ACTTCAACCTATCGAAGCTTGTTCAGGATCTTCTCAGGACTGTGACCTTTTCTTGGCATTTCTGCCTCCCTTCATGAGAGCCCAGTTTCCAACTTTCAACTGGACTCGTTTGAGGGGGGCAGGTCAACCACAGAAAGAAGCTTTATCTTGGCGTCTACTGCCGCGTTCAGCTTCCCATTCCGATCATCCAGTGCTGATGACAACTCCTTCTCATGGGCAAGAAGCGAAGCAAGCTGCCTCCGGGCCGCCGCCGCTATCGCATATCCGCGCCACACAACGAAGAACAGGCTAGCGAACAGGATTCCCATGATGGCTATCAAGGTAATGATCCGGAACTTCGCCCCACCTGCAGTGGCCGCATCAATGGCGGAAGTCACATCTCGATAGACAACAACTATGTGCGCGGGGCCAGCATCGGCGAGCGATGTTCCCTCACGTGGGATCGGCACTTTTGTGACCACGATCTCACGCGGTCTCATGTCACCTGCCAGCGAAAACATGGATTCCGTACCCATGTAGTTGCTGGCGGGTTGGCTCAAATCCTGCGTCAGCCCCGGGTAGGAGCCGTTGATGGTGGGATCACAGCTGTACTCAAACTCACCATTCGCATCTGCAATATCAACTCTGATCACGGATTGGCCAGCGAATGAGTCCATTACCAGACGATCGATGATTCTTCGATCACTCGGAAACGTCAAAGTTGCATCTTCAGTGGGTGGAGTAAGCGCGCTGAGTCGCTCGATCACGCGGAAGCTGCCCACGCGCGCCGGCTGCTCAGACTCCTGTTCCAGCCGTGACACAACAATCCCGCGCTCAACGCGACTGGAAATGGTGTTCACAGCCCACAACGCCGTCAGTACCACGATGATGCTCACCAGCGAGTACTGGCGCACAGGAGTGAACCACCCGGAGCCGGTCCCGGGATCTGGTGCAACGACCCTGGTGGCTGACGGACCACGTGCCCACAGCAACATAATCAACCTCAATCAGTTCGAAAGATATCCTCGACAAGCAATTCTCTCCAACAACCTCGGCATCTGGTAGGCTCATCGGCCCATATCTCATGGGTGATTGACTGCATTCACAGCGATAGTGCAGATGCAACTACGAAATCGGTCACTGATCATCGCAAGCAGGAGAGAACGCATCTATATTTGATGGGCGGGTGATTACGGATGTATCAATCGTAAAATTGGGGCATATATCGCGCTCAGTCCCCCAGCAACTCCTTCGCCCCCGCAATCTCCATATCCCGCAGTTTCGCCACGCGTCGCCGGAAGTCCGGGTCTGTGCTGAACGTGGCCGCGAGGAACGCCGTCACGATCTCCTGCGCTACGTTGACGCCGATGATCTGCGCTCCAATTGCCAGCAAGTTCACATCATCGTGCTCTACGCACTGGTGGGCGCTACGCCACTGCTTATGGGTCAGCGACCAATTTCGGGAATCGATAATGCGCGGCATATTTTCTGTGCGAGGATATTGGATACTTCGGAGTCTCGCGGAACCGCTTCAATATGACCGGTACTCGGGTTCGTCCGTAATGAGTGAGAGCGACCCTCTCGTTTAAGGTTGCAGCCGTGCCGCCGAAGGTGCCGGATCAGGGCACCGCGATTCATTCGACCGTTATCGTGCCGCGCTACGCCTCAGGCGGAACTCCTCGCAACACATCCTCTCGTCTATCTTCAAGGACCAATGCAATTGCTTCCGACAGGCTTTGCTGAGCCTCGTCCTTGGTGCGACCCTGACCATTAGCTCCATGCACCTCAGGATAGTACGAGATGTACCAGTCACTATCTTGTTCTGTGATCGATGTAAATTCGTTTCGCATTGATATTCTCCAGCACCATGGCTGTGGGGCGAGTGCTTAACATGATAGTCCTAACTACTAATCCTCCCCCAGCAACTCCTTCGCCCCCGCAATCTCCATATCGTGCAACTTAGCCACCCGCCGGCGGAAGTCGGGATCAGTGCTGAACTGAGCCGCCAGGAACGCCGTCACGATCTCCTGCGCTACGTTGACTCCGATTATCTGAGCGCCAATTGCCAGCAAGTTCACGTCGTCGTGCTCAACACACTGGTGGGCGGAGTAAATATCGTGTGCAACGGCAGCGCGGATGCCCGGGATCTTGTTGCCAGCAATCGCAGCGCCAACCCCAGTGCCGCAGATCAGGATGCCGCGTTCAGCGCGACCCTGTCGCACCTCATCGCACACCGTGCGTGAGATGTCCGGGAAGTCCACCGGCTCGCCCGCGAGCGTCCCAAAATCTGTAACCTCATGGCCTTGGTCAGCGAGGAAATCGAATATAGGACCCTTCATAGGGAACCCGGCGTGGTCGCCACCAATCGCAATCTTCATGCAGCACTCCTCAAAATTGAAACGGGAAGACGTAGGGAACCGGGCAGCTCTCAAACCTGCCGATATATGTAGGCAGAATCTACCACTGAAAGCCGCATCTTGAACACTCGAAAGATATTCCTCGCCAACGTGGGGGCCAACGCAACCCACAGGTTCGAGAGTCCCATATTTCCGGACGGTACGTTTGAGATGATTCCAATCATCGAGTCTCCACCCGAAGCTGGCGCTCATTCAGTACGGATGGGCGATGTGCCTTCGTGGATGAAGCCCACCCAGAATCTGAGTGAGTGGATACCCGGGCGATACCGCGACATCGCCACGCACTTCGATCCCGAGTTCATCACCCGCACCTACGGGGATAATTGCGAGCGCGCCGCCCGTGCATACGCTCTCAAGAAGGCATCACCCGGAGACCTGATCTTCTTCCTCGCCCGTCTCAAGACCCACGACGAACCAGATCCGGCCGGTCAACTCGGTTTCTACCTCGTTGGCTTCATCGAAGTAGATGACATCCTCCCTAACGTCAGAGCAATGCCTACCGCTGAGGAGCTACAACGATTCGGCGCCAACGCGCACGTCCGAAAAGGTCTCAACGACGATGCCAATTGGGATGGGTTCTGGGTATTCGGCGGCTCAGAACGATCAGTCAGATTCAACCGCGCCGTTCCCGTAGACCGGAAATTCTGTGACGAAGTCCTCCGCACCGCAAACGGTGAGCAGTTTGAGTGGCCCAGCCACCGCACTGAACTCCAGGTAATCGGTTCTTACACACGCACCTGCCGCGTCGTGCTTAATGGGTTGAATGAAGAGCATGAATCGCGAATTCGAGCGCTCACGACAGCCATAGATGCGTACAATCCCAATTCATTCCCGAATTAACACGCGCCTTACCCAAAGGACCTCTCCCAAATGCCAGACAAACCACGCGTCCTAGTAACCGGTTCCAGCGGACTCATCGGCGGAGTAACTATTCGCACGCTCTCCGACAAGTTCGAGTTCTCAGGTCTTGATATGGCTCAGCCGGATACGGCTCCAGATATCCCCACGCTGGTGACTGATCTCAACGACCTGAACTCCGTGCTACCCGCGTTCGAAGGCGTCGATATGGTTGTTCACCTCGCAGCGAACGCAGATCAACGCGGCTCATGGGATTCCGTGCTCCACAACAATATCACTACCACCTACAACGTGTGGGAGGCCGCAAAGCGTGCCGGCGTGAAGCGCGTCGTCTACGCCAGCTCCAACCACGCCGTGGGCATGTATGAGCTGGAAGACCATGCTGGTGACATCCGGAAAGGCGAGTACGGAGACCGTAAGCCAGGAGCGTTTCCGCAGATAGATAACAGCGTTCAGATCCGCCCCGACGGCTACTACGGCATCGGTAAAGCATTCGGAGAGGCCACCGGCGCCTATTATCACGATAACTTTGGCATCGAAGCAGCGTGTCTCCGAATCGGCACCGTCTCACGCGATGACGATCCAAAAGCAAATGTGCGCTTGAAAGCCACCTGGCTCAGTCACCGCGACGCCGTGCACCTGATTGATCGCTGCTTGAGCGTCGAGAACCTCGGCTACCAGATCTTCTACGGTGTCTCAAACAACACATGGCGCTTCTGGGACATCGAGCACGCCAAGCAGTTCCTAGGCTACGACCCGCAGGATAACGCTCAGGATCATTGGCCCCCTGCCTAACGGTCGCAAACAAACGCTCTAGCGGTCGCAAGAAAGCGAATTAGCGGTCGCCAGAGAACCTACCGGCGGTCGCGATCTCCGTCACTCCGGTTTGAGCCGCCACGGTCATCGCTGCGTGGCGGACCACCTGAACCACCACGGTCATCGCGACGTGGGGGACCGCTCGAACCTCCGCGATCATCTCGACGAGGTGCCCCACGTCGGTCATCTTGAGATCCACCACCGCGCCTGTCGCCATACGATGACCCGCCGCGTGAGCCTGAACTACCGCGATCATCTCGACGAGGTGGTCCACCGCGGTCATCACGAGAGTCACCACCGCGCCTGTCGCCATACGACGATCCACCGCGTGAGCCTGAACCCCCGCGATCATCTCGACGAGGTGGTCCGCCGCGGTTATCGCGAGAGTCACCACCACGCCTATCGCCATACGAAGATCCGCCGCGGTCGTCACGTGAGCCACCGCCGCGCCTGTCGTCATATGACGATCCGCCGCGTGATCCCCCATCTCGATCATCGCGGTCCGAGCTACTCAGCCTCGAGTCGTACGCCGAACCTCCGCGCCGATCATCGCCGTACCCCGGCCGATCGAACTCTTTGCGCCGATCGTCTTCAGGTGCTCGCTGCCCACTTCGCAGAAGAAGGCCGTTTTCGATGTTGTACATATGCTCGATACCATCACGAGTGATGTTGTATCGGCCACGCTGCCAGCGAATCTCTTCCTGTTCCACGCCGGTAGCAACTCTCTGCCGCAGCGACTCCGTATCCGTATTGGATTTCCAGATCGCGATCAACAGATACCGCAACTCAGGAATTGAGAGCGACTCATCCAACACCGTGAATACGTAGAGCATCCGGTGATAGGCCCGCTTGAGCTGGTCGAACTCAATCTCCCAGTCGCGGCGAGGCTTGGTCAGTAGCATCTTTACGTGTCTGGCCTCTTCAGCCGACAATTGATCGCGGGCTCTCGCCCTGATTCCATCAAGCCGATCTTCAGACGTCGGCTTTCGTTCACTCGTCACTCATCAAACTCCCGGCAACATAATCTAGAATCCGACTATGGGCCAACAAAACAATCCGCTTACTCCACTTTACGCACTTGCAGGCGACATAGGGGGCACCCAGATACGCGCTGCCCTGGTAAATGATGCCGGCAAGATCATCTCCCGTGATGCCACGGATACACGTCCCGAAGAGGGAATCGACTCAGCAGCAGACCGTTTGTGCCAACTCGCTGATCAAGTCTCAGACGGCGTTGCTTCATCGTCAATTGTCGGATTTGGCATCTCTTCGGCAGGCCCAATTGACCCATCAGAAGGCTTCTACAGCCATCCGCCCAACCTGATGGGCTGGCACGATAAGACTATGGTGCCGCGCATAACGGAGTACCTGGGACACGCTCCAAACATCATTCACGATGCCCACGCCGCCGCCTTCGCAGAGTGGAAATTCGGCGCGGCACGGGAGCATCGTGACGTCGTATACGTCACAGTCTCCACTGGCCTCGGCGGAGGAATGCTGTCCGACGGCGTCCCCGTCAACGGCCGCCACGGTATGGCCGGTGAAATAGGTCACCTGATAATCGACGCCTCCGGCCCGGCATGCAACGCCGGCTGCAAAGGTTGCCTAGAGGTGTTCGCAGCCGGTGGCGGCGTTGCCCGCGCTGCCCGTGAAGCCATCGCCAGCACACCGGACTCTAAGATGCTCGCGCTCGTCAACGGAGACGCCGCAGCCATCTCCGGGCGCGTCGTATACGCAGCAGCAGAGGCGGGCGATCAGATCGCCATCGCTATAATAGAACGCGCAGTCAACGCACTCTCCATCGGCTTTGCCAATCTGCTGGCCACGTTCGACCCCGGCGTAATCGTCGTCGGAGGCTCGGTAGTGGTTGGCGATGATGAAGTAGCCGGCCTGCGCAAACATTGGGACGACTTGATCGCACGCGTCCAGACCACCGCGCTACTCAGATATCGCGACCACGTGCCAATCGTCGTATCGCAACTTGGCGACGACGTTGGGCTACTTGGCGCAGCCGCCTACGCGTTCGAGCAGAACTAGGTCGCCGACTCAGAGCCCCACTCAGGCCCATCATCATCGTCTTCCCCGTCACCGTCCTCGTCATCCTCAAACTCGCCGAACAGCAATGGTGAATCTTCACTATCGTCAAAGTAGTCGAAACCGTCCGACTCATCGACGCTGTAGTCCTTGAACTTCCAGTCGTCGTCGGTATCCTCATCGATATCCTGATCTGCCTCAGGATCCTCAACTACTTGGACCTCATCTTCCTGAGAGGTCATACCAAAAATGCCCGGCTCATCCTCAAACAGTATGTTCTCCATCTTGATCTCGCGAATCGCGGCCTGCGATGCCTCGGCCACAATGGTGTGCTCGCTCTCAGTGCCTTCCTGAATGAGCTTCATCGCAGCATCACCGCCAATGCGTGCCAGCGACCCAATCGCAGCCACAGCCACCACCGGATCGTCGTCTTCCAGCAGGCTGGCTAACTGGAGCACGTGCGGCTCTTCGCCAATCTCGCCAAGTGCACGCGCCGCCTCGAACCGTAGCTCTGGCGACGTGTTTGTGATCTGCTGTAACACCTGCGGCAGCCAGGCCTGATCGCTGCTCAGTCCCATCGAATACAGCGCACTCTTCACTTCTTCAATATCGCCGCTATCAAACGCTGCCTTGATCAGCACATCAACATTGCTGTTCCCAAGCGTAGCCGCCGCCTCCAGCGCACGCCTTCGCACGCCATCGATTTCGCGGGCGTCCGCCAGTATCTCGTCCAGGCTCTCGCCAAGCTTCTGAACATCGGGTTTGAGCAACTTACCCGCCACGCCCAGCGCAGCAAACCGGGCCAGAGCCAGTGCAGCGTCCTCTCGAACACCGTCATCGGAATCAGACTTCACAATCTTCAGCAGCGGCGCCACCAACGTCCGGTCGTCACACTCCGCCAGTCCAGCCAGCGCAAGTTTGCGACCTGGGGCCGATTCGATAACCAGCGCCTGCTTGAACACGGTGTCGAACTCAAGCAGTGAGTTATCTTCGGAAAGTCCCACAACTCGATGCAGGAAGTTGACCAGCCGGGCTTCCGACCACTCCTCCCACTCCTCCGCAAGATCACGAGCGTCATCGCTCGATAGCCCAGACAGTTCGCTGAGGCCAGCGTATGTGAACTGGCCACCCTCTTCGTCCGGCACTGTTTCCAGGAATTCGTTCAGGCCCATTAACCGCCATCTCCAACAAGATGAAATAATCTCTACTACTAATGATAGAGGGGATTGAGTCTCACTTCATGATTGGGTGTGACCGTGATTAGTGATGGTCCCGTAGTCGTAACCGGTGCCGCAGGCTTTCTTGGGCGACGAATTGTGCGAGAAATCAGTGCAATGGGCCGTCCCGTACGTGCAATTGTCCGCAAGCCTGAGCAGCGTGCAATCGTTGATATCGCCAACGTCGAGGCTGTTGAAGCCGATGTAACTGATGCGAATTCGCTGGCCGCTGCTATGTCCGGCGCCTCGCTCGTCGTCCACAGCGCAGCGATCCTGCGTGAGCGAGGCGATGCAACGTACGAGTCCGTGAACGTCCAGGGCCCCCAGCGCGTCTTCCAGGCCGCCGTGGACGCTGGCATCCAACGCGGCGTACTCGTCTCCGTAGTCGGCGCCGACCAGATGTCCAACGCCCGCTACCTCCAATCCCGCGGCAAGAGCGAAGCCGCCGCCCTCGCGTCGGGCATCGATCTCAGTATCGCCCGCCTCTCAGCCCTCTTCGCAGAAGGCGATGAGTTCGCCAACGCCCTCGCCGCGCTAGTTCGCCTCGGTCCGCTCGTCCCCGTGATCGGCAGCGGCAAGTCGCGCTTCCAACCGCTCTCAGCCGACGATGCTGCCTATGCAATAGCGCGCCTCGCCCACTCGCCCGCCCACGACGGCGAAAAACTCGAACTCGGCGGTCCAGACGTCCTCGATTACATCCAGATTCTCGACATCATCGCCGCGACCATGGGGCGGCGCACAATCAAGATGCGCCTGCCTATCCCCTTAATGCGCCCCGTCATTCGCATCATGGAGCTACTCACGCCCACCCCGCCCGCCACGTCTGAGCAACTCCAAATGCTCAACATCGACAACGTTGCATCAGGCCCAACATTCGAAGAACTGTTCGACCGCCCACCACGCCCCATGCGCGGCAACATCGATTACGTAAACAGCGTCGGCAAATTCGCAGCCCTCCGCATCATGCTCGGCCGAATGCCGCGCAGCATCCGGGACCACTAGCCGTGAGCAGATATCAAGACGCACTCGACCGGCTGATGACCCTGCCGGACTTCGAGCGTAAAAGTCGCTCGCAGGACCCGCCTGACTTCCATCTCAAGCGTATGCAGCTGCTCATGGAGTCCTGCGGCAACCCGCAAAATGCCGTCCCCGCCATCCACGTCGCCGGCTCCAAGGGCAAGGGCAGCACCGCCGCCATGATCACCAGCATTTTGGCAGCGGCCGGCAACACCGTCGGCCTCTACACCTCACCCAGCCTCCACGCCGCCCGGGAGCGCATCCGAGTCGGTCTCGAACCCATCGCTGAAGACACGTTCGCCGATCTCGTCGATGAGCTGTGGCCACACATCCTTGGCGTGAGTGAAGACGGCAACGTCGGCAAGATCAGTTACTTCGAGATCATGACTGCGATGGCGTGGGCCCACTTCGCAAACATCGACGCAAACTTCCAAGTGGTCGAAGTCGGCCTCGGCGGTCGGCTCGACGCCACAAACCTGCTGAACCCGTTAGTTAGCGTCATCACACCCATCGGCCTCGACCACGTGGCAATCCTCGGCAACACCATCCCGGAGATCGCCGCTGAGAAAGGCGGCATCATTAAGCCGGACACGCCCGTAGTCATCGGCCGCCAACCCGCCGCCGCGATGACCACGCTAACCACCATCGCCCACTCCCGCGGCGCACCAATCACGATCGCGCTGGATGCCGTGGGTGGCCAACAATCGCCCACCTCAAACGGCACATCACCGGTGACACATTTCGAATCATCGATATCCGGAAACAGTTACAGCTCTGCTGTCCCACTATTCGGCAACCACCAGCTCGACAACGCCAGCGTCGCCATCGCCGCCATCGAGCAACTCCCCGCTAACTCGCGCCCATCCGCAGACGCCGTCGAACGCGGCCTCGCCACAGTCAAATGGCCCGCCCGCGCAGAAATCCTCCCCACCGACAACAACTCCGCAACCATCCTCGTCGACGGCGCCCACTCACCAGAGTCAGCCACAGTCCTGGCAGACGTGATCGCGGATCTAAATCTTTCCAGTACCAGCTCTGCTGTGGTTGTCATATACGGCGGATCAGGCGGTCACGACTTCGCAGAAACCGCAGCGCGGCTCGCCACCGACAACACGAAATTCATCGTCACACAGTCTCGCCACCCCAAATCCGTGCCATCGGATGAGGTAGCCGAGGCGCTATTGCGAGATAATGTGAACGTTGCACAGGTGACCGCCAACACAACAGAGGCGCTCGCCGCCGCAAAAAAGCTAGCGGAAAAGCACGATCTAATAGTGGCAACCGGCTCCCTCGCCATCGCGGCCGAGATCCGGGAAATCGAATTGAATATCCAACCCGACTACTACCCAACACTCCGCCTCCCGGCGGCAGATCGAAAGTAAATGCATAACGATGGCAAATGACAACAGACCAAAAGTCGTCGTCACCGGCATCGGCGCCCTCGCCGCCAACGGCAACTCAGTGGATGAGTACTGGACATCGCTAAAAGCCGGGAAATCCGGCATCGGCCCATTCACCCTCATGGAGTCCAACGACTACCCTTGCCAGATCGGCGGTGAAGTCAAAGATTTCGACCCCACCACATACGTCGACCGCAAAGAGTCGAAACGACTCGCCCGCTTCTCGCAGCTAGCCGTCGGAGCCACCACACAGGCCGTAGAAGACGCAAAGCTAGACATAGCAGCAATCGGCCCAGAAGACGTCGGCGTGCTGCTCGGTAGTGGCGCCGGTGGACTGCCAGAAACCGAAGCCGCCGCCCGAGTCCTCGTCGATCGAGGCGGCATGCGCATCACCCCGTTCTACATCCCCAGCATGCTCGTCAACATGGCCTCCGCCAACGTAAGCCGCATCTTCGGCGCCATCGGCTACAACGCCACCTGCGTCACCGCCTGCGCCGCCGGAACCCAGGCCATCGGAGAAGCAGCGGAAGTTATCCGACGAGGCGGCGCAAAAGTGATGATCACCGGCGGAGCAGAAGCCGGAATCTGCCAGCTTGGAATGGGCGGATTCTCAACCATCCACGCCCTCACAACCCACTTCAACGACGACCCAACCAAAGCCAGCCGACCCTTCGACGCCGAACGCGACGGCTTCGCGCCAGCAGAAGGTGCAGCAACGCTGATCCTGGAGGATGAGCTGCACGCCCTTGAGCGCGGCGCCCACATCTACGGAGAAATCGCAGGCTTCGGCGTAACCTCAGACGCCTTCCACCTCGTCCAGCCCCACACAGAAGGCCTCGGCGCAATCCGCAGCATGAAGAAAGCCATCGCCGACGCCAATCTCACGACAGACGATATCGACTACATCAACGCCCACGGCACCTCGACACCCATGAACGACAAGGCGGAGACGTTGGCGGTAAAAGGCGTCTTCGGCGACAACGCCCCCAACGTGCCGATAAGTTCCACCAAGTCGATGATCGGCCACTCCCTCGGCGCGTCAGGTGCACTGGAGTCCATCGCGGTCCTCAAGACCATCGAAGAAAACATCATGCACCCCACCATCAACCAGGAGACCTCCGACCCCGACTGCGACCTCGACTACATCCCCAACGTAGCCCGAGAAAAGCAAGTAGACGCAGCCCTAACCAACAGCTTCGGCTTCGGCGGCCAAAACGCCAGCCTGGTAATCAAACGCTACGTCCCGTCGGTCCACCCGCACAGCCACAACCAGTACTCGTAGTTTTGGTCGTGCCTCCTCTCCATTGGGAGAGACGTGGGACGCGTAGAGGGTATCCCGTTTGTTCTCGATATACCGATACCAAGCCTAGCGGCGAGATGACTCGTTAGATCAAACGCAACACGAACCGGTCAGTCAATCAAGTAGGTCAACGGCGGTCCCGGGCAGATAACCGCGAATCTACGCAGTCAGAAGCCTGCCCAGGTCCGAAGGAAATTGCCACGGCAATACCTCAAAGGGCATGAATAGCAATACGCGCTGGTCTCAAACACCGGTGAGCATTACGCTCACGTGAGTTCGATTCTCACCTTCGGCACCACCAAATGTCCACGGATTGTCCACAAAATATTTAGCCGGCCCCATTCCCCATCCCCCCTGACATGGTCAACCGCTAGTCTGTGATGAGCTTCGTCGATCGTGAAATGGAAATTTCGAACGCCAAAGGCAGAGCAACCGACTCTTAATTAGTAGGCTCTCGGTTCAAGTCAGAGGCGGATCACCAATCTCAATTCGTATCGCGGTAATTAGTGGCACTGAGTTCGACTAAGTATGGCTAATGTGCCAGTTCATGTGCCAGATTGCGATTAACTTCCTCAATCGGCTGCTACGCCTAACTCTCCCTCTACGCACGCTCTGTGACCCCCCGGAACATTCAGTAAGCCGAGCTAATCACAGCGTAATTCCAGGCGGCGTTGCTATCGTCGCAAGTCATGGAATTGACGACCCCCGCAATAGAAGCGGCGGTGTTTCTTCACTAACGCGTGATAGTTCATTTTGGTTGGCGCGACATACCTTCGATAGGGCTGTCCGATCCGATCAAATTACCAACTGAGACCCCTAATGCCAGCGAGATCTTCATGAGGGCGCCGATCGTGACGTTTTGTTTGCCTTGCTCAACAGCACTCAAGTAACCACGATCCATGCCGGACGCGGCGGCGAGAGCCTGCTGGGTGATGCCGTGAACTCGGCGTAGTTCTCGGATGTGATTACCTACGCTGTCAAGCATCAACTCAATTGAATCTGGTCCGCTTGAACTCTCGAGGAGGCGGCGGGCTGCGGCGGGGGCATCGTAGAGACTCGCAACCCGGGCATCGACTGCCAAGTCATTTCCGTAGCCGCTGGAGATTGCACTGCCGCCGATCATGACCTTAGGGGACACAGTAGACGCCTTGACAGCGTCGATGGTCTGGCGAGCTGTGTCGATCAGTTCCGGCGATGTTATCGAAAGGCCAACCAGTCTGGAATTGGTCTCTTCGATGAGTTCGACGAGGTCTGAGGCCGGAGTGTCTGCGCCAAGGAAATCGACCAACCAGCCATCCTCCATTAGGAGGTCTGCCGCCATTCGGGCTCCGACTGCGTGGGAGTCATTAGCGACCGAGGTGATTACAACTCTGCGGTTATCGTCAATGGCACTGAAAATCGAGCGGCGCACGATCTCCATCTGTTCGAGGATCAACTGTGTGGCGCGGTGCTCGTGAGCTATCGAGGTCTGGCCATCGTGCCACGCTTGGCCAATGGCGGCGAGGGCAGGGGTGAAAACCTCGACATAGATGGCAGATGCCGCCCACCCGGAGGCGATCATCCGCGTAGTGATCTGCTGGGCTTGCATCGAGTTGCCAGACATGAGCGCACTTTCGTATTCGCGCCGCGCCACTGTAAGCGCCCGGTTTGATGGTAGGCGAGTTTCCGAATTCACGATTGGCTAGTTGTCCTTATAGCTTCCGCTCTTGGCCTGACATGGAATATATCCGACATATATCACTTTAGAGCCTCTGGTTATGGGAGTGGGCTAGATTGTGCTTAGTGGATATAGTCTACTACATAGATTGGTTTATCAAATATATACCGTACGGAAAATGCGGTGTTGAGAGGAAACATTGAGATGGAAATAGTACAAATCGTCGCAATCATCCTGGCTGCCATTGGAGCCTTGAATTGGGGGCTTGTCGGATTGTTCAAGTTTGACCTCGTGGCCACAGTGGCCGGGGGCATGAAGTTCGGCAGCGTAAACGCCTTTTCAAGAGTCGTTTACGTCCTCGTGGCGGTCGCCGGTGTGGTCGGACTGACCGCCATCGGAGAGCTCGTATAGCTGAAAGGGGAGGTAACCAAGATGGTACTTACTCAGATACAGGACCCGCAGTTGGAGCTCGGCAGGGACCCTGGCGTTAGCCCAGTGGTTTATGCAGAAGTCGAAGACGTAGTGAAAGCCCTCCTGATCGCTGTCGGTGAAAACCCCTCTCGTGACGGCCTGAAGGATACGCCAGACCGTGTGGCTCGTATGTATGGCGAGCTGCTGGCCGGGTACTGGATGGAACCGGACCGTGTCATCAACGGTGCGCTGTTCGATGTGGAGTATGACCAGATGGTCGTGGTCAAAGATATCGACTTCTTCAGCCTTTGTGAGCACCATATGGTCCCATTCTTCGGTAAGGCAGCCGTCGGTTACCTTCCCGGAAGCAAGGTCATCGGCCTGAGCAAGATCCCTCGTATCGTCGAAATGTTCGCCCGACGATTGCAAGTCCAGGAACGGTTCACCCAACAGGTTGGCCAGTTCCTGGACGAGACGTTAAGTCCTCGTGGTGTCACTGTAGTGGTTGAGGCAACGCACCTGTGTGCGGCAATGCGCGGGGTGAACAAGCCTGGGACTCGTATGGTGACCAGCGCGATACTAGGCGAGTTTCGGCAGAATCAGACGACCCGAGATGAGTTCATGGCCCACTTGCGCGGTGGGCGGGAACCATTGATATGAGGTCAGTGATGTCCCCACTATATTTGCCGATCAATTGCATCCGACGTGTCACCAGAACGCTGCTGATCGTGAGGAATGACGCCTGCAGGGACCGTGTGAAGTGCCTGCAGTGCGCAAGGTCGATGGAACTTCCGGAGAGATTCATACGTGCAACTGGACCACAGGCAGTCGAGATCTATCGCGGACTAGCTTCTCCATTTGTTGACGAATCCTTGAACAGAGCTCAGTCCGCGTGAGCGAGCTGAATCGCATTGCGATCGTGGGCTCCACTGGCTACGTCGGAGGGTTGCTTACGAAGGCCCTGCTTGATGCCGCGCAGGCTCCGATCTGCATCAGCCGCCGAAAACCGGAGAAGTTGACTGACTCCGGAGAGTGGCGGCATGGCGATGTGCTATCGGCAGAGTCACTTGAAACAGCCTTGAAAGGGATCGATGTTGCTTACTATCTGGTTCATGGCCTTGCAGATGAAGGCGACTTTGCAGACCTTGAACGAAGAGGTGCTAAGAACTTTGTGAAGGCGGCAGAGGTGGCCGGGATCAGGCGAATCGTCTATCTTGGGGCTCTGGCTCGAGGCGATGACGATGAACAGTCGGCGCACATCGCAAGTCGCCACCTGGTCGGGAGAATTTTGCGAGGCAGCCGAATTCCGACGACGGAGTTTCGGGCGTCGGTGATCATTGGCGTAGGCAGTATGCCGTTCGAGGCAATTCGCGCCCTGGTGGAGAGACTACCTGTGATGGTTACTCCGAAATGGGTGCGATACCCGGTTCAACCGATCGCTGCGACAGACATCGTGAGGTACCTGTTGGCGGCGGCGGCTGACGATGGCGACAGAGATTACGTTTATGAGGTCGGTGGCTCTGATCGCGTCCGGTACAAGGACCTGATGGCGAAGTATGCGGAGGCGAGAGGCCTGAGGCGGCTGATGATCCCGGTGCCGGTGATCACGCCACGGCTTTCAAGTCTCTGGCTAAAGTTGATAACTCCCGCCAATTACAAAATCGGGCGCAGAATTGTCGATAGCGCGGCCCACAATTCGTTCGTTGCTGACACCTCCGCAGAAGAGCGATTTCGTGTGACGCCGATGTCGGCTTCGGACGCAATCGTGACTGCTCTGAGGGAGGAAAAACAAAACCTCGACTTTCTTGAAACAAGTCTCGATGCAAGTTCTTCCGGAGATTTTCTCAAGATCGCGTCTGGGACCACTTTTGTGGACAGCCGCGCTTTTGCCATAAATGCCAGTCCAGATGATGCCTTTGAAGCCGTCAAGCGTATTGGCGGTGACAATACCTGGTACTGGGCCGATTGGCTTTGGCGGCTAAGGGGCTCGATGGATCGAATGATTGGCGGTGTGGGGATGCGGCGGAGACCGGGAGCCCTGCGAAGTTTCAAGCTAGGTGATTCCATCGATTTCTGGCGTGTTGAGCGGTACGAGCCCGGAAAACGTCTCACTTTGAAGGCTGAGATGAAGCTGCCTGGCGATGCTTGGCTAGATCTGAAGGTCGTTCCACACGGGGATCGGTCAACGTTGATCCAAACCTCAGCGTTCGATCACAGAGGGCTTCCGGGGCTTCTTTACTGGTACGGGCTCTACCCGTTGCACACACTAATTTTCAGGAACCTGGGCCGTGAACTGGCAGCCCGGGCAGATTCGAACATGAATACGAAACTATGACGATTACAATTGCAGCCCCGATCGTGCCTCCGACCCGGCCAAAGATAGTCCGAACCTCGGATGGTGGGTATCGGCTGATGCAATCAATGAGGCTTGCGACGCCCATGGAGGAGGTTTTCGACTTCTTTGCAGACGTACAAAACTTGAATTTAATCACTCCGCCGTGGCTGGCCTTCGAAATCCTGACACCAGGTGAGATCAATATGGGGGTAGGGGCGTTGATCGACTACAGGCTAAAGTTGCACGGTGTATCTCTAAGCTGGACCAGTGAGATGACAATCTGGGATCCGCACCGCATGTTCGTCGACACCCAAGTGCGGGGTCCTTTCAAGGAGTGGCACCATATGCACTCGTTTAAGGAAATCGATTCCACAACTACCGATATCACCGATAAGGTCGACTATCGCGTTCCAGCGGGTCGACTAGTCCATCGTCTGTTCGTGAAGCGTGACCTCGAGGCGATCTTCGCTTACCGCGCTGAGCGGATCGCCGAGTTATTGGGAGGCACGCCATGACGACAGCAACTCTCGCGGTAAACGCGGGAGATGATCGGCTGCAAGACCGATTCAACAACCTGCGGCGGTGGAACATTGGTGTCGGACTATTGCATGCGGTGCAAGCGATTGCGATTCTTATACTCGCAAATGACTTCTCGCTGCCGGTTACGGCGACATTCATGATAGATGCACCGGGAGCAGCGCCCCCGCAACTGACCGAATTGTTCTCGCCGAAGTTCGCCTATGGCGTTGCCGCGTTTTCGCTGATCTCTGCGGCGGCGCACTTCCTGATATCGATGCCCGGTGCATTCGACTGGTACAAGAGACAGCTCGGGCAGCGACGGAACTATGCACGATGGGCCGAGTATTCGCTGAGCGCATCGCTGATGATGGTGCTGATAGCGATGCTGCCGGGCATCTCAGATATCGCTGCGCTGGGAGGGATCTTCGGTGTGAACGCGGCGATGATCCTGTTTGGCCTGCTGATGGAGAAGTATGAGGTTCCGGGAGCTCCCTCTTGGATCTCGTTTAATTTCGGGTCAATCATGGGGATAATCCCGTGGCTGCTGATCGGGATCTATATGGTCTCGCCGACTGTGGAAGCGAGCCCGCCGGTGTTCGTGTACGGCATCTTTATTTCGCTCTTCGTCTTCTTCAACATATTCGCCGTGAACATGTACTTGCAGTACCGCGGGATCGGACCGTGGCGAGACTATCTGTTCGGGGAGAAGAGCTACATAGTCTTGAGTCTGATAGCCAAATCGCTGCTGGCCTGGCAGGTGTTCTCAGGCACCCTGGCGGGTTGAACATGGCTCACTGGGTTGTGGTCTACGCCAAACGGTTCTGTTAGAACTCAGGGCATGAGCAGATTAACATCCTCTGAAATGAGTTGAGGAGTCGCCCATGCCTTCCCCGTATTGCAGATTCGTATCCACCCAGAAAAGAAAAGGTCGAACCGCCCTAGGTTAGACATCTACTATTGTGGGCAGTGCAAACGTCGATTTAATGAGCGAACCGGAACGCCGTTCAACGATCTCTAGTTTCCGACAGATATCATGCTCCTTGCCGTTCTCTGGAGACTTCGCTACAAGCTGGGGTTCAGGGATGTCGCTGAGCTTCTCCTACAACGGGGATTCGAGGTAAGTTACGAGACTGTGCGGGTGTGGGAGTTCCGATTTTCCCCACTGGTAAGCGAGAACCATCGTGCCAGGCGACGGGGACAAGCAGGCCGGCCCAGGTATCTGGGCGAGACGTATGTGAAGGTCAGCGGACGATGGTGCTATCTGTACGGGGCATTTTGGCGTCTGGAGGCTGTGAGATTCCGGGGGAGTGGTTGGAGCGGCGAGAAGCATTGCCGATCAACGCGGACATCCCGTAGCGGCACATTTCATGTGCCCGGCTACCCATCCCATATGTGCATCCAATGCAATTGGTGCCATCCGCTCCTCGACACACCCCGCGTCTTCGCCGAAACTCGAACCATAGAGAACTGCGCAGCTCTCCAGAAGATGTAGCGACAGGCCGATCGGCCCCGTCAGATATTCAAGTTACCGCTGACCCCGAAACTAGGCCAGTTCAAATTTCATACCCGATGGCGTTTCTATATCCAACGTCCATCGGGGTCAGGAAGGGAACCCGCAGCACATACCGGCTGACGCCATCCTGAGGCACTCGAAGGACCACATGCTGGCAACGGCCCACCGTCTCGCTCTTCATGAGCGAGGATATACCGGTCGATCACCCTCGAAGCTCTGAGGAACGTCGTCCCCCCAACAACCCGGTAGGACCGGGAACATACCGGCCTAAGCCACGGATCCTTCGAGCACTTCGAGAGCCTCAGTACAGGCACCTCAAGATGGCAGAAGGAAACATGAGAGGCCAGCCGCCTCAGGCAACGAGGACAATACCGATCGCTCCCCAACGTGCATCCAACGCACTTGGGACATACCGCTCAGATTCTTCGATGGCAACGACCACCGAAGCACAAGGGCAACAATATTGCGGGTTCCATCACCAGCTACCGTGGACCATCTGCCATGGAGGCACTTTGAAGCCGTAGGGGCACATGGCGTGCGCCCGTTTTTCTGATTTATCCCCTCGCCCATTTGGGGAGAGGGCTAGGGTGAGGGGGCTACTCCGCTCCAGCACCCGCGCTAAATGCCCGTACGGCAGGTACTCCCCTCTCCCATATCGGGAGAGACGTGGGACGCGTAGAGGGTTCCCCGTTTATGCTAGATATTCCGATGCCCAACACCAGCTAAATCGATACTACTGACGCTTGTGCATTATGGATCGTCCATCGACGAGTTCAGGATGCTGTCTAAGACTGCCTAGCCCACCAATCGAGTCAGAATCATCTTAGTCGAGTAGGTCGATTACGCCTGGAAATATTGATCCCCCAGGGAGAGTCCTGATGCCGTTGTGGACAATCCGTGGACATTTGGTGGTGTCGAAGGTGAGAATCGAACTGGTTCTGTCAGAACTCAGGTCACGGATCGATTGTGGTCGAAGTTGAACCACCAAGAGCCTTCAGGATCAGGCCGATAACTCGACCATTAGCGTCGACCATTTCATCCTGAAGATCTTTCGCCTTTCTGATGCCCTAACAGGCCGATCTTCCGATCGCTGAATCCTGAGGTAGTTCCGCAACTCGTCGAACGCGTTACAGAACCGACTCGCTGATTCGAATCTGCCGAACCCCAGCATCGGATAGTAGGGCTGCTTGATGTACCGATGATTCTGCTCCATCCGCTTGTTCAGATATTGACTGTGTCGATGCAACACCTTCCCGCCCAACAATCCATCAAATGGCCTTCCTATATGCAGGATACTTGTCCATGGTCATGCGTAAAGGCCGCTTATCCTCGCTGTCGACTAAACGACGCAAGAACTGTTGAGCTGAGTACCTATCGCGTTTGTCACTAAGCATCGAGTCAAGCAGGTTGCCGTCTCGATCTATGCCCCGGTACAGGGAGCACCATCGTCCGCTGACTTTCACATACGTTTCATCCAGGTACCAGGAACGGCCGGCATGTCCTTGTCGCCTGGCACGAAGTTTTGTACCCACTAGAGGCCCAAAGCGGAACTCCCAGTTACGGATAGTCTCGTAGCTGATCTCGAATCCTCGTTGGAGGAGCTGCTCGGCGACGTCCCGAATACCGAGCTTGTAACGCAATCCCCAGAGCACTGCCACGAGCACGACGTTTGTCGGAAACTGCAGATCGTTGAACGGTGTGCCCGTTCGCTGGTTGAACTGTATCCTGCATGAGTTACAGAAATAGATCCGATAACCCAGAGATGTTCGTCGACGCCGTTTCGCGACAGATTCAGACCGGCAATGCGGACACGACATCAGCAACTCCTCATCTTGTTTCAGACGATGCTACCTTCACTGAAAACTGAGTTCTGACAGAATCGTCGATGCCGATCTCATCGAAGCCACAAGTAGGGTGATTCGTTGGCGCGTGATCCCGCCGCCGTGCTGGAGGATGTGATTGACGGGCGCGTATCGGTTGCGGCGGCGCGGGATGAGTATGGCGTTGTGTTGGACGCATCAGGGGACGCGGTTGATGTGGCTTCAACTGCTACGTTGAGAAACGAGATCGCGGGCGAGCGGTGATCACGCCGCTGATCCCGATCGGTGCGCGCTAGCTGCCTGCCGGAGGCACTGGTCCTCGATGATACGGAATCGATGACCGTATGTTTTAGATCCTTAGACTACGGCCCGGAGCGGCCTTCGCCCAGGATGAAACCGCGTCTTTCTGATGTTCGCGGCGAATCTAACGCTAGAGAGGTACGTTCTGTAGCGGCATGAGCAGCCGGGTACCCACAAGCCCCCCCGCTACGTCATTAGCCGGCCAACGTGGATGCTACGCGGGCATCCCTGGCAACTTCGTTCCGGGTACGTCTGTGCGGAGTTTGTAGACGGATGTGCGGGCGGTGACGAAGATGGTCTGGCGGTCGGGGTCTCCGAAGGCGAGGTTTGCGGGGAGTTCTGGTAGCGCGATCATGCCGAGGTGCGTGCCATCGGGCTCGAACACCCAGATGCTTCGGGGACCGGTGCAGAGGATGCGACCTGCTTCGTCTACCTTCATGCCATCAGGGACGCCGCCAAGCTCGTCGCGTGAGCGGAATACGCCAGGGTACTTCTCGAACGTACCTTCTGCTGGTACATACGGCATATCGGCCAGGAAACGCGGGTTGCTGAGAGTGCCATCGGGGGCTGCATCGTAGGCGTGGAGGTGTGGGTCGGGGCGGGAGTTTGTTGCGTATAGGATGCTCTCGTCCGGTGAGAATGCGAGGCCATTGGGGTGGTTCATATCCTTGGCGGCCACGGAGAGTGCGCCGTCCGGGCTGAGCCTGAATATTGCTGAGTAGCCCAGTTCACGCTCGTCTTCAGGGATCAGCTCTTGCGGGTCGGTGAAGTAGATATCGCCGCTGGAGTGAGTCACAACGTCGTTGCTGCGGTTTAGTCGGGCGCCTTCGAAGCGGTCGGCAAGGAGGGTGATTTCACCATCGTCTTCCATTCGGACGATTTGCTGAGCGTCTTGCTGCGCGTAGACAACGTTTCCGTCCAGATCGAACGTGGCTCCGTTGGTACCGCCGGAGTTTTCACGGATGACAGATTTGTAGCCTGTCATGAGATCTATGACGTAGTGAATTCGAGCGTCAACGTCTGAAACGAACAGTTTGCCGGTGGGGTGCCAGAGTGGTCCTTCAGTGAATGTGAAGCCGGTCGCGACCAGTTCGATGGCGCCTGTTTTGAAGTCGCTCATTCCACTCACAGGCCAATTCTCTTTCTTACTTTCCCTAATTGGGATCGGAGCAGGCTTCCGGGCGAATCCCACAATATGAGGACGCACCGGATACAGGCCATTGCCGAACTCTGTCGTTTCAATCAACTCAAGCGCGCTGGCTTTTATGGCCGCAATGGTATTTCGATTGGGGTGGCAGCCCTCAAAACAGGTTCGCCAGAGTGGCATTGAGATGTCCTGGAATATGCCGCGCAGTCGGCCTTTCCCACGCACGTGTTCCATGAACCGGAACTCGCCACCAGGACGAAGTAGTCGCGCCACTTCGTTGATCACGTCTGCCTGGTCATCAACGCTGCAAAGAACCAGTGTGCCAACGATGGTGTCGAACGACTCATCCTCGAACGGCATATTGGTGGCGGGTGCGACGGACGATGCGATGGTCATCCCAAGTTTGGTTGCTTTTGCCGTGAGCTTTCGCAACATGAAGGGGTTGGGGTCGGTGACCGTTAGTTGAGCGCCCTGCTTTATGTCTTCTGAGTAGTACGGCAGGTTGGCGCCTGTACCTGCGCCAATCTCAAGTACGTCACCGGTTGCACGCCCTGCAACGTACTCTCGATGAGGCTTAAATACGCCGCGCTCAGATGCGGCGAGGGCGGGATCATAGATGGCAGCGAAGATACGCTGTGTGAACGCGGGCATGAGGCGAGTTTGGACTGCTTCTGCTGTGTGGTCAATTGCCGCGGGTTTGGAGGCTGCGCAATCTCGCCATTTCATTTCGCTGCACCAGATGCCAGAATAGTCACCACACTCACTGCCGGGTGCAGATCGACTGCACCGGTGGATTGGCACGGCAGGTCTAAAGAGTTCAAATATGGAAAACGAAGAAAAAGATCCTCGCGCTGAATACGTGATGCAGAACACAGAGGTTGTGCGGCCGCCCAAGCAATCGCTGGCGACTTTTGGCACGACGATCATTCGATACCACATGCTCAGCGCTCCGATTTATGCCGACATTGACGGCCTTGGCGGTGCCAATGAGACGGTCATTCGCAACGGCACTGTTCGCGCCAACAAGCCTGAAGTAGTCACGCCTTACTACCTTGCGCGAGCCGAAGGTTTTGGCGACTCCGCTTCGGAGTTCCTTGAGGAGATCACGCGCATGTACGGCGCAAACTCCCCCGGGCTGATGTACGAATACCAGAACGAGTTTGGCGGCACGGAGATTGTTTCTGGCAACCCTGACGAAGTCGCCAAGCGCATTGAAGAGCGGTTGGACAAGGAAGATCGGCAGCTAGAAGCCGTAATCAAGGGTGTGGATGATCACTGGGACCTTTCACTGCTCAAGTTCATCTTTGATCTGACGAATCAGTCCGTGCAGGGCAACGTCAACGACTTGAACTCGCGTGGTCTGCTTGATCCGCAAAACGACGTGCCGCGTGCGGCGCATGTACGCATCGAGAAGATGCTGGCAGAGGCAAGTCGTGGCGAGCGCGATCCTTCTGAGGTTCATCGAGAGCTGGATCGCTGGGGTCTTTTCGACGTCTATGAGGACCGGTTTCTGGCGCTTTTCAGGCCCTAGTCGTTGAGTTCAACCTCACTTATGTGTGAGCTGACCAGACGCCGAGCACTTGACTTTTGTTACCGCATGAATAACCTTCGAGATTCCATAAGTTGCTAACGGCGCCACATTTATTTGGCAGCGCACAAGATCAGGGAGACCACAAAAATGGCAATCAGACTAGGGAGTCAAGTTCCTAACTTTCAGCAGGACTCCACCGAGGGCCAGCTAGATTTCTACGAATTCCTTGGCGATAGCTGGGGCATTCTTTTCTCACACCCGGCCGACTTCACGCCGGTTTGCACCACTGAGTTGGGCGCTGTTGCCGGACTCAAGGGCGAATGGGACAAGCGCAACGTGAAGGTGCTGGGCCTCAGTGTTGACCCGCCAGACTCGCACATGGGCTGGGCGAAGGATATTGAAGAGACTCAGGGCAACGCTCTGAACTTCCCACTGGTTGCTGATGCTGATCGCAGCGTCTCAACGGCTTACGACATGCTGGATGGTGATGAGGCAGTAACCGCGACGGTGCGCTCAGTCTTCATCATTGACCCCAAAAAGAATCTGCGACTCTCTCTCACGTACCCGCCATCAACCGGCCGGAACTTTGCAGAGATTCTCCGGACGATCGACTCGCTTCAGCTCACGGACTCCCACAAGGTGGCAACCCCGGCGAACTGGCGCGATGGCGAAGACGTGGTGATTCTGCCAACAGTCTCTAACGAAGATGCCGATGCCATGTTCCCGAAGGGCTACAAAGCGGTGAAGCCTTACCTCCGGGTGACGCCTCAGCCGAACAAGTAAGCCATACGGGTTTCATCGAGTTAAAAAGAGAAGACCCCGCCGGTTGGCGGGGTCTTCTCTTTTTAACTTTCTCCAAAGCTCGACTTTTGACGTGCGCGAGCACATCAATACAGTTGCTCCTGTTCAATCTTTGTTCTGGCTGTGGTCCATCAGCAAATTACCACTCCCTCGAGTGTCGAAAAATCGTCGTATCACCGTGGCTCAGACCCCCACGGTGGTAGGGCTTTGGCACTATGTCCGGGATTACCAATTCCAGCTACGGTTTATCCAGTAAATCAAGCAGTGCCCACTCAACACTGCACAAACGAAAGAGACACAGTCCCGCCCCCGACAGGGGGTGCCCGGGCTGAGAAGCGTGGGAATTTGGCAGACTTCATTCCGGAAACCGCTCGATGAATCGTTATCGCAGACGACTCGGAGAAAAATCGAGAAGCTATTCGCGAAATGCTTTCCAAGTTCGTGGAACTTGACGTGACAGAGGCAGAAACTGGTGCTCAGTGTCTTGCGATACTGCAATCCGGGGAATTCGATGGGTCGTTGTTAGTCTCAGCATGCCCAACGCTCACGGCTTCACCGTGCTACGGGCCGTTTCTGACGGAACCATCCCTCGACCTCACTTCGTAGCTGCAATCTCTGAGTGGTCGGACAGCGACAACCGCAGGATTGAGGATGGCAACTACAACATTGATGCTGTCATAACCAAGCCATTCAACTTCAATGAGATTCAGGCCGCAATGAGTGATCTGGCCAACTCAACATTTGAAGACAATCTTCTGGACGGCCTGATCGCCTAGCCCGCTCGAATCCTTGATCTCGTAATTCGATCGATGGTCTGATCGCCTCAGGCATTGGACCAATGCCACTTTCGGCATTATGCTCTGCTCTACCTAATGTTCTGGATGATGCAAGTGGTGGGGTGCATGACGAGCCAACTCTCTTCTCAGACGATTGAAGTCGCGGATGTTCTCGCGGCAAACGAGCTATTTCACGAACGCGGCTGGAGCGATGGTCTGCCGATCATCCCGCCCACCGAAGAGGCCGTTTCAGAGTTTTTGAACGCCTCAGGATTGGCTGCCGATGAGGTGCTGGGCGTGGAGCCGGTCAAGGGCGGAGTGGTCACTGCTGAGAAGGCGGCTATCAACGCGGTTGCCGCCGGGTGCAGACCTGAATACATACCGGTTGTGGCAGCGGCTGTACGAGCAATCACCACTGAGAAGTTCATGCTGCACGGACCAACCGTGAGTACCATGGGCGCGGCGGTACTTATGATTGTGAACGGCCCAATTACTCAAGACCTGGGAATGAACGCAGGGACGTCCGTGTTTGGGCCTGGTAATCGGGCCAACGCGACCATTGGACGGGCGCTTCGGCTGATACTGATCAACGTACTGGGTACCCGAGCGGGCGAACTGGATAAGGGCACGCTGGGTCATCCCGGCAAGTACACGTGGTGCATCGCTGAGGCCGAAGACCGGTCGCCGTGGGAGCCGCTTCACGTTGGGCGAGGCCTCGCTGATGGCACAAGCGCGGTGACGGTGGTCGCTGGACTCAGCGGCCTGCAAGTCGGCGAGCACGCGGCCAACACGCCGGAAGGCATTTTGGACTCATTCGCTCAGCGCATGTACGCGCTGGGCCCAGATATGAAAGAGGTGGTGCTGGTCTTCTGCCCTGAGCACGTTGCGTTCTTCCGGGAGGCGAACTGGAAGAAGTCGCAGATTGGCGAGTACCTGCACGAGGTGACTCGCAAGCCTCGGTCTGAGTGGGCAGGGTTCGGCTTCCCGGTCAACTGGACTCCGGGGCAAGAGGACGACATCGTCAGTGCCATTGCATCTCCCGACGCTGTTCTCCCGGTGGTCGCGGGCGGCGACGGCGGGGCGTGGAGCATGATCATCCCCACGTGGTCATTCGGCGCGAAGACGCTCGCCGTCACCCAGGAGATCGTGTAGCCAGTTGGTTCTCGACCAAAGGTTCACCCTGGTCGTTTACGTTTCGATACACGCGAATCAACCATGGGTCATGCCGGAATGATCCATTTCTAAATCGCCTTCGGAATCACTGGGGCTGTCTGAATATCCCCTTAATACGTCATATTCCTGAACCTGCTTCCCTATCAGGACATCTTTCATTGTTGGATGTGCCTCAAGGTGCAGTGCCCGTAGCTGACCATCTACGTCCGAAATCTGGCTTGTCAATTCAACAAAGTTGGTCTGGTCGATCTTCTCTTCCCTGAATAGTTGTTCCAGATCGGCTTCAAGGGTTATTAGGCTGTTCCCAAGAATCTTTGCTTCACTATTCATCGTCTTGAAGATCGCCTCAACCTCAAACTTCTGGGCGTCAGACAACTCGAGCGGTTCTGACATTTGCAGAATGTGTGTTGGCCCCGGGTAACTATTCAGCTCTGCACTTAGTGCGTAACCGGCGCCGCGTCCGGCAAGAATGTCTTCCACGCGATCCGGTTCAATGGCCTTGATGGGGCGACTCTCCAATCCAGCGTACGGCTGAGGAAAGGTCGCTATCACTTCAGCGAAGTTGGGCTCCTCAACTGGAGCGGGAGTGCCGGCACAGCCCACAAGTACCGCTGCGGCAATTACCAACAGGGAGAGAGCAACACACGGATTACACCTATCAAAAAGCAGCATCATTCCATCGGCTCGTATGTTCGAAGGTTAAGGCTATCCGTTGCGGGCGGTTCCCGTGTGAAGGAAATGAGGGCGCCAACGCGAAGAGGCCACCAGATAGCGACATCCCGATGGGGGGAGCGTGGTCGTGCGGCGCGATGACGCTGGACGTAACCAAGGAAATCAGATAACGGATAGAATCTCGCATCAGGAGCAACGCATGATACTCAAGATTCTCAATCCACGGATAGAATCTCGCATCAGGAGCAACGCATGATACTCAAGATTCTCAATCCAACGTATGAGCCGGCCATCAGTGCCCATGGCATGGCGGATCGGCCAGACACGCTGACCGGCAAGCGAATTGGCCTGCTGTCCAACGACAAGTTGAACGCCGATTCGCTGTTAGATGCCATTCATGAGGTTCTGTCTGACACTTTTGAGCTTGGTGCTCCGGTGAGGCTTAACCGTGGCAACGCCTCTGCTCCTGCGCCCACTGAGATGCTGGAAGGTATCGCTAAGGAGATCGACGTTGCGCTCCTTGGCAACGGCGACTGAGGCAGCTGTTCGTCGTCCAGTGTGTACGACTCAATTGAACTCGAAAAGCTCGGCATTCCTGCGATTGCTATCTGTACGGAGCCATTTGAATCTGGTGCGAAGGCGATGACGGAGTTGGGCGGAATCCCCGGCTATCCGTTTGTGCTGATCGAGCACCCCATCGGCAGCCTCACGCCAGAAGAGCTCCACGAGCGGGCGATGAACGCGGCGCCGCAGATCCTGGCGTCACTACTTGCGAGGCCTAACGAGGGTTAGCGGCGGCGGTGGCAGAGATGCCCACATTACGCGGGAGCGTCTATTCCAAGATCTGTTGCAGCGACGCGCAGCACCTTGTCTAGCGTTGCCAGTGGTAGTTGCATACGCAGGGCGAGTTCCAAGTATGAGGCATCATAGGTGGACAATCCGTGACGTCGAGCCAGATCTACTGTTTGGCCGAAGGCGTGGGAGGCTGTGCCACCATCAATTGTGATGGGCAGTTCCTGAATCAACGTCAAGAATGATGCGCTCTCTGGGACAGTGATTCGCTCGCGACGCTCCGCAACCACAAGCGCGTTCGTAATCTCCAGAGGCCAGATGTTTGACACCACAGCGCCAGTCGCTGCGACGATGTCTACCAGGTCATCGGCGAAAGATTCGTCTTCGTCCTCGAAGCACCAGGAGAGCGCACTCGATGCGTCGAGAACCAGGCCACTCACTCGCGGCCTTCTTCAATCAACTCTTTGATGGAGAGCCCGTTGAGATGACGACCCTTCCGGAACTCCTTCATGGTTGCGACAGCTGAATTCAATCGAGCGTCATCTACCCGCTGAGTGAATGGAATGAGTCTGGCGACCGCTTTTCCGTGGCGGGTGATCACCAGCTCTTCTCCGTTTTCAACTTCTTCAAGGAATTTTGAGAGGTGTGTTTTGGCTTCATATGAGCCGACAGTTTTCATGATTCAGTTCTTGTACCGGATGAGTTAAGTTCTAGTCTGACTAGACTAGTCTAACATTTGTTGTCTGGAAGAAACGGTCTCCGACGTAGTGCGGGCTAATAACCCGCACTATCGAAAACGTTCCGTCGCGTGGGCATCCCTGCCCACCAGAAAACCGCGGGCTGGGAGCCCGCACTACGGAACAGCCAAAGACGCCCTAAATCGGAGCGTTTGCTGGTGGCCAGTCGGGGCGGAAGACGGTGCCGTAGATGTGGGTGGGGTTGAGGATCATGGCGACGCGCTTATCATCGTCAACCAGGCGGTCGTACTCGTCCCAGTCATCGGTACGTTTGCGGGTCATGGCGCTGTAGATTTCGCGGCGCGCTAGTCGCAACTGTTCCGCCTCGGTGTTGCCCGAATAGATCAGTTCTGCAGCGCCATCGAAGACGAGAAATCCTGACCACCAGTCGGCGGCGGAGACCAACAGCGAGCATTCGCCGTTGCGCAGAAGGTTCTTGAACTTGATTCGATCCTCGGTAATCGAAATGCCGATTGCTCCGCGGTGGGGCCGTACGGTGATGATGCTCATCTGCGCTTTGCCGTTGCGTCGGTACGTGGTGAGCACGCCCTGCGGGTTATCGGCAACGAACTGTTGAACTTTGGGGTCGAGCGGCATGGGTGACCTCGATACTACTGGTGTGGGGCTGGTGGTGAAGCCGCAGTGCACGCGATGCCATTCAACTTCCGAGCGTATCGCCAGATTGAACTGCGCTGTTTGCGTCTTCGCACGCAATCTAATTAACTACACTCGATTTTGGGGATTCAGTGGGCACTTCGCGAGAGTGTCCGCCTAGATGACTGGTAGATGCTGATGTTCCGTAGACGAATCCTCAGTTCCATTATTACTATCGCGTTACTTCTTACCGTCGCGTGCGACGGTAAGAAGTAACGTCGCTTCCCAATCTCCGTCAGTCCAACCGTCCCCCACGGCGTTGGCGACCGTCTCAGCGGTGTCGGCCACTCCAAGTGCCATTGCATTGAGGACGCTGGAAGTCATCGCCGCTGACATGGATGAGCATCTTGAAGTCACCCTATCCAGCGTTCGTAATCTCATTGACCTGGCGCAGCAGAATCGCCTCGCTGAGGCGAGCGAAATAAAGGAGAGCGTTCTCTCCATGGGTGAAGAGATGCAGAACTTGATCTCTGAGCTTGAGTCGGCGTCTTCGGCATCGGATTCCCGAGAAGACAGGGATATTTTGGCGAGGGTCATTGAGAATGCGAAGTCTGTCATCGCATCGGCGTTTGTTGTATCCGTAAACATCGACAGAGACCCAATCAAATCAACAGAAGGATTTGAGGCGCTTGAGAGCGCTGATGATGCCGGCAGAGCTGCCCTGGCTGAGCTGGCGGCGGCGGCAGTTGCGGTGATTGCCATTCCCACGATTGCGCCTACTGCGACCGCGGGGCCGGAGTTTGTACCGTCTGACTCTCACTTCGGCGTGACGATATCACAACTCAGTGCCGGACAATTGGAGCTTCTGAGTTGGTCAATCCCAGATTTTCCGCCAGAAGTCGATGAAGGACAGCCGTTCGCAGGGAAGGCGGAGGTGGAGCGGCTGTGGACGGAGTATCTCAACGGAACGCACTACGAGTTACGGGGTGGTGAAATAGAAGGCCTGGTTTGTGAAAGCGGATTCGGCATGTACATACAGGTTCGATCTGAGAACACTCAGTTGACCGGCGAGCCATTCACGTGGGAAGTGATTCAATCTCCAGCGAGTCTTCGTAACGCCCCATCAGTGAAGTCGACTTTTTTGAACGACCTGGAGGGAATTGGCGCTGGAAGGGGTAGTGGAGATGGCTTCCCACTGTTGCGAGTCAAAGGAAAAACCCACTTTGCCACAGCACTGAACGAAACCGCTGCTGGCCTGCTTCACGGACTCGCCACTATCTTCAAAGACCCGAAGTGCGAGACGTATTTGCCGTGAGGGTCATGTGTTCGGTGTCCGTTGGAGTACTACTCATGCTGGGAGTGGCGCGAATGGTGCGTCGCCTGCAACTTCCGTGGCTCCCACAACCGCGGACCCAACCCCACGTCAGTTCCGTTGGCCAGCGTGATCCCACCTCTACGTTTGTGATTACTGAGTACATCCGCGGCGACGAGTTGGTAGACCCAATGATTGGGCTCAGCGAACAGCGGCTGTTCCCGCCGGAATTGTTGCCCGATTCGCCGGAATTGGAATAGCTTGAGGCTGCAATGATCTGGCGGGAGTATCTTGAGCCGGTTGCGCCCCTAGAACGAACATGACGATTGCGTCAATACGCCGGCTTTACGCGACCCGAGCAAATCCCATGAAAATGCGATCGGAAGTTGTTGCTGGATAGATTCGACCGCCGTCACCCGGTGTCGCTAATTGAACGTTTCTACATCGGCATCGGCATCGACTCGTGAACTTCAATCTCGCAGCCTGCGGCCCAGCCGAGGCGCGGGTGACCCTGTGGGAGGGGCTTCTGCGCCCGCCATGTCCTCGGCCTCCAAGATTGAGTAGCCGGTAGCTCGCTTGTCGCTGGGGGAACTTCCGTCGGGCGGATCTTCAGCCCGCCCATGAGTGGGCTTCCCATACCAACGAGTCCATCGCCGCAGGCTTCCGCCCATTTCATCCACGCGCACATGCCTTCCTGCATCTGCTCTGGCGACATGTTCTGCGTGGCTTCCATAGCCGTGGCTGTGGCGTGTTAGATCGCGATGTACTTGCTCATGGTTGTCCTCAAATGACTAGTTTTACTGAGCAGAGTGGCTAGTTGCTCAACGACTATTGGTCAACTCAGTGGTGCGCTGGATTTGCAGCGGCCGGAACGGGAATCTTTAGCGGCTCATAGGTGAAGTGGTTGCAAAAGCCATGTAATCGTCAAAAAAGAGACCGCCCGGCGATGTCGGATTGTGACTTTGGGAGCCACGACAGCTGAAAGCCCTGCGTGGACTGGAAGGGGCTACCGAACGTTCAGCCCAAGTGCCCCCAACTAGCCCGCTCGTGTCGCCATCGCTCCGGATTTCAATCTCAGAATGCCTGGTGCCGGGAGCAGGGATCGAACCTGCACTCTGTTATACAGAAGCGGATTTTAAGTCCGCCGCGTCTACCATTCCGCCACCCCGGCAATTGTGCGGCAATCTCTAAGTTACCAGACCGACCATCATGGACATCAAATGAAGCAGCTTGGATGCAATGTGGCATGAGGTGCGCCCGTGCTGCCTGGCATCAAGCGGTCATCGATCGGTCACGGGGCGACGCTGCTCGCGCATACAAGTATGCATCCAACACACATCACAGCGGGTGTTTTTGCTGGTGGGCGCAATCTTTTTCAAACGTAGCAACGGAACGTAGTGATCGGACAACTGTCACCCTGTATACGCATCAGTGAAGTGGTCGCAATTTGTGGATGCCCCATGGGTGTTCATTGCCCAACGCTCCATATGGCGCAAGCATATGACGCTCTGATCCCACAAAAGAAAAGGCCCGGCCTCTCCGCCGCGCTTTTTTTGTTACACAGGCTCCCAAATCGTGCCGCCTATGTACCGCTCGCCTTCTGGGGAGTCGTTCCAGTAATAGGCGATTACTAGCTTGCCGTTGGGCAGGGCCACGCAGCGCGGGTAGCCGAGGTCGTGGCTACCGCCGTCGTTTCGGAGGACGATTTCTTTGCTCCATGAGGTGCCTTCATCATCGCTCAACTTGGCGCAGATTCGGCGTGGGTCATCTCGTACACCGTAGACGACGCAGAGGCGCCCATCGGGGAGTGCCGTTAGCGCTGCGGGATTGCCGCCGTCGCCGGTGCTGGCAACAACCGCGCCTTCGTCTGTCCACGTGACGCCGTCGTCGGTTGAGCGGTACTGCTGGAGCCAGCAGTCGTTTTGTCCGGCACCGTGTGAACGGATAATGGAAAGAATCGAGCCGTCGCTGGTTTGCAAAGACGTCGGCATGATGTCCGACTCAACGGGTGTCTCGTTCAGCCACGACAGGAACTCGAATGTGGAGCCGCCGTCATCAGTTCTCGCTGCCAGAACGCGGCCTTCTTCACCTGACGGAATAGTCGAACTCAACAGGAAGATCGCCGAACGCGGGCCTTCAACAATCACATCGGTTCGGGCTGCGATACCTTTTTGGCCAAACATCGGAAACTCAAACGGCCCGTCCCATGATTCACACCGATCAGGCGACCAGTAGAACCATGACTTCGCACCGGCTCGGAGTCCGGTCCTACCGCACATGATTGCGGAATCGGGCTTCGTGAAGTCGACCCCATCAGGCGATTTGAATTCGAGCGGAGGTAATTGGTCGATCACATCCTGGTTCATGTGCTCGTAGGCTGAAAGTCCCGCACCGTATGGGACGTTTGCTTCCTGGACGTCCCAGGTCACTCCGGCATCGGCACTGCGTGCTTGCATCGTGACGAGGGGTCGACTGCGGTCACGAGCATGGAATCCCCCGGTCGGATCGGGATACCCAGCTGTGAACGCCAGGACTATTTCATCGCCCCATGACCACATTCCATAGTTCGCCGGCCATCCCGCATAGCGGCCAGGATTACGAAATATATCGATGTGCTTTACGTGGTCCTGTTGCATTCAATCTCCACTCAAATTGCGAGCATCGGCACCGACTTGAAATGCGATTAGCCTACGCTCTCCACGGCGTCCTCATTGTTTGTGGGTGGGGTAACGCATAGCATCGCTGGCAATGGATTCAGATTCTGTAAAGATGGCGGCAACCTATCTCAGTCGCGCCCGCACTTCACATAGACGACTGGATGAGCTTGCTGAATCGATTCGGCCAGAGGATGAGACGGACGCGTATCAGGTGCAGCGGCGGTTGCATCGCACACTGAGCCAGGCTGGGCATGGCGAGGCTGTGGGCCACAAGATTGGCTGCACTACGCCGGTGATGCAGGAGTTCCTGGGCATCCCGAACCCGTGCGCCGGAGCGGTGTTTGAGCCAACTGTGATCGACCAGGCTGGGACAGTCGATTTCTCCAGCTATCTGCATGTAGGCGTGGAGTGCGAGCTTGCGGTGCGGCTGTCTCGAGATCTTCCAAAGCGCGCTGAGCCGCACACCCGCGAGTCGGTTGCTGGCGCTGTTGAATCTGTGATGTGCGCGATTGAGATTGTTGACGACCGTTGGCTGGACTATCCGGGCGTGAGTACTGCGACCCTAATCGCTGATGATTTCTTCGGAGCAGGCGCGGTGCTGGGCAGACCCAACTCTGATTGGCAATCGCTGGACCTTGGCGCGATCAGCGGCGGCATGGCGATCAATGGGATAAGCGTCGGAAGTGGCCTGGGTGGCGATATTCTGGGACACCCCCTCGAAGCGCTTGCGTGGATCGCGAACTCGCTGAATGGTCGACGCAGTCGACTGCGTGCTGGCGAGTTCGTGCTACTTGGCAGCCTTGTCCAGACCGTCTGGGTGAACAAGGGTGACAGCGTAGAGATCGACGTTGAACACCTCGGACAGGCGTCAGTTCTGTTCGAGTAGTTGGCCCCGCTCGGGAACTTCTTCAGGACTTTCGGCGTCTATAGTGCGTGTAGCGATCTATCTCTATTTGAGCGGAGTGGACTTTGACGTATCTGAAATTGCTGATTGTGGTTGCGGCGTTTGGACTAACGGCCTGTATTTCCAGTTCGGAGACTTCCGGGCCGTCGTCGCCCGAGGTGGTCAGCGGTGGCGTGGTTACCGACGGTTCGTTCACCGAAGGTTCGGCGGTGCTATTGCCTCAATCGTTGCTATCCCATCCCCATGGTAAACTCCGTCATGTTTACGGATATCGTCTCTATATCACTTGATAGTTGCGACAGACAGAAGATATCTGTGGCTTATTGACAGGAGGGCAACTGTGGACGATCAACAAGCTGTTTCTTTCGACGTTCGATACCCAGAGAGCAGTTCAAGACTGCTGGCATTGCTAGCAATATTCTTCTGGTTCAAGTTACTGCTGATCATTCCGCACGGGATCATTCTTTATGCTTTGTGGATTGCTGTGTTCGTCACCAACTACATCGCTCAATGGGTGATTCTGTTCACAGGAAAGTACCCAAGGGGATTATTTGACTTTGGTGTAGGTGTGCAACGGTGGAGCCTAAGAGTCACCGCTTGGTTAAATGGCTGGACCGATCAGTACCCTCCGTTTGGAATGAAATAGCTCACACGAAGCAAAATGGGTGTCGAATCGCTGGATGTGTCCATCTGTACGACGGACTGTCATCATGGCAATTCAATGTGGAGGCAAATCATGCCGTTATCCGAATCAGAGATATTGGACCTGTTCGTTCACCAACAGCTAGCCCAATCTGGCGATGCATGGACCGTAATCAGCCGGATGGACAACTCAATTGTGATGGGCCGAAAAAAGAAAGTGTCACATCTTTGGCACCTGCTTCTGAGCATCATTTCGGCTGGCCTATGGGTCATCATCTGGATAATCATGGTGATTGCGAGGAAAGAAGAGCGACGGATCGTTGAAGTTGCAGACGATGGCAAGACCATTTCAATGAAACAGACCGGAATTTTCGGCTCATCTCAAACGTGGAACATCAAGCAAGATGAAGGTGACACTGTTTCCTTTGGACGGAAGATACTGTGACCTAATCGCTGATTGACAGAGGGGCGGCTATGTCGGCTGCGGTGCCAATCTCAATTCGGCACTATTCACCAGCGAGAACTAATCGAATTGCAGCCCTAATCCTTGTAATTTCCTGGTACGTTCAACTTCTTGATTATTCTGTCACACGTAGCGTTATCGCCTATGTTGACGACTTGATACCAAGCTAGCGATGCACCAGCGACACTCTTGAGTTTTGGTATCAGGTCTTCAAGGCCGGAGCAGCGGACCGGACGTTGTAGGGCCGTTCACGCTGACCAGTGGCACGCGAAATGTAACTCTGACTCACACAGGGAGCAGCAACTTCATCGTAGAACTCATCTCCGAAGACGGTGTGGAGTGGAAGTTGGTTGCAAATGAAATTGGCGCGTTCTCGGATACGGTGCCGGTCAACGTGAGTACATCAGTATTTGATATACCGCCCGGTGTCTATGCTTTGGCGGTCGATGCTGACGGGAGTTGGACCGCCAATATTCAATGATGTGTGAGAGCACATGAAGCATCGTTGTGGCCAATATAGTGGTTGCAGCTTTTCAGCGCCGCTTATGCACTCTTTGAATGAGTAGTCTCGGTGCGTGTATCGGCGGGGAGACCACCGGTATGTTGCACCTGCAAGCCTAACCACCAGACTGGCTCGATAAGCGGGCATTTCACATCTCCAAGTGGTCAAACAAGTGGTCAATCGGATATTTAACCTATGAAAAAGACCCCGTTTGCGGGGTCTTTCTTCAATACGAATCAAGTATATGGAGGCGACGGGCGGATTCGAACCGCCGAATGGAGGTTTTGCAAACCTCTGCCTTAGGCCACTTGGCTACGTCGCCCAGTCATTGATCGCCCCCACATTAAAACGGGAGCGCGATCGATAAATGGTGCCGAGGGTGAGGCTCGAACTCACACGCCCTTACGAGCACAGCGCCCTCAACGCTGCTTGTCTACCAATTCCAACACCTCGGCAGGTATAGATGTTTCTGCGCCGTAGTCTCCCCTAAACTCCAGAGAGGTCCTGGCAGGAGCGGAGGGACTCGAACCCCCGACCGCCGGTTTTGGAGACCGGTGCTCTAGCCAACTGAGCTACGCTCCTTCGACGCGATGATTCGGCCCTTACCCTTCAACACTAACGCTCAAAAGAAACTGCGGGCGGAAATGCCCACAGTACGTAAGCGCAATGCAGATGAACTCAAGCACAACATCTGGTTGAATCTTATCCCAGCACCAAACGCCCATACAAGATGAACGCGAGTACGCCGGGGGTCAATGCCGCCCCCGGCGCACTTTCCACGAATACAAAATCGGGTAACTACTAGAGCGCTACGTCTCCACTTTCGCCCGTTCGGACCCGGATTACGTCGTCGATTGTAGAGATGAAAATCTTACCGTCGCCAATTGCTCCCTCTTCGCTCGTTCGAGCAACGCTGAGGATCGCTTCAACTACGGCATCCTTCATCCCATCTGCAACAACCGTGGTGATCATGGTCTTTGGCAGAGCTGTGCGGACTACTGTGCCCGCGCCTCTGCCGGTGAAGACCTCAACCCCACGCTGCTGACCTGCACCTGTGATATTGAACAGGTGGTAGCCGGTGCAGCCTGCTTCTTCCAGTGCGGTTAGAACCAGGTTTACCCGCTCTGGCCTCACTATGGCTTCTATCTTGATCATTTGGTTCTTCTCCTCCCGATGGGAGCCTGACGACTCCTCATCGGGATCATTATCTGCGAATTTGTGGCTAAGGGTTAGTCGGCACCATCGCCAACATAGCCGCGTTCACCGTGTTGACTGATGTCGAGTCCAGTATCCTCGTCCGCTTCATCAGCCCTGAGACCGAGGCCGGGGACCAGATCGAGAACTTTGAGGATCACGAATGTCACTACGAATGAGTAACCGATTGTTGCGCCAATCGCTCGGACGTTTGCCCACAGGAGATCGAACTCACCGTCAATGACGCCAACGTTGCCCTGAAGTGCGGCGGTCGCGAATACAGCTGTTAACAGTGCCCCAACTATGCCGCCGACCCCATGGATCGCGAACACATCCAGTGCATCGTCAATGCGCAAGACGTGTCGATACCGGACCGTCAACCAGGTCAGACCACCAGCTATCAGACCTATCCCAAGTGAACCCATTGCACCTACATCACCGGCTGCCGGCGTAATTGCCACAAGCCCGGCGACTGCACCAGAAGCTGCGCCAACTGCACTGGCTTTTCCGGTGGTGAGGTAGCTCAGGAGCACCCACGTGAGCGCACCCATTGCTGCGGCGGTGTTGGTGACCATAAAGGCGTTCACCGCGGCTCCGCTAGCAGAAAGTGCGCTACCTGCGTTGAATCCAAACCAACCGAACCAGAGGATTCCTGCGCCAAGTACTACATAAGGAACATTGTGAGCTTCAATTCCGTTTGGAATTCCGCGTCGTTTGCCAACCAGAATCGCGGCGGCAACTGCTGCCACTGCGGCATTGATGTGAACCACTGTTCCACCGGCAAAGTCGGAAGCGCCAATGCCCAGAATCCATCCGTTGTCAGACCACACCCAGTGGGCGATTGGAGCGTAGACCACGGTCATCCAGATCAACAGGAAGACCAGGTACGTTTTGAACTTAAATCGCTCCGCTACCGCACCCGTGATCAGTGCCGGTGTGATGATTGCAAACATGCCTTGGAACACGGCAAACATCATCGAGTTTGATCCCGACTCGACATCGGGCATTACGTCTTTGAAGCCGATGTAATCGAAGTTCCCAATGAACTCATTGCCCGCACCGAACGCGAGCGAATAGCCCCAGACGATCCATGCAACACCTACAACGGCCATCGCCATGAAGCTGAGCATTATTGTGTTGACAACGTTCTTGCCGCGGACAAGCCCCGCGTAGAAGAACGCAAGACCCGGCACCATAAACAGCACCAACGCGGATGCCGTCAACATCCAGGCAATATTTCCTGTATCCATATCCCTCCACCCAATCGATTTACCCCGAGTTAGCGGGGATAGTCTGAATAGTCATGTGTAGGCACCCGTGCCCAACGTGATTCCGGAAGATTACGGCTGGAATGTTTCCGGGATGTTTCATGGGCGTGAACTTCGGGTTACACGTGGCGAACTATTGGAGGCCAGTCGGTCTCACCATGGTCGAGGACGCAGACATCGTACGGGCAGGGATCCTCGCAGTATGATCCTTCGAGGGCTTCCCCCTCATCAAGCCTTCAATATTTCTCGCTGTGCCAGCACGCGCTCCAGCAGCGGCTTCATGCCTAGGTCCGTGGCGATGGTGATGGCCTCGTCCTGGAGTTCGGTTGCCCTGCCGGCATCGCTGCTGGCGTTGCGTTCGATGAGGAGCTCTGCGTAGTCGCAGCACGTCCAGGCTAGCTCGGGGCGCAGCCCATTGTCATTTGTGAACTTGAGGGCATCTTCAAAATGCTCAATCGCGGTGCCTGTCTCTCCTAGCAGTCGGGCGAGTTGGTCAAGGAGACGATCCGAAGCAACTCTGAGCAGTGTGCCTTTCGCTGACATCAACCCGTCATAAGCAACCTGGGCGGTGGCTGTGTCTTGTTGGCTCACAGCGTCCAAACCGGCCGCCACACTTTGGAACAAGCCGGAAGTTCCGCCCACCGGGTCACCCATCCGCAGGATTTGAGAGTGCACTCTCTCCCCGAATCCCAGGCCGGGAAGTGACCTGCCCCAAATAGTTGTACCAGTCGCTATGTTAGTACCGGCCGCAAGTGACCTTGACCCCGTATCCGCGCCACCTGAAGGG
>Ga0209501_10000775_pt1 | contig 37535 bp, 36 predicted proteins | sample ArcticOcean_MG_C_4_FD_187434 | JGI IMG/M metagenome (GOLD analysis project Ga0209501, IMG submission 187434) | Marine microbial communities from western Arctic Ocean - ArcticOcean_MG_CB4_134 (SPAdes) (version 2) | ecosystem: Environmental > Aquatic > Marine > Oceanic | place: Arctic Ocean...
GCGGGACCGAAGGGACTCGAACCCTCGACCTCCGGCTTGACAGGCCGGCGTTCTAACCAACTGAACTACGATCCCAAATTTTAAAAAACTTATTTTTTCTGGCGATAAACTAAAGCCAAAGGAATCATTATGATATATCCTGTAAACAGGAGTATTGGTGCCAATGACAAGCTTTGAAAACTACTAACAGTTCCTGTAGCCATTAATGCATATCCTATCAAAAGTAATCCTACGCCAATGGTAAAAAGAATATAGTTAATTTTCCCAAAAGCCCATCCTTCAAAAAGGTTTACACTGTTATTGTTTTTTTTATCGCTCATAGCGAGGGCAAAATTACTATTATCACTTTGGTCTACCAATCTGTTTTTGAGATTTTTCTTCATTTGGTGTCTCTAAGAAATTATACAATAGAATTTGCTATACATGGGTAAAAAATAATAAGTTTCGCCCCCGCAAATGATGAATAAATCTCAATTTCATCTGGGTCAGTCTTTCATTGGAATCATGGCTGTGGTGGTTTTGGGTATATTGTTGGCTTTTTACAGCCTCGTTTTATTATGGCCCCAGGGCAACCCCTATGATTCGGTAAAAGTGACCATCCCAAAAGGTGCATCCCTCCAAGAGGTCGGTACGCATTTGAAGGATCACAATGTGATTCGGAATACGCGTTCGTTTAAGTTGGCAGTCAAAACATTGGGATATGAAAAAGATTTTCCGGCGGGTCGGTTTAAACTCGTTAAAGCACAAACCAATTTCGATATTATTGACCAATTGGTGAATGGTGTTCAATTAAATAAACGGGTGACTATCCTTGAAGGTTGGACAGTTTCAAGGATTGCCAAGGAATTGGAAAACAAACTGGGTGTGGATGCGGAAGAATTTGAAACAGCGTGTAAAAATAAATTATTGCTTTGGAAGTGGGGGATTGACGGTGATTCATTTGAAGGATATCTTTTTCCAGAAACATATCAGTTGTCTGAGGAAGAATCCTCCCAGGAAATTATCAATCGCATGGTCGAAGAGTATAAAAAGCATTTTACTGATAATTTTGAGGATCGAAGAAAAAAAATAGGTATGTCAGAAAAGGAAGTCATTACACTGGCTTCAATTATCGAAGGTGAGGCGATTTATAACAGAGAGCGACCATTGATTTCAGGTGTATATCATAATCGATTAGAAATAGGCATGCGGCTCCAAGCGGATCCCACCATACAATATATCGTTGATGGCGGGCCCCGGCGATTATTAAATAAGGATTTAAAAATCAAATCTCCTTATAATACATACTTAAACTATGGACTTCCTCCTGGACCCATAAATAATCCGGGAATTGAATCTATAAAAGCAGCTTTATTTCCGGCAAATACTGAAAACTTATACTTTGTAGCCCGAGGCGATGGGTATCACACTTTTTCTAGAACGAAGAATGAACACAACAAAGCCAAGAAAGAATTTCAAAAAATAAGACGGTTAGCCAGAAAACAGAAAGCAAAAAAGGGGTAATAATTATATAGAATGAGTAAGCAAAATCTGAATAAAGTACAAAAATCAGCCGTGGAAGCCTTCGGTAAACCTGTATTAATCTTTGCAGGAGCCGGAAGTGGAAAAACGCGCGTGTTAACCCATAAAATTGCCTACCTCATTAAAAAGGAATTGGTTTCGGCAGAACATATCCTTGCAGTTACTTTTACGAATAAGGCAGCGCAGGAAATGAAGGGCCGTGTTAATAAGCTGGTGCCCGAGAAAGAATCAGTTTTAAACATCGGTACATTTCATTCTATTTGTGCCGGGATTCTGCGAAATGAAATTCACCATCTTGGTTATACAGCCGATTTTTCTATATTTGATGTTCAAGATCAGAAATCGCTCGTAAAGGTTGTTATTGAATCCATGGACATTCCCAAAAATTATGTGAAGCCTCAAGAGGTCCGCCATAAAATTAGCTATTTCAAAAATAAATTAATCACCCCTGATGAGGCCAAAAAGAAGGCCCATTTAATCTTAGAAAAAACTTACGCGGATATTTACGGAAAATACCAAAAAGCACTCATTAAGAATAATGCAGTTGATTTTGATGACTTATTGATTCTCCCTTTAACCTTATTTGAAAAGCATCCAAAAATATTGGATAAATATCGTGAAAAATGGCAATACATCCTTGTGGATGAATATCAGGATACGAATAAACCCCAATTTATGTTTGTGAAATATTTAGCGGAAGGTCATCACCAAATATGTGTGGTGGGTGATGATGATCAGTCTATTTATGGGTGGCGCGGTGCCGATATTCGCAATATCCTTGATTTTGAAAAGAATTTTGGTAACTGCCATGTGTTCAAATTAGAAAAAAATTATCGCTCAACTGCCCATATAATTGAGGCGGCTTCATCCGTTGTCAAAAATAATAAAAATCGTGCCCCCAAAAAACTCATTGCTCATAATGGGGCGGGAGAAAAATTAGGATTGATTGAAACGAATGATGAAATGGAAGAAGCGGATGCTGTTGTTAATGCATTGGAGAAAGAAATTAAGCTTCAGAAGCGAAATTTTAGTGATTTTGCTATCCTATATCGCACCAATTCACAATCCCGTTCTTTGGAAGATGCCTTCCGGCGATCTGGCATTCCCTATAATATTGTCGGCGGATTTCGATTTTATGAAAGAAAAGAAATAAAGGATCTTATCGGTTACCTTTCTCTGATTGTGAACCCCAAAGACACAATATCATTACGTCGCGTCATTAATTTTCCTCCGCGGGGAATCGGAATGAAAACAGTAGATAAATGTGTCATTCAGGCTGCAAAGAAAAAAATGGAGATGGTTGAAGTATTAAGCATTCCTGAAGATATGGGAATCCGCGGAAAACAGGCAGATTCATTAATGACATTTTATAATATAATTAAAAAATATAATGAACTTTTGCCAAAACTTAATGCGGGCGAATTGGTTCGGGCCCTGGTTGAAGAAACAGGAATTATTAGATATTTTCGTGAAAGCAGTGCACCAGAAGATCAGGAACGCTTTGCCAATGTGATGGAGTTTCTGAAGGGTGTGGATGAATTTATGATCAGAACTCCTGATGGTGGATTATCCCAGTATTTGGAGGAAGTCTCTCTATTGACTGATCTGGATCAGTGGAACGATGAAACAAACCGCGTGACCCTCATGACACTTCATTCATCCAAAGGATTGGAATTCCCGGTCGTATTTATTACAGGGTTAGAAGATGGTTTATTTCCGTTGTATAGTGCGTTAGAATCCGTCGAAAAATTAGAAGAAGAACGACGATTGTTTTATGTGGGTTTAACGCGGGCGATGAAAAAAGTCTATCTAATGTATGCTAATCACCGAAGACGGATTGGTTCAGATGAATTGTATGGAATGGTTTCCCGTTTTGTATATGAAATGCCGGAAGATAAACTAGAAAAAATTTCATTTACCTCTGCCTTGACTCGGAAGGTGGTTGGGGGCCGACCGGGTATATTTACAAAAACGGCTGTCAGTCGTACGGTAGTAGTATTTGATGATTTTAGAGTTGGGGACTATGTTGAGCATGCCATTTTTGGTGTTGGTAAAGTAATGGCATTAAGCGGTCAGGGAGAAAACCAGCGAGTAGGTATTGTATTTAAAGATGGACTAAAAAAGAAACTCGTTGTAAAATTTGCGAACTTAAAAAAGGTGGAATCACCGGAAGACTAATTTTTATTTATCTTTTCTTCTGATTAATTAATCCTTTAATCGGATCTTTTTATTTATATTATTTCTTTAAATGAATAGAAACCTATTCTTATATTCTGAGACTCAATCTCAATAAGAATAAAGGATTTTATGGCTACTTACGACCAGCTAAAAAGAGCATTAAAAAAAGAAGGATTACGCTATACTCAGCAGCGACAGTCTGTGTGGGATGAGCTATGTGCCACCAATGATCATCGGGATGCAGAAGAAATTTATTTAGCCATCCGCCAATCAGGATTAAATGTTTCCCGGGCTACGGTGTATCGTACGATTGACGTTCTTGTTAAAAATAAAATGGCCCGGAAATTGGAATTAGGGGATGGTCGGGCAAGATATGAACATAAAGTAAATGCGACCCATCATGACCATTTGATTTGTATTCAATGTGGAAAAATCGAAGAATTCATGGATGAGATTATTGAATCACGACAGGATGATATTGTGAAAAAATTTGGATATAAACTGGTGCGGCATATCCATCAATTATTCATTATTTGCAGTGAATGCGAATCTCCATGACTCTTATTGATTTGAGTCCGGGGGAAGTGGGTACGATCAACAGTATCAGAGGAAATCGGCATTTAAAAAATCGACTTGTTGAATTGGGTCTTCTATCTGGAACGGATGTTCGGTTGGTGAAGTGTGCGCCATTTAATGGTCCTGTGGAAATAAAAGTGCGAGATTCCTATTTATCGATTCGATGGGACGATGCCCAGCTTGTTGAACTGAAATGAAGAAATCTCACTTTTTTAGTCCCCCGCAAAAATTGACTCAAGATTCCCATTGGGTAGCATTGGTTGGTAATCCGAACTGCGGAAAAACAGCCATATTCAATCTGCTAACTGGATTGAATCAAAAAGTATCTAATTATCCCGGCATTACTGTAGAAAAAAAAGAGGGCACCGTTTATGCTCAAGGGGATAAAACATTTAATTTATTAGACCTTCCGGGCACTTATAGTCTTTCGGCAGAATCGTTCGATGAACAAATCGTTTCTGATCAAGTGTTAAGTTGGGCCAAAGGAGAAAACCCGCCAGCGGTTATTGTCTCTGTGGTGGATGCATCTAACCTGTCCAGGAATTTATATCTCACTACGCAACTTCTTGATTTGGACATTCCCACGATTGTTGTATTAAATATGATGGATCAATTGAAAGATTCGAGCCAAATTGAAATTCAAAAGCTGAAAAAAGAATTAGGCGTGTCGGCGGTTGTTCCCATATCTGCAAAAATGAATTGGGGTTTAGATGCTTTAAAAAGTGCCATTCAAAAGTCGTTGGTTAACTTGGCCCAGACGAATCATCAGTCCCAATGGATAAACCAGGATATTTCCGATCAGATTAAATTACTTATAGAACCGGATTTTTCATCATCAAAATTTGCTGCAGCCCATGCATTAAGACGTATATCAAGAAATGAATCCCTAAATGGTGAGGATTCGCACATTGAAGCCATTCGAAATTCAATCTTAGAATTAGGATATAACACCGATACTTTAGAAGCCACATTGCGCTATAAATGGATTGATGGTATTCTGCCTTTTGTTCAGCCAAAAATAAGAACCAAAATTCAAAAAGAAACGCCAAGTGAGAGATGGGATAAAATATTAACCCACCCTTGGATGGGACCTGCTATATTTATGGCCATTCTATATTTTATTTTTCAATCCATTTTTACATGGGCATCAACACCCATGGATTGGATACAAGCGGGAATAGATAATATATCTATTTTTGTTTTATCAAATATGTCACCGGGAATGTTACGAGATATTTTAGTTGAAGGAATTATCGGTGGTGTAGGAGCGATTGTCATTTTTCTACCCCAAATTTTAATACTGAGTTTTTTTCTGACGGTGCTGGAAGATACAGGTTACATGGCCCGTGTTGCATTCATGTTGGATAAAAGTATGACAAAAATGGGACTTCATGGAAAATCTATTTTACCCCTCATGAGTGCCTATGCTTGTGCGATTCCGGGTATTATGTCCACTAGAACAATTGATAGTTGGAAAGAACGTCTGGTGACCATCCTGATTTTACCTCTCATGAGTTGTAGTGCAAGGCTACCAGTATATACGTTATTAATCAGTGCATTCATTCCGCCCATAACGGTGGGAGGTTATTTTAATCTGCAGGGGTTGACACTGGTTGTGATGTATTTCCTGGGAACGGTTACTGCTTTAATCATGGCAAAGATATTCAGTCGATTTATCAAAGAAAAATCATCATCATCATTTGTGATGGAACTTCCTCCATATCGCGTACCAATTACTCGATCGGTGATTCGCCAGGTTTTTATTCGGGGAAAATTATTTTTAGTCAATGCGGGGAAAATTATTATGGCTATTTCCATTTTATTATGGTTTTTGGCCTCTTTCCCAAAAGTAGATTCTTCCTTAACCGATGTCAACCCTATTCATCATAGTTATGCGGGTAAAATTGGACATGCCATTGAACCGGTAATTCGACCTCTGGGTTTTGACTGGAAAATTGGTATTGGGCTATTGACTTCATTCGCGGCCAGGGAAGTGATGGTCTCAACCATGGCCACAATATATAATGTAGAAGATAGAGGAGACGAAACAGTCAATTTGCGTGAAGCCATGCGGAATGATGTGGATGAAAAAACTGGGGTCCCTGTATATACGCCATTAATAGCATTGGCATTAATGGTATTTTATGTTTTTGCGGCACAGTGCATGGCAACCTTTGCCATCGTTCGTCAGGAGACTAATTCCTGGAAATGGCCACTATTTATGATTGCCTATCTTACGATATTGGCTTATGCCGGTGCCTTTATTGTGTACCGCGGCGGCTTATTGTTGGGTTATAGTTAATGGATTGGCAAAATTTGTTTGCGGTAGTTCTCGGTCTTACTGCGTTAATCTATGTGATTCGACATTTCATGAAACAGGTTGAAAAACCAGAAGTAGATCCAAAATGTGATGATTGTCCTGTGCCGGAATTGATGGATAAAAAAGAAAAATCAGACTAATAATTTTTTCATTAATAAATCTCCCTGTTTCGTTGAACCTACATTTATAAATCCTAATTTTTCATATAATTTTATCGCCGGTTTATTTTTTGGCATCACCCGGAGGGTTAAGAATTCCATTTTTTCTTTTTTAGCAAATGATTCGAGATAGTCCATGGTTTTTCTTCCAAACCCTTGATTTCGATATTCCTTATCAATGAAAATATGAAATATATGCCCTCGCTTGGTTTCGGATAAAATATTTATGCTCCCTATTCCCACAATCCAACTGCCAGATTTTATGACAAAACTATCAATGGGATTTTGGGTGTAATAAGTGGAAACCCATTTTTTAAATTTGAATGGATAGGACATATTCGGACTGGTCAAATTTAAATCTTTTGGGTTTTGAAACCATTTGTCCAGTACGGCTTCTAATATCCTGGCATCCTTTGTATGGGTATAGCTAACTTTTTCAATTGTGATGGACATGGGTTTTCTTTTCCGATATTATCGTAAGTTTAGACCTTAAATTTAGAACGAATGAAGCCCATAGTCCCCATTTCAAAATTTAAAGAAGGTGATTCAATTCAGGGGTTTTACCTTTGTGTGGAAAAACACCTACGCCATACCCGTTCCGGTGAATTATATCTGGATTTAATTTTGCGGGATCGTACAGGGCAAGTGCAAGGAAAAGTCTGGGAAAAAGTTTCGGACTTTAATGAAAAATTTTCCAGTGGCGATGCTGTAGCCATTAAAGGTGAAGTTGATATTTTTATGGATCGACCTCAATTAACAGTAAAGCGCATCAATAAGGCGACAGTTCAGAACTATGCACGATATGGGTTTGATCCCGCATTGGTCGTTCCCACTGCGAATGCGGACCCCAACAAAATGTGGAAAGAAATCACCACTCTTATCGGGAAAATAAAAAATCCATTTCTAAAAAAATTATGTCATCAAATATATACAGTTAACAAGGATAAACTGATGACGCACCCTGCCTCCGTTTCCATGCATCATAATTATCGTTCAGGATTTTTAGAACACATCCTATCCATGTCAAAAATGGCCATCAGGTTGGGATCTCATTATCGATTGGATACGGATCTGGTGTTGACGGGTGTACTCTTGCATGATATTGGAAAACTTCATGAAATAGAGTCGGATTATGAGGCATCATTTACAAAAGAGGGAAATTTGATTGGTCATATAGTGATTGGCAGAGATATGGCTCGGGCCACGGCTAAAACAATCAAAAAATTTCCCAATAATCTTCTATTAAAAGTGGAACATATAATTCTTTCCCACCAGGGCAAGTACGAATGGCAGAGCCCCAAAAAGCCAGCATTTAAGGAAGCATTATTGGTTCACCTCATTGATGTAGTGGATTCCCAAATGAATATAATGGACATGGCTATGGAAGATGATCCGGAAAAAGGGCCCTTCACAAATCGACACAATTATTTCCGAATTCCATTATTCAAAGGCGAAAATGGAACTGAATAAGTTAGTCCGAGCGGCTATTTTTTGCGCTCTGGCTGTCGGAATGGGATTCTCCCTGATGCTCATCCCCAATGTTGAATTGATTACAGTTATTGTATTTATTTCTGGATTATATTTAGGCATAGGATGGGGTACCATAGTTGGCGGCACGGCTATTTTTATTTATTCGGGGCTTAATCCAATGGGTTCCGGATTAGCATTTCCTCCATTATTTGTGATGCAAATTTTAGGAATGGCACTGGCTGGCGCCATTGGTGGATTGGTACGGCCTTTATTTTTTAAAAAAGAATTTTCAATTTTAACACTTGCGGGACTATGCATAATGGGATTTTCTATCACACTTATGTATGATGTATTTACATTGATTGCTTATCCTATCTCTGCAGGATTGGGATATGCAGGCGTAATGGCAGCCCTTGTGAAAGGAATGGGATTTACAGTTTTGCATGAAATTTCTAACGGATTTGTGTTTATAATTGCCGTACCACGCGTCGTTAAATATTTAAAATAAAATTATGAGAAAACTTGCCGCTCTTTTGAGCCTGGTTGCAGGATTATTTGCCCAAAATTCAAATTTAATCCCATTTGATTGGGCAGGTCAAAACGGTATCGTCATAACAGATGGTGCTTTGTTCTGGAACCGAAGTTGGACGTCCGGAATGTTATTGTTTGACGGCACCTATTCATCCTATCCAAGGCGATATGGTACCCATACATCTACCTTATTTGAACCGGTAAAGCCGGGAATATTTCCATCCTGGCGTTCCTTGCCTGATTCCTCCAAGGTAGAAAGCTATTTTGATTATAATAAAGGGGATTATGCCTATGACCAGTTAGAAATTGGTGCAAATTATGACCAATTGAATTCCCACCTTGGGTTAAGAGCATTTAAACGAAGTCATGGAGGAAATACAGGTCATTATTTTTATCCAGGTGGCGGATCTTCCCCTATTCATCATTCTTATCGTATCGATTATGGGGCGAGTAAAGATGACCGAAAACTGGAAGTTTCGGCAGGGCGTTTTATTACCCGGAGTGGTTTACCTGATTCCACGTCTAATGGGTTGGAAAATGATAATATCCTGAGTGCCGGAGTTCGCTATCAGCGCCCGTTGGGAGATTGGACAATGAATACATATTTTGGTCAATTTTTCCAACACCGTCTTATTCACCATTCGTCTATAGCCGATTCGAATTATCAGAATATAAATCGAAATCGGTTTGACATTTTATTCCGTTCACCAGGTGGTTTTGGGGTTGGTATAAGCCAGAATACGCAACAAATGAATGGCGATACAACTAATCGCTTTCTAAGTTGGTCAACTTTTTATTTACAAAAAGAACTCAATAATATCAATTTGCTGATTGGGGTGAATCAATTTAATAATGGTGGTGATGATTATCCTTTTGCTTGGCAATTAGATTATCAAAAAGAATGGGATGCATTCTACATGAAGATTGTTTCTTCAGGTTTTCCAAAACCAACCCATCCGAGATTTGATGATCACGACGGAAATTCATACTATGAATTTTGGAACCAATCCATGATAAAGAGTGGTTTTGTTCATCCAAGAATTGCTGGAGACTTATTTATTTCGACTGTTCGTCGAAACAAAACGGTAAATGAAAAAGAGGATTCTAATATTCAATTTATGGGTGGGAATCTACAATTTAATATTAAAAATGGATGGTTGGTTTACAGTAAAATTATGGCACAAATAGATTCATCGATTTATGGCGGCGGCATAGGGGCCATAGCCACTGCAGGTATGCAGGGTAAATTGAGTTTGTTTAAAGGATCTATGAAAATAGATACCCATCTTTGGATGGATGGGGCAAATGGAAAATTGAAATCTTTTGGATTTGACCCCATTAAGCAAGTCCCATTTAATCATGCAAATCCTAGTTGGGAATTGCCGGATCAATGGCTCCTTCACTTCGAAGTAGTGGCTAATATTTCCGGTGTGATGCTTTCCTATAAAATCAATAATATTTCGAACGCAGTTGGGAGTATGGGCGGCGCATCCCAGGGTGATTTAATGTGGGCTCGACCCAACCATGTCTATCCACAATTGGGGCGAATGATGCAATTTGGCGTTACTTGGTATTTTAAGGATTAATCTATTTTTTTGATAAAAAAGGCGAAGGTCTCCTGACTTTCGCTTTATCAACGATCCTAATCCTTGTCCTTTCGGATGGAATAAAAGAGGTCTCAGCGATTACAGTAGCGGGTACTGTAATCGAGCTTCGCTATTACAAAAATATTTCAAAAATCGCAGGAAATTTACATTAATATTTTCCCAATTAAGTCTTTAAATAAGTTATTCGGAATTTTCCCCTGTTCAATTCACTTATACATTCTGTCTGAGTAAACAACGATGTAAATTCTCTGCTATGATTACACCCATAAAAAATGGATCTATTCTGAATCGGTCGGTTCTAGTGCTCAATACCAATTATTCACCCATGGATATTTGCACTGCCCGCCGGGCTATCTGCCTGTTTTACAACGAAAAAGTAGACATTTTGGAATCGTATAATGAAGCGGTTCATTCACCATCTGTAACCTTGTCATTGCCGAGCATTGTTAAACTGAAAGGTTTTGTCAAACACCATAAAATGGATGTTGTTCTCAGTCGTAAAAACTTAATGATTCGGGATAAGCACCAGTGTCAGTACTGCAATACTAAAAAAGGATCTCTTACCATGGATCACGTTTTACCGAAGCATCGCGGAGGGATGGATTCCTGGGAAAATTTGGTAGCGGCATGTCAGACTTGCAATCGTAAAAAAGGTAATCAAACGCCAGAAGAGGCGAGAATGCCATTAAAGCGGTTTCCAAAAAAGCCAAATAAAATCCACTACTTCCAACAATTTATTCACGAAAAACAAATGGCATGGCGTCCATACTTATTTATGGAGTCTTTTTAAATGAAGCGTGTTTTAAGCGGTATTCAGCCTTCCGGTGATTTGCATCTTGGTAATTATTTTGGCATGATGTCCCGAATGATAAAGTATCAGGAAGAAAATGATCTGTTTTGTTTTATTGTCAATTACCATGCCTTAACGACTATTAAGGACAAAGATTTGCTGGCTTCAAACACATTGAATGCAGCCATGGATTTTATTGCTTTGGGTTTGGATCCAGATCGATCAACATTTTGGATACAAAGTGATGTGCCACAGGTGTGTGAATCAACATGGTTACTGTCGAATATTGTGAATGTAGGATTGTTGGATCGCGCCACATCTTATAAAGATAAATTGGCCAGGGGAATGTCGGCAAATGTTGGATTGTATTCATATCCAATATTGATGGCTTCGGATATTTTATTATTTGGAGGAGAAATCGTTCCCGTGGGTAAAGATCAAAAACAACACCTTGAAATGACAAGAGATATCGCTATTAGGTTCAATCAAACGTTTGGGGAAGTATTTGTTATTCCCGAACCAGATATTGATCAAACAACCCAATTGGTTCCCGGGATAGATGGACAAAAAATGAGTAAATCCTATGGCAATATGATACCCATATTTGGCTCGGAAAAATTAATCCGAAATCAATTTATGTCAATTGTCACCGATTCTGCAGGGATCGATGAACCTAAAGATACGAATACCCCTTTGTTCCAGCTTTATTGCTTGTTCCTAAATGAGACTGGAAGAAAAGAATTGGCCGATCGATTTGCGTCACCTGGTTTACGGTATGGAGATGTGAAAAAAGAATTATTTGAATGTTTTTGGAATCAGTTTGAACCATTTAGGAAGAAGAGAGATTACCTTTCAAATCATAAAGACTTTGTATTGGAAAAATTAAAGATGGGATCAGAAAAAGCTGGGAGTGTTGCTGAAATTTATCTCAAGAAAGCCCGGGAAGCCATGGGACTGAATTATGGAGAATCCAGTGTATAAAGTCCAACTCGACCATTTTGAAGGTCCCCTTGACCTCTTGCTATATTTTATTCGGCGGGATGAAATAGATATTTATGATATTCCCATTGCGCAAATCACGGCGGAGTATCTCCAGATTATTGAAGATATAAAAACAATGAATTTATCTGTGGCAGGTGAATTTATTATCATGGCAGCCTCCCTGATGCATATTAAGTCCAGAATGCTTATCCCGCGACCGGAATTAGATGAAGAAGGTGAGCCGATTGATCCCAGAACTGAATTGGTTCAGCAATTATTAGAATATCAGCGATTTAAAGAAGTATCTGAAGAATTATCACTGAAATGGTATGATCAGAGTTATCGCCATAAACGGTCCGCGTATCAAGAAGTGGAAGGTGTTGATGATATAGGTATTTACTTAAAAAAAGTGGACTTATTTGATTTAGCTCATTACTTTAAAATAGCGATGGATCGGACACCAGTCATCACTTCTTATGAATTGCATCAAGATCCTGTGAGTCTGGAGGAAAAGAAACGTACCATTCTAAAGTCTTTTGACGGAGATGGCACGTTGACTTTCAAGCGGTTATTATCGAAATGTAAAGATAAAATTGAAGTCATTGTAACCTTTCTATCGCTTCTCGACTTGATGCGATTGAACGAGATTAGTATTTACCAAAATAAATTATTTGACGATATTGAAATTTATCGTTTAGAAAAAAATTAATGGTACACGAGAATATAAATCTCATTATTGAAGCATTGCTTTTTGCCAGCCCCGATCCTTTGACCCAAAAAAAAGTCAATATAGTATTCGAAGATAACCCACCCAACTTGGAGGAAGTAATCCTGAGGTTAACCCAACAGTATGTTGACCAAGGAAATGCCATTGAAATACAAAACGTATCCGGTGGATTTCAGCTCAGAACCAAACCCGAGTATGATAATTATGTTCGCCGATTACTAAATAAAACAGGACAGCTTCATTTATCCCAAGCTGCATTGGAATCCCTTTCGATTGTGGCTTATAAACAACCGATAAGTCGGATAGATATGGAAGCAATTCGGGGGGTAGACTGTGTCGGAGTTCTTAAAACATTATTAAAAAAATCATTTGTTAAAATTAAAGGAAGAGATGAAGGACCGGGTAGACCTTTGCTCTATACTACGACGGATGAATTTCTTCAAGCGTTCGGATTAAACCGACTTTCAGAAATGCCGAAACTCAAAGAAGTATCAGAATTACTGGAACAAGAGCCGGTCCTTACAGATCAAATTAATGCGTTTAAATAAATATTTAGCCCAGTCAGGTGTTTCTTCAAGGAGAGAAGCAGACGAATTAATTCAAGGGGCAACGGTTACGGTAAATGGCATTGTGGAAATAAACCCCGCTTATAATGTACAATCGTCTGATAAGGTGCGTTATGATAATAAACGTATTCAACCAGAATCAAATATTCGCCTCATTTTGTTGAATAAACCCAATGGATACATTACAACTGTTAAAGATCCCCTCCGGCGAAAAACAGTTATGGACCTTATTCAATCAGAGGAACGTCTGTTTCCAGTGGGTCGGCTAGATAAAGATACTACCGGGTTACTCATCTTAACCAATGATGGTGAATTGGCCAATCGGCTTATGCATCCAAAAAATAGAATTCCTCGGATTTACAAAGTTGAAATCGATAATACTTTTCGAGATTGGGAAATTAATCGAATGAAAAAAAAAGTATATATCGGTCAAAAAGAATGGGGGCGGGCTGAAGTTGTTGAGCAAAAACAACATAAAGGGCGTGCCATTGTACGCCTCAGACTCTATGAAGGGAAGAAGCGAGAAGTTCGAAGATTGATGTACCGTATGAAACGAAGATTATTCAGTTTGGAACGTATTCAGTTTGGCCCGATTGAATTGGGAGATATTCCCTTAGGTGCATGGCGAGATTTAAAAGAGAGTGAAATCAAGTCCTTACATAAAATGAAGGATTAATCTTTTTTATAAAATGTCATATTTATTGGTTATCTTTATATAGAGCCGTAAATTTCTTGGCTAATTGAGAGTGGATTAAAGATGATTGTCGCCATAGACGGACCCGCCGCAACAGGGAAAAGTACCTCAGCCAAATTGGTAGCCCAAAAATTAGGGTTTACTTATATGGATACGGGTGCCATGTATCGTTGTGTAACGTTGTCCGTTTTGAGGAATCATATTGCGTTGGCAGATGAGGAAGCATTACGACTTCTCATCCAGGAAATGGATATCCATTTCGATAAAACGGATGACAAATTGGTTGTTCGTCTGGATAAAGAGGACGTCTCGACACTTATTAGAAAGCCGGAGGTGACCTCCCATGTAAGTGCTGTGAGCGCACTTCCTCAAGTGAGAAATCACATGGTTGCCATCCAAAGAAAGAGTGCGAAAAACCAGGATTGTGTGATCGAAGGACGGGATATTGGAACAATCGTTTTTCCAAAAGCCGATGTTAAATTTTTTCTGGTTGCCGATGATTTTGTTAGGGCAAAAAGACGTCAACTGGATTTAAAGGCAATCGGAGAAGAAGAAACCATTGATGAATTGGTGGAGGAAATTCGCCGACGGGACAGATTCGATTCGGAACGATCTCATTCACCATTAAAAAAAGCGGATGATGCTATTGAGGTAGACACATCAGAACTGACGATTGATGAGCAGGTTGACTTTATGGTCAACAAAGTAAGGAATCATTAACCATAGGAAACATAACAAACATGAGTGAAATAGAACAAAAACCTGTCGATGAACAGACTGAAAATTCCGTGGAATTAGCAGTCAGCGCTGAAATCGTTGAAGAAGCGCCATTGACTTCTAATAACGAAGATTTATCTGATGTAGAATCGTTGGATGAAGAAACGAATAAGGTGGAAACAACCGAAGATAAATCTCCGGAAATAGATACACCAGCCGAGGAGGCAAACCCAGAATTAAATTACTTAGGATTAGATCTCTTTAATGATGTCCGAGAAGTATCTATAGAAGAACTTCTTAATTCAGAAGCAATCGAAGAAGTTCCCCAAGAAGAACAAGATCGATATTTATCGACTTTTTCTGAAATAAATGAACGTGAAATTGTTACTGGACGTGTCATTGGGATGAATGAAAAAGAAATTCTTATTGACATTGGATTTAAATCAGAAGGTGTCATTCTCCGAAATGAATTCACCGAAGAAAACCTACCTGAGGTGGGTGAGAAACTGGATGTTTATCTTGAACGAATGGAAGATGAGAGTGGCAAAACGGTTCTATCGAAAGAAAAAGCAGACTTTCTCCGGCGTTGGACTGAATTACGGAATAATCATGAAACGGGTGAAATCATCAGTGGACGGATTATTCGCCGCATTAAAGGTGGAATGATCGTTGATTTAAATGGTGTCCAAGCATTTTTACCCGGATCTCAAATTGATATCCGACCTGTAAAAGATTTTGATAAATATATCGATTCAGATATAGATCTTCGGGTTGTAAAGTTCAATGAATTCCGTAAAAATGTTGTCGTATCCCACAAAGCAATTTTAGAAGAAAGTATGGCGGAACAACGGGATGAATTATTTAAAAAGCTTGAAGTAGGAAGTGTCATGGAAGGCCGCGTAAAAAATATTACTGATTTTGGTGTATTTATTGATCTTGGCGGTATTGATGGGTTGCTCCATATTACCGATTTAAGTTGGGGGCGCGTCAATCACCCTTCTGAATTGATCGGGATGGATGATACGCTTACCGTTAAAATCATTGATTATGATCAGGAGAAAACGCGTGTCTCCCTTGGGTTGAAACAATTAACACCCCATCCCTGGGATAATGTCGATGATAAATACCCAGAGGGAACCAATATTAAGGGTAAAATTGTTAGTTTGACAAATTATGGCGCATTTGTTGAAATTGAACCGGGTATTGAAGGGCTTGTCCATGTGTCAGAAATGTCTTGGACACGCCATATAAAAAATCCCTCAGAAATGTATACGCTTGGTGATGAAGTTGAAGCAGTTGTACTGGCCATTGATTCGGAAGATCGAAAGATTAGCCTGGGTGCCAAACAACTTCAGGATGATCCATGGGATGAGATTGAAGAAAAATATATGATGGGTACCATTGTCAAAGGATCCGTAATAAACCTGACACAGTTTGGGGCATTCGTTGAACTGGAAGAAGGTATAGACGGCTTAATACATGTATCCGATTTGTCGTGGACAAAAATTGTTCGTCATCCGAAAGAAATCATTGAAAAAGGACAGGAAGTTGAAGTGCGTGTGCTTGAAGTTTCTCGAGAAAGTAGACGGATTGCACTTGGTTTAAAGCAAGTAGGCGATGATCCCTGGCCAGATTTAGTGAAACAATTCGAAACTGGTAAAGAAGTGGAAGGGGAAATTGTCCGTGTTTTGGATAAAGGAATTATATTGAATTTGGATCAAGATGTGGAAGGCATCATTCCTTTTGGTAGCCAGCCCAAGCGCCAGCGCAAAGCACTTTCTTCTAAACATAAACCCGGTCAAAAATTGAAGGGTGTTGTGATGGAAGTTAAACCAGAGGATAAAAAGGTTGTTCTTTTTTCAGATGAACTCAGTGTCGATACACCAGATAAACAAGATGATGTTCAGGATTATCTGGACACTCAGGAAGGTCCAGTAGGAGAGAAAATCGAAATCCCCTCGGCATCCACAGATGAAACTGAAAGTGATTCTGAACCAGCGGCGGAATAATTCTACCGCTGAATAACCCAATTCATTATGGGGAAGGTACCCAACGCTAAAGACATAAAGTCCTTCCTATTCTTCCAAAAGTTGGGGATTCGGCTGGGTGCAATGGGGTTGGCTTTCTTATTGTGGTTATTTGTTGTGAGTGAAAACGAATATACCATGGTAGTTGATGTACCAATTGAGGCACGAAATTTACCCGCTGGTCATGCCCACAAAAAAGAAGTTCCCTCTTCAGCAAAGGTTCGACTGCGTGGTAGAGGACGATCACTATTCAAGACGATTATTCTTAAAAACTTTATTCCTGATTTCAAGCTTGTTTTGGATTTAGAGCGCATTTCAGAAGAATATGATTTTTTACTCAATGAATATTTTGAACGATATCCGCAAAAAGTAGTCATTCCTTCCACTTTTGAAGTGAAATATGTCGAAGTGATATACCCCAGTTCGGTACATATCAGCCTCGATGAATATAAAGAGAAAGTGGTTTCCATTCTTCCAAATATATTGATTCAACCGGCACCAGGATATACGCTGGTTGGTCCACCTATCATTTCACCTGATAAAGTGAAGATTGCTGGATCATGGAATATTGTTGAAAATGTAATAAATATCTATTCTGTACCGGACACAGTTCTAAATGCCACTAACCGAATTTCGCTAACCCTTTCCTTGGAAGCTGAGCGAGGACAGTTAATTGAATACACCCCGAGAAACGTCAATTTTCAACAGAGCGTTCAATCGATTAGTGAACGAATTATTAGTGAGATTCCAGTTAAAATATTGAATAAAACAGAAGACCTGCAAGTATTTATAAGTCCACAAACAGTATCCCTCACTGTCGTGGGTGGTATGAGTTATATTGCCAATCTCCAACCGGATGATATTTCTATTATAGTTGATTTCAAATTGTGGAATGCGCAGCAGCAATTTTACGATGTAAAAGTCCAAACACCGGTTGATGTGATAGACTGGATGCATTTGTCTCCGAAAAGTATTGAACTGGTGGTCACCAAGAGGGTGGGTTGATCGTTCTGGGGATTGAAACGTCCTGTGACGAAACGGCTACTGCGGTTTGTCGGGATGGTGTTATAATCTCATCACATATCAGGTCCCAATCCATCCATGAAAAATATGGTGGCGTCATTCCTGAAATTGCCTCAAGAGAGCATGAAAAATTCTTAAACGAAATGGTTTTCGACACACTAAATGATGGTGGAATTTCTAAAAAGGAATTAGAGGGCATTGCGGTGACTCAGGGACCTGGTTTATCTGGAACGCTTATTACAGGCGTTTGCTTTGCGAAGGGGCTTGCGTTAGGATTGGGGTTGCCCATTATCGGTGTGAATCATTTAGAGGCCCATATATTCGCGAACTTTTTGGCGGATCCTGCGTTAGAATTTCCATTCATTTGTCTTCTTGTTTCAGGAGGCCATACACAATTGTGGCATGTGAAAAATTTTAAAGATTATCAGTTAATGGGAGAAACTCGTGATGATGCTGCAGGAGAAGCGTTCGATAAAGGTGCGCGAATATTAGGATTGTCATATCCTGGTGGGCCTGAAATTGAAAAAATGGCCAAGGGCGGCAATCCAAATGCAATTCAATTTCCCCGTGCCATGATGAAAAAGAATAATTTAGAATTCAGTTTTAGCGGACTGAAAACATCACTATTATATTATATGGATGAGCACAAAAATGCAAATTTAAAAGATGTGGCTGCCAGTTATCAACTAGCCATTATTGATGTATTAATAACCAAATTAAAATGGGGCTTAGAAAATACACATTGCCAGACCTGTGTCATTGCCGGTGGTGTGGCTGCAAATCTATTGTTACGGGATTGTTCTTTAAATAAGTTATCTGGGAAAAAAGTAATTTTTCCTGACTTAGATCTTTGTACTGATAATGCAGCCATGATTGCTTATCTAGGAGAATTATATCTGTCTAAAGGAATAAAGAGCGCCATTGATTTTCCCATTCTACCCAATATGAAAATGGCTTAAGCCATGGGCGTTTCACTTCTGCATGATACCGATTTAGTTCTATGGGTAACTTTGTTTATGGGCATGGGGTTGACATTATTTCTTTATAAAATATTTTCTCATGAAAAATGGTATTCATTATTACTGATTATTCGAGCACTTGTTTTATTTTTTCTAATCATTCTATTACTGAATCCAGTTTTGAATTTTTCAAGTGAAAAGGAACAAGAACTACATTGGGCAATTTTTGTTGACAATTCAGCTAGTATAAAATATCATAAGACTCCTTCGATTCAAGCAATTCAATCAGGAATACAGTCATTTGTGGATGGTCTCTCCGAAAAAAACATTTCGTATGATTTATATCAATTTGCAGATAAAATCCAAAAAGTGAATGGGCCGGGCCTTGAAGGGAAAGGAGTGACAACCAATTTGGGGATAGTTTCAGAAAGAATAAAACAAGATGAAAATAATCTGGCGGGTGCGATAATCATTTCTGATGGATTAATTACGGAAGGAAAAAATCCGCTTCGAGAATTTCACCAATTAGACTTCCCGATTCATACAATTGGTATTGGAGAAGGAAGTGAATTGGTTGATGTAGCCATTCAATCGATCGATGTACCCACAGTAGTATTAAAAAGCGATGGGGTCAATGTAAATGTTATCGTCCAATCTTTGGGAAATATAAGTGACAGATTAAGCGTATCACTGTTTAACAATCGTCAATTACTTGGTTCAAAATATATTCGTTTATCGGGATTGGGATCAAAGAAAGAAATCAATTTTCGATTTCGTCCAAAAGATATCGGTAAACAAAATTATGAAGTACGTGTTTCGTCAGTTGAAGATGAAATCAATATTCAAAATAACCGCCAACAGTTTAACATCCTTGTGTTAAAAGAGCGATATAAGGTTGCCCTCCTTACGGGAAGCCCCAATAAAAATACAGCGATACTCAAACGGGCATTAAATCGCAACCCACGGATTCAATTAGATCATTTTGTACGTATGACTGAAACACAATTTCGTCCGGGAATCAAATCTTTTTGGGAAACACCCTATGAACTCATAATTTTTGAAAACTATCCAATCAAACCATTAACTGCTAATTTTGTACGCATTTTGGGGAGAAAAGTATTATCCAATCAGGCGGCCCTATTTTTAATTTCAGGACCCAACCAGTCGAATAATTCATTAAAAGGAATTACCTCTATTTTAGGGGTAGAATTGGAGGAATTTGCTCTTGAAAATAACCCAGTATTTTGGGATTTTACGCATGAGAGATGGATGAATGAATTTGAATTGCCTCCTCTTTATCAAAACATGTTTATAACCGGCCAAAACGATTCGTCTGACACGTTAGCTATTACCGAATTTGAAAGGCCATTGTGGATTCGAAATCAACATGAAAATATTAGAACAATGGTGTGGACATCTCCTGATATGAATACATTATATTTTCTTGAACAAAAATTATCCCAAACCGACGCATTCTCAACCATCTGGGATCAGTCTATTTCCTGGCTCTTAAAAACCGGTGGTGAGCATGAGAACTTTTTCAGGTTAAATAAAAATCGATTTCAACAGGGTGAAATGGTTAAAATTACCGGGAATCAGCCATTCACACAATCATCTGAACCAAAGAAAAACGTGATGATAACCGTATCCCATAATTTGCAAGAAATCCTCATGCGGGACATTTTATTTAACATTGAAGAACAAAGATGGATAGGAGAATTCCGTGCCCCAGGCCCGGGGGAATATGAATATTCAATATCCTTTGAATCGGAAGAGGAACCAATTCAAAAAGGCCTGTTTCAGGTGCTGGAAAGTCAAATTGAACTCAACCAGGTTTATTTAAATAAAAAGCTGCTCACATCTATTTCCGACCAAACTGGTGGACAGTATTTACCCTGGGATTCCCGAGACAGTTTAATGATTAAATTACATCCAAAAGTTCGACGAGAATTCAGGGCGAATATCATTAAATTTAACGAAAGTAAATTCCTATTATTTATTGTAATACTCTTATTGTGTGCTGAATGGATCATGCGCCGCAGAAGAGGATTATCTTAAAATGAAATTAAAATAATTAAATGAAAAAAATTACATTTGTGGGTACTGGTTATGTGGGGCTTGTGGGTGGTGCGGGTATTTCAGAATTTGGGCATCAGGTAACGTGTGCGGATATTGACCAAAATAAAATTGAGCGCCTCAAGGCAGGCGAGATTCCGATCTATGAACCGGGGCTCGAATCCCTGGTAAAGAAAAATGTTGCCAAAGGGCGGCTTCATTTTTCTCATGACGTTCCAAAATCTATTCAGAATGCCGACATAATTTTTGTCGCTGTTGGCACACCTCAAGGGAGTAATGGAGAAGCGAATTTGAGTGCCATCGAATCGGTAGCAAAAACCATTGGCGAAAATTTAAATGGATATAAAATTATTTGTACTAAAAGTACCGTTCCAATCGGCACGGGAAAGCGAATCGAAGAAATCATTCGTTCTATGAATCCCAACGGCGATTTTGATTATGTGTCCAATCCGGAATTTTTAAGAGAAGGAGCGGCGGTGAAAGATTTTTTGCATCCTGACCGCGTTGTTATAGGCACAAGAACTCAAAAGGCAATCAAGGTTATGGGTGAAGTTTATCGACCTTTGTATATTAATGAAACACCCATCATTTCTACAACAGTAGAAACGGCGGAAATGATTAAATATGCGGCCAATGCATTTTTATCATTAAAGATCAGTTATATTAATGAGATTGCGAATCTATGTGAAGCAGTGGGTGCAGATGTTCAAGATGTGGCGCGAGCCATGGGACTCGATGGCCGAATCAGTGCAAAATTTTTACATCCAGGGCCGGGATATGGCGGATCCTGCTTTCCAAAAGATACCCATGCACTGGCAGCTACGGGGCAGAAAAACAGGAGTCCATTACTTACTGTTGAAGCGGCGATCAAGACGAATGCGTCTCAAAAAGTCAGGATGGTAGATAAATTAAAACGTCTCATGGGAGGCTCGTTCAAGGGGAAAACTGTGGCCGTTCTCGGGTTGGCTTTTAAACCACAAACCGATGATGTGCGTGAAGCTGCATCTATAGTAATTGTGTCTAATTTAGCTGAATCCGGAGCGACAGTTCAAGCCTACGACCCCATCGCCATAGACAATTTCAAAAACCATTTTCCGAATATTCAATATTATGATTCCTGGCAGGATGCGGTGAAAAATGCGGATGCCTGTATTTTACTCACGGAATGGAATGAATTCCGCGGCATGGACTTAAATAAATTAAAAGATTTAATGAAAACACCTGTCCTTCTTGACACAAAAAATATTATCAGTATTCAGGAATTGGAATCCAGGGGTTTTACATACGATAATGTCGGCAGGAAGTCACCCTCATGAAAGTGATGAAAACATCCATTTCTGGCGTGATTAAAATTCAACCAACTGTTCATTTGGATCCACGGGGGTATTTTTTTGAATCTTTTAAAAGTTCTGATTATCAAGCTTTTGGATTGCCCTCAAATTTTGTTCAGGATAATCAGGCACAATCAACCAAGGGCGTTCTTAGAGGATTACACTACCAATTAAAATTCCCACAGGGAAAACTGGTTTGGGTCAGTGCAGGCAAGGTGTTGGATGTGGCGGTGGATATCCGCCAGAATTCCCCCACGTTTGGACTATATGAATCGGCCATTTTAGATGAAGAAAACCATACTCGTTTTTATATTCCTCCGGGATTTGCCCATGGATATTATGTTTTATCGAATACGGCTATTTTTCAATATAAATGTACAGATACATATCACCCTGAAGATGAGTATGGCGTTAAATGGGATGATTCAGGTATCGGAATTCCATGGGGAACTGGTGATAAATTAGTATCAGAAAAAGATAATTTATTATCCAATTTAATGGATATAAATCCAAAATTACTCCCCATACTCGATGAGGATATTTAAATGTTACCCATTGAAACAATTCGTAACAACCCAGAGACTGTAGAAAAACAACTGAATTCGAAAGGCGAAACCATTGCTATCAGTGAAATTTTAAATATTGATACATTGTATCGGAAACAAATGGGTGAAGCCAATGATTTAAGAGCACTTCGAAACAAGGTGTCTGATGAAATTGCGGAAGCAAAACGGGCGGGAGATGATTCAGATGATGCCATTCAAGCCATGCGAAAAGTTTCCCAGCAGATTAAAGATTTAGAAGAAAAGATCCAAGCATCCAAAACAGAATTGGATGGCCACTTGTTAAGCCTTCCAAACCTGCCACATGCATCGGTTCCGATTGGAACAAATGAAAAAGATAATCCTCTGGTTCGAGAATGGGGAGAATCACCAAAATACGAATTTAAACCTAAAAATCATTTAGAGTTAGGACAATCCTTAGGCCTTTTTGATTTTGAACGGAGTGCAAAAATATCAGGCTCCGGGTTTCCGCTTTATACTGGGAAAGGGGCCAAATTGGAGCGTACCCTGATTAATTATATGCTGGATATTCAAACGGAGCAGCATGGATACACCGAAATATTTCCACCCTTCCTTGTTCGCTCGGAATCAGCTATTACTACAGGGCAATTACCAAAATTTGCTGAAGATATGTACCCATCCGAAAAAGATGACTTATGGCTGATCCCCACTGCGGAAGTTCCGGTTACGAATATCCATCGGGATGAAATCCTTGTGGAAGACCAACTGCCTATCAATTATACAGCCTATTCGGCGTGTTTTCGACGGGAAGCGGGTTCATATGGAAAAGATACAAGGGGATTATTAAGGCTCCATCAATTTAATAAAGTTGAGTTAGTAAAATTTGTAAAACCAGAAAATTCATATGCTGAATTAGAAACATTGGTGACCCATGCAGAAAAAATTCTTCAATCACTTGGGTTGAAATATCGTGTTATTGAATTATGCACGGGAGATTTGAGTTTTTCCGCTGCCAAATGTTATGATATTGAATTATGGGCGCCAGGCGAGCAAAAATGGCTGGAAGTATCATCCTGCAGCAATTTTGAAGATTTTCAAGCACGGCGCGGGAATATTCGATTTCGCAAATCATCGGATAAAAAAGTAAATTTTGTTCATACCCTGAATGGGAGTGGTGTGGCCACACCACGGCTACTGGTGGCATTGTTAGAGACATACCAAAATAAAGATGGTTCTATTTCAATTCCCAAAGTACTACAATCTTATATGGGCGCAACGGTTCTTGATTAATTTTCGCTTTGTCTGGTTTTTTGTCAATGTCATTTTCTGGACAATTATTTTATGCATAGTGGGTATATTGGGATCTTTATTTGAATGGCGTGGTAAATTTCTAAGTTGGGTTGCTCAAACCTGGTCTAAAATAATATTAGCTGTTAGTGGTTTGAAATATCGGGTGATTGGGTTAGGCAATTTGGATCCTACTGGGCATTATGTTTTTGCAGCGAATCATGAATCTGCTTTGGATATTCCCCTGGCTTTTGGCGGACTTCCCTTTCATATCGTATCCATTGCTAAAATCGAATTAAAGTACATTCCAATTTTTGGATGGGCTATGATGGCGGGAGGCCACTTTTTCGTAGACAGAACACGTCATAAAAAAGCATTAAATTCATTAAATAAAGCGAAGGAATCCATGGCGAAAAATCCCCGATCGATCATCATTTTTCCTGAAGGCACCCGCTCTATAAATGGAGAGGTAAAACCATTTAAAAAAGGGGGACTCATCATGGCACTACAGATGGGAATACCGGTGGTTCCGATTGCCTTATGCGGCACGAGGAACGCGCTAGGAAAAAAAGGCCTTGCTTTACATCAGCAATCACTCGAATTACGAATTGGAAAACCCATTAATACCCAAAAAATTAATTACGAAGATCGATATCAATTTGTAAAAAATGTTAGGAAAGAAGTAGTAGCGTTAAAAGAAATGTGGCATGATTCAGCATAAACTATTTTATCAGGATCCGGTTCAAACTCCGGTGCTGCTGCATCGCGTTTCGGATACACCCATCCTTGAAAAAGATATCCTTCGCACCTGGTTGAATGTTAAGCCCGGAACCCTAATCAAAGATCTGAAAGGCAATTCAATTATGGTGATTCAACCTGGTACTGCCAATCCAAATGAAGGGCCGGATATTCATAATGCTATTCTATTTTCAGACGGGGAATTTGTCTCCGGTAACATTGAATGTCACATTCGCTCTCGAGATTGGTTCTATCACGGTCATGATAAGGATCCAAATTATCAAAATATTATTCTCCACATTACGACTATCCCGGATAAAATGGATTCAGAGTGGAAGGGGCTTCAGATTCATTTGAACTTAACAGTTCCGGCCAATAGTTGTGATCTCCATAAAGATATTGTGAGTCAATCGATGACTGACACACTCATTGCCATGGGTTTAGATCGCCGTTCCCGCCGGGTGAAGCAATATCAATCTCATGAATGGAAGAAATGGGCCTTACAAGATTCTTTTAGATTGTTAGGTAAAGGAGGAAATGAAGAAAATTTCCTTCAATTACTTAAATACTTTCAGAATGGAATGGGTGAAAATCATTCCATCATTCAATCAATCAAATGGCATCATCGTGGTATCCGCCCAAATGGCTGGCCGGAAAAACGACTCTCAATTGCCAGTCAGTTATTTAAAATGTTTCAGACCTTTAATAAGCAACCCAATCAAATTCCATCTATACTGGCATTCAATAACCACAAAAATTTATATAATGAATTGGTAGGAAATGTATTTAATCCCTTGTCTGCAGCTGCGTGTCTTTTGCAGAGAGATTATGAATCTTACCAGGCATTGAAACAAGATTGGCTTTGCCTAAAATTGGGATATACCTATGGGAAGGTGGAGAAAAAGTTCTCCTCCTTTTTAAATAAAAGTCAGTTAAAAATATTTTCAATTCTTCAGGGCGTCTTTGAATTAGAATCAAATTTTTGCAAAGAGTATCATTGTCAATTCTGTCCACTAAAGAAAAAGATGGGGCGACTTGTATCAAGCTGAAACGGATAGGATGGGAAGGGATTTTCAACCAATGGTAGGGCATCCTCCTATATATATAAATCAAAACAGGCGGAAAAAGGCTTGACTGAGGACGATCTCGTCGGGTAATTTCGCCAGCAAAATTAGCGCTAAATATTAATGAAACAGACATTTACAAGAATTATTATCCTATTGATGATTAACCTGTCACTGGGTTTTTCTCAAGAAAATAAATCCATCCGACCTGCGGATGAAAATTATAAAAACGGTAATGGATTTGAAACGAATCAGAACCGTTTGCCTCAGCTTTTACGTGATGTAAAAGTGCTATTATCCGATGCTCTTATTGCGGATGTTATGGCAGATTCTCTGGAGGTGGTTTATAACTTAAATAGCATTTTTGATTTATTGACTGAAGCGGATCAGTATGGGGATATGAATGATGAAGATCGAGAGGAATTTGAACGGTTCGAGGATGGATTAATTAATCTTTATACCCATAGTTTTAAAACCATAGATAAAATAGATGGTATCATTACGGCTGAACATCTCGGAATGGATATTACATCGATCACAGAACCGCTGGAAGTGGAGATGGGTGCGACTAAGTTTACTGTTGTGGATGATCGGGATGGTCATATTCCTTTGGTTCGGAATAAAAAAGTTGATCAAGTAATAAAGTATTTCCAGACAAAGGGAAGACGGCAGTTTGAAATCTGGCTGGAACGGTTGGACGTTTACGGACCCATGATAAACCAGATCATTCATGAATGCAACTTACCGCCGGAGTTAGTGTATATTGCCATGATTGAATCTGGGTTGAATCCCAAAGCGTACTCAAAAGCTGCAGCAAATGGTATGTGGCAATTTATATATTCTACAGGAAAGCTTTATGGATTAGAAAGAAACTGGTATGTAGATGAACGTCGGGATCCGGAAAAAGCTACCCGAGCCGCTTGTGCATATTTAACCGACTTATATGAAGAATTTGACAATTGGTATTTAGCGTTAGCTGCATACAATGCGGGAGAAGGCAGAGTGAGACGAGGCACACGAATTCATCAAACATCTGATTTCTGGCAGCTTCATTCACTTCCAAGAGAAACACGGAATTATATCCCATATTTTTTAGCAGCGACTATTATTGCTGAGAATCAAGAGAAATATGGATTTTATAAGAAGAAAAAGAAAAAACCTGCATTTGGATATGATATTGTTCAGATTGAAAAAAGTGCAGATTTAATGGTTTTAGCCCGATCAGCAGAAACAACCTATAAAAAGTTGCGTAATCTCAATTCTGAACTCAGACAATCAGCCACACCGACTAAGGGGTACGCTTTAAAAATCCCTAAAGGGAAAAAAGATATTTTTATGGCTAATTATAATGCGCTTCCTGAGAATGAAAGATTTGCCCCTCAATTTGTTTCCCATAAAGTCCGGAATGGCGAAAGTTTGTGGACTATTGCCAAAAAGTATCACATCTCAGTCCATGATTTGGCGGCGGTGAATAAAGTGAGGAATCGCAGCATGATTCGTATTGGCCAGAAATTAACGATCCCCATCGCCGGTGTAAACATGGCTTCCATTCCTATTTCAAGCATGCCTGGATTCAATAAATTGACATATAAGGTGAGAAAAGGGGATACACTAGGCCATATTGCAGAAGATCATGGGACCCGCGCTTCAAACATTAGAAAATGGAATGGCATTAAATATGGTCAACATATTTATCCAGGACAAAAGTTGACATTATGGGTCAAACAGGGATAACCAGACCTACATCAAACCAGCGATGGCTCTGGTGGGGGCTGGGCAGTTTTTTTGCTCTGGTGATCGCTTTTAAGTTGGGCGCATCCTCGAATGGTTTCTCGGGTGAAGGTTCCGGTAAAAAAGTGGGTATTGTGACAATTATTGGTCCAATTGTTTCAGCTGAAAACACAGTTAAACAATTAGAAAAGTACAGAAAGCGCAAAGATATTTCAGCCATTGTTGTTCGTATTGACTCTCCAGGCGGGCTGGTAGCTCCGACTCAAGAAATTTACGAAAAAATTAAATCGGTTAAAAAAGAAAAACCGGTGGTATCCAGTATGGGAACTGTGGCTGCATCTGGGGGCTATTATATTGCGGTGGCTGGAGATACAATTATGGCCAATAAAGGAACGATTGTTGGTAGCATCGGCGTCATCATGAATTATCCTGTTATGACTGAATTATTGGATAAAGTCGGGATAGAATTTGAAACAGTGAAAAGCGGTGAGCTGAAAGATGTAGGATCTTATTCCAGAAAAGTAACCCAAACAGATCGACAACATTTAAATGATATGGTGATGGATATGTATGGCCAATTTGTGGCTGCAGTATCTGAAAGTAGATCCATGGAAAAAGATGACATTATTTCTTTGGCAGATGGCCGGGTTTACACCGGGTTACAGTCAAAAGATTTAGGCCTTATAGACCTTATTGGTACATTTGAAGATGCCATTGAGGTTGCTGGAATAATGGGCCATATTTCAGGAAAACCAAAAACAGTTCATCCGCAGAAGAAACGCCCCTCCCTGCTGGACTGGTTATCTGGGAATTTGGGGCAAACGGTCAGCAGTTGGTTTGATGCATTACCAGCCTATCGCTGGCGAATGGAGTAATTAAAATGACCAAGCAAAATATTGTGGATAATGTTTCCAATGCCACAGGATTAACTAAAGTGGAAACAGAAGCCGTCATGAATGGTATTATGGCGACTATTGTTGAATCCCTGGGAAAAAACGAACGCGTAGAATTAAGAGGATTCGGCACGTTTGGCGTCAAACATCGCATGCCAAAAAAAGCACGAAATCCCGGGACTGGTGAAACCATTTTTCTTCCGGAACGCCATGTGCCGACTTTTAAACCGGCAAAATATATGCGTTCACATGTAAATGAAAATCTGACAAAATAAAGAGGTAATATGCCCTGCGGTAAAAAACGTAAAAAGCGCAAAATGAATACTCACAAGCGGAAAAAACGCTTGCGCGCTAATCGTCATAAAAAGAAAAAAGTATAAGATCCGTTTAATATGAAACGGGCCAATATCATATGGCTTGTAATTATACCCCTTGTCCTGACAAGTTTTGTCGGGGCATGGGGATATGACGGTCATCGTCGCATAAATTATAGCGCTTCCCGCCAGCTGAGCGGTGCTTTTGGTCAATTCCTTAAGCGTAATTCTGAACCGATCAAATGGTATGCGGCAGCCCCAGATTATAATAAGGATATCGATAGAGAAGAATTTCATCGTCATTTTATCGATGCAGATTATTATGATGATTTTCCATTCAATAAAATTCCCAAAGATTATGAAAAATTGCTTTCTTTACATGGGAAGGATAAAATTCGAAAATACGGTATTGCACCGTGGGCTATAAACGAAACATGTAATCGCATTATTGATTTATTGAAAGATCACCAATTTGAGAAAGCCATATATAATATGGGTGTTTTGGGTCACTACATATCCGATCTTCATATGCCGCTTCATACAGCCATCAATTATAATGGCCAATTTTCTGGAAATGATGGAATCCATTTTCGATGGGAAGAACGCTTGGTCAATGAATATATTCATAAAATTAAACCGATAGGAAAGATAGAAAAAGTAGAAGATCCCTGGACGTTTGCAATGAAAATTGTAAAAGAATCTTTTAAGGTGCATCACCAACTATTGGATGCAGATACCAAGGCCCGAAGCCTGTTGACAAAAGAGCAGGCAAAAGAACTCAACACATATAAAATTCTTAGTTTCGAAAAGCCATATTTAGATGTCCTTTACACAGAGACCGAAACATTATTAAAAGATCGTTTAGGTAGGTCCGTTATCCGTCTGGCATCCCTATGGCAGTATTGCTGGGAACAGGCCGGATCGCCTGATCTGCCATGAGTGGTAATCGTACCACCCTCACTGTATCTGAAATAACAGCCCAAATAAAAGGGCAGATCGAATCTCAATTCTCCCGCGTATGGGTTCGGGGAGAAATCTCCAACTTTAAACACCATTCCTCCGGCCACATGTATTTCACCGTAAAAGATGCAGGCGCAGAACTTCGCTGTGTCATGTTTCGGGGATTTAACCAATCACTTCATTTTAAACCAGAAAATGGAATGGATGTAATGATTCAGGGAAAAATTACCGTTTACGAACTCAGGGGTCAGTACCAACTCATGGTACAATTGATGGAGCCTGCTGGAATTGGGACACTTTATTTGGCCTTTGAAGCATTAAAAAAACAATTAATGGGTGAAGGGTTGTTTGATGAATCGAAAAAGCAGCCTTTACCGTCCTATCCAAAAAGAATTGGCATCGTCACATCTCCAACAGGGGCAGCCTTGCGGGATATGCTCAATATATTAAAACGCAGAGCCCCGCAAGTGGATATTATCATACGTCCCGCTTTGGTCCAGGGAGATGGTGCTGCCGCCGATGTGGCAGCAGGGATCCAAGCATTAGAATCCATGAGCAATATCGATTTGATTATCATCGGTCGGGGCGGAGGATCATTAGAGGATTTATGGGCTTTTAATGAAGAAATATTGGCCCGGGCAATTGGAGACTGTTCCATTCCAATTATGTCCGCTGTGGGTCATGAAACGGATGTAACCATCAGTGATATGGTGGCAGATCTGAGGGCACCCACGCCATCTGCGGCTGCTGAATTAGCATCCACCAGTATTTCGGAACTTTCTCAAACAATCCGTCATCAAAAAAATCAACTACATCGCGCACTAGAGAATCGATTGAACCAACTGTGGCAGGAACTGGATCATTTAGTTGATCGCCAATCCTTGCAGCACCCGCGGGTGATGATCATGCGGAATCGGGAAAAATTAGATATTATCATGCACCAGATAGATTTTTCTATGCACCAGTTTCTATCGATAAAAAGTACAAAACTCAAAGGGTTTGAAAAAGAGCTATCCGTATTAAATCCTTCAGATATTCTCCATCGGGGATACAGTATTGCCTTTTCAGATGATGGATCTATCATCCGACATGCAGATGATGTGAATGCAGGAGAGACCTTTGTTTTAAAGACCGGTTCTGGTCGGTTTTCAGCGGAAAAAAAGAAAATGCTTCCCAATAGTGGTTGAGTAAATTGAAACATGGCTAAACAGAAAATTTTAGATTTTGAAGCTGCGTTACGGCGCCTAGAAGAAATCGTCGCATCATTGGAGGGTGAAAATGAATCTCTGGAGAAAAGTCTGACTTTATTTGAAGAAGGGGTCAAACTAACGGAAACATTACGAAGCCACCTTGATACAGCAGAACAGCGGATCCAAGTGCTAATGAAAGATGGAGATGGCAATACGTCCGAAAAGGATTTTGAAGGTTAATGGCTCATAAAGTTCGTAAACCGAAATCATTCGGCATCTGGGGAAATACAGATAAACCTCGATTCTGGGAACTGTTGGACCCCATCATGGAATGGGCAGCTGAAAATAATCTGACACCATTCATAACGACTCGAATTCAAAGTGAGTTGCCAGAGGGGTTTAGCCATGAATTTCGTATCATTGAATCGGCAGAAGATTTTTATCAAATAGATTTTTTACTAACGCTGGGTGGAGATGGAACCATGCTTTCCGCTGCCCGAGCGGTGGGACATCGCAAAACGCCGATTTTGGGAATTCACTTAGGTGAACTGGGTTTTATGGCTGAAGTAACCGTGGATGGAATGTTTGATCGACTGAATATGGTTGCATCTGGATCTTATGGTCTCCAACGTCGGATGGTATTGAAAGCAGAAATTATTAATGGAAATGGACCATCTGTATTCTACGCATTAAATGACTTTGTGATTGACCGTGGCCGCTCACAGCGAATTATTACCATGCGTCTTTTGTCTAATGACCGTTTTGTTTCTGACTATTACGCGGATGGACTTATCATTGCCACGCCCACCGGATCCACAGCCTATTCTTTATCAGTCGGCGGTCCCATTGTAATGCCAAGATTAAAAGCAATTGTTGTTTCACCCATCAGTCCACACACCTTAACCCTTAGGCCAATTGTTTTACCCGATGACCGAAGTCTTGAGATCAGTTTTCCTGAGGATGAAGTTGCAAAAATAGCCTTTGCTGTAGATGGACAGGTGAGTGAATATCTTCAGCCCAAAGATAAAATATTTATTCAAAGAGCACCATTTGAAATCAGGATGATTGATTTTGAGGATTCTAACTATTTTCAAACACTTCGAAAAAAAATGGGTTGGGGTAAAAGAGGGGAGACCTAATTAAAACTTTTATCTATCCATCCTCCCATAATAAAAAATATAACTCAAATCACTAAATATCCATCTATCGGGTTATGAGCTCGAAGTGTGGCCAGATATTGCTGAACTTACAGGAGAACGTGACCTTACTGATAATAGAGAACCCCTCTTAACTGAGGGGTTTTCTATTTATAGCCAGCGGCGGTTCATTTAGGGAATTACAAATAATCACCTAACAATGGAAGGTTCTTTAATCCAGAGGTGTTTCATTCTACAAAAGTTAGATTAGTTAATTTTATGTAAATTTTGTTAAATTATTTATGAAGGTATTTAGAATTTCATGGTTCGAAATCTCACTATTATAATCACTGTTTTATTTTTGGCTAAAACAACTGCGCAGCCTAATGTGTATTTCTCTGAACAAAACAAACAGGCAATACTAGACTCTATAGAAAATATCAAATATGTGAATCCCCACCAAGCGATACAATTTATTTTTGAGGTAATAGAAAAATACCCTGAGGATCGACCCAATAAGGTTGTTGGGTCCGCCTATACATCGCTCGGACAAATATACCATATCAAAGGACTCGATAATCAAGCGTTAGACTATTTAAGTCAAGCTGAAGAAGAATTTGAAAATCTGACGGGTGCTCCACCACCTTGGTTAGAAATTGATATTGGAAATATTTATTTTGGAATAGGAATGTATGCCGAATCTAAAAAGTACTATAGAAAAGCTTTTAATTATTTTCAAGGAAAACTATCTAGTGCTGGTCTGGACCTATCTAAAAATAGTAATAATTGGACCGGTCTTTCTGTTAGTTCAAATAATATTGCTTTAATTGAAATTGAGTTAGGCAACTATGAATTGGCAGAATTAGAATATTTCAAAGGATTAAACTATCGTAGAAATAATAGCAAATTGGAATCAATGGCACATTCGTACATCAGCCTGTCAGAACTAAATTTAAAATGGGAAAGGTTAGACAAAGTTCTTTTATACTGTGATAGCACTCAAATGGTTTTAAAGAAATTTCTTAATAATAGTGATGACAAAAACAAGAGTATATCAAAAAACGTTGAAAATATCAATTTTTACTCAGGTTTGATTCAACAGCATTTAGGTGAGCGTATGGCTAAACTAAATCAAGAAAGTGAAGCACTTAAATACTTTAAATCCGCAGAAATATACTTTAAATCTCTGCCGGTTGACCTTACCAGGCTTATGGCCATTTTCGCGACAGTTCAAAGTCAATTTGGTAATCAAACGTCAGCCCTTCTTACGATTGATAAAGGTCTTACAATTGCACAAGATCAAGAACTCTATATGGAACAGAAGCAACTCCTTAAACAGAAAATAAAACTACTCTCAAGCATGGGAGACTATAAAGAATTAGAAAACACCACCAACATACTTCTGGCATTGAATCAGGAAAAAATATCAATTCAAAATAAAGACTTATTTACAAACATGACTCTAAAAAATAATTTGAGAAATAAAGAACGCGAATTATCAAAGGCAGCTACATTTCGTCAACAATTTATATTTATGAGTATTATAATTTTTATGATATTTGGAGTCATCATCTTGATCTTCCGTTATAAAAATGCTATGTCGAAACATCAAGCTGTTATATTATCAAAAGATAAAAAAATAGCTAAAGTAAAATTACAGTCAGCTGAGTATGAGCTTAAATATGTGACTAAATCGATCATGGAAAAAAATGATATGCTTGAATCCATTAAAAAAGATGTGAATTATGTTTCAACCTTTATTTCTGATTCTAATGATCTAAAACAAGCAGTAAATCCTTTGAAAATAAAACTTGATGAGGTAACAGCGGATAATAAAGAATGGTCAAAATTTCAACATACTTTTGGTAAGGCGTATCCAGGTTTTATTGAACAATTTTTAAAAATAAATAAATCATTAACAGTTCAAGATTTACGTTTTTCTATTTACTTAAGAGCAGGTCATGCCACTAAAGAGATTGCAAAATTATCGGGACTATCAGTCCGTTCCATCGAAAGCCGGCGCCACCGCCTTCGGAAGAAACTTAAGCTAGACAAAAAAACAAACTTGATTACGTTTCTTATGGATATTCCGGTTGAAAGAAAAATCCATTAACATATAAAAACTCTATTTCTCTCTAATTATCTACTAAATGAGTAGTAATGCCGTAGTAACTATATGGCATATTTGTATCATATTCGGTCCAATGTTTGAATCAAATACAGAAGAAAAGTGGATAAGTTTCTATACTGAATTTTCGAAAATCAATCGTGAATTTATCGGTGAATTATCGAAAAAACATAGGAGCCTGACGAGCACTCAGTTTAAGGTCTGTGCTTATATTCGTGCAGGGTATGGAACAGATGAAATTGCAAAAAATTTAAATATCACCCGCCGTTCAGCGGAAGCGCATTCCTTTCGTTTAAGGAAAAAATTTAGACTTGATCATGCTCAGAGCCTTGTTACTTATTTAAATATAATAGATTAAATGATTAAAATAAAACATATCATAACGTTAACAGTAATGACATTCTTGCTTAGTGCCCTCACAGCACAATATGATAATTTAGATCTTTGTCGTACAGGTATTTATATGCTTGATAATGCCAAGCTATCTAAAAATGTTTCAAAAGTAATGGTCAGAGCCTTAGAAGAAGTGCTCGAGAATGAAGTAAAGCGTTTGAAAGTTAAAGAGCGCTTTTATAAAACAGGTTGTGAAGCTGAAGATTGTGCTGGGAAAGATCTGGATCAAACAAAATTAGATTTTGCTTTTATTTTAAACTCGGATATAACGGTGACACCTGGAGTAGTTGAAATTGTACTTACTAATATTTTGTATGATTTCAATGATGATAAAATCACTAGCCAAGCAGAAATGGATCTATTATACCTTAGAGGTCTTTTAGATAAATACCCCCACATAACGATTGAACTTGGGTCCCATACGGATTCTAGGGGAAACCCCGCTTATAATTTGGGACTTTCTCAAAGAAGAGCAAACTCCGCCAAAAACTGGCTGATAACCCGTGGAGGTATTGAAGAATACCGAATTAAAGCTGTCGGGTACGGAATGAACAAACCTAAAGAAATTAGTTCTCGTATTGCCTCAAAGTATACTTTTATCCCTTACGGAGGGACTCGACTAACTAAAGAATTTATTAATAGTTTACCCGCGCAATCTCAAGAATCAGCACACCAGCTTAACCGGCGATCCGAGGTAACTGTTTACAGCAGCACAGGTAAACCAATTTATGGCGGCGCTATGGATTTGATGCTAATGGATGTCAAGAACAAACTGGTCTTGAGCGATCACACGTACACGTTTGTTGGAATGGGGGATGAACTTGAAGACCAAGTTGGAATTCTTGTCAATGATGTAATTTCAGAATGGAATTACAAGGAGTGTGGTGGCGGGTTTGGATTTTGGCTTTTTCCCATTGTTCTGGCCGGAGGTTATGTTGCATATGAAAACTTGAAAACAGGGGAAGAATTAATCGGCGCTCCTCCTGGGTTACCGAAAGATTGTTGTGATTAAAAAAACAATTGTTATTAAAGAAATAAAATGAAACGGATATCATTAGCAATAGGTTTTAGCTTTTTAATGTTGAGTAATTTAATGGCTCAATATTCTACAGTGCACTACATGCCACCCATTTACAATGGGGCCTCTTCCAGCTCTGACGACCCAGATGAGATCAGGGTTGAGCTTTCAACCATGGTAGCAAGTTCGTTTGATGTTACTGTAAAAAAATATAATGGTACTGTGATATATACTGGATCAGTAAGTAAGTCTAGCCCAAGATCATTTGATGTTACTATAAGTTCCTACCTTTATGCGGATTACCATGGAACTTCAGATCAATATAAAGGAATATACTTTGAGGCCAGTAGTCCATTTTATGTCAGAGTGGATGTGCGTGGCGGCGATCAGATAGGATCCATCGCCTCAAAAGGCGCTCAGGGTATGGGTAAAGAGTTTTTCTCGGCTCACTTTTATCAGACAACATCAAGCTATACAAATGATAATACTTATAGCAGTTTTATTTCTATTATGGGAACTGAAAACAGCACCACGGTTACGATTACTCCACATTCAGGTCTCTATTGGAGTGGTGATCCGAGCAGCAATACAATTACTCTGAACAAGGGTTATTCTTATGTCCTTGGCATTAGTCATTCAAATAGTTCTTACGATAATGATGTTATTGGAACCAAAATAACCGCCGATAAGGATATTGTTGTCAATTCCGGAACATGGAGTGGCAGTATTCAGCAGGGGCAAAGCGGTAATCCTAGAGACATGGGATTTGATCAGTTAGTCCCGGTAAAAAACCTAGGGACAGATTATCTTATTATCGAAGGTGAAAGTTCAAGTTATAAAGGTACTGCAGCAATTATTGTGGCTACTGAAAACAATACTTCTGTCAGTGTGAATGGCTCTGTTAAAGATTCTGATCTAGATGAAAAAGAGTTTTATCAGTGGGATTTGGATAATAATAACAATGGGGCTTTAGATCATATAAGCGCTAGTAAACCTGTGATGGTTTACTATCAAGGATATTCCACGGATAATAAAAGTTCGAAAAATAACCATGGTCTGTTTATCATGGCACCCTTGAATGCTTCCAATTCTTCAGATGGCGCAACCCATGCTCATTTGGGCGATGAAATGGGTCAGATTCATTCTGGTTCTAGTAATGGAGAACTCAATTACTATATTCTAGTTCCAACTTCCAATACAACAACTGTGGGAGATGGGAGTTCCACCTACAATTTATCAAGCTGGGATAACCAAACAGTAAGATCTAAGACAGTTGATGGTACGGGCTGGTCACTCTACAGAAGGCTTGATGATTCATATAGTACAGGTGTCGATCTTTATTTTGAGAGTAATCAACCAATTTACGTATGGTATGGCTGGGGGTCGGGCAATACAGGGTTTATGTCGTCCAATCTCCCATTTTCTGCTAGTAATACAGCGCCAATAGCCACAGCACAGACGGTTTCAGCCATTGAAGATGTAACAAAAACAATTACCTTGGCGGGATCAGATGCTGACGGTGACGATCTTTCTTTTATAATTACAAGTCTTCCAGCCAATGGTGCACTTACGCAATATTCTGGAGGAGCTATTAGTTCAACAGGAACCACAGTAAGTGATGGGTCGAATCGAGTAAAATATACTTCAGCATCTAATGGTAATGGTGATGGACATGGGAACTTTGCCTTCAAGGTAAATGATGGCACTGTGGATTCTGATGCAGCGACAGTTACAGTAAATGTTACGGCTGTCAATGATGAGCCTTCTTTTACTAAGGGAAGTAATGTAACCGTGAATGAAGATGCGGGTGCGCAAACAGTCAGTGGCTGGGCCAGCAGCCTCAGCAAAGGACCTAATGACCCTTCGAGCCAGGCGCTGACATTCACAGTTACAAACGATAATAATAG
>Ga0209501_10000783_pt1 | contig 37421 bp, 46 predicted proteins | sample ArcticOcean_MG_C_4_FD_187434 | JGI IMG/M metagenome (GOLD analysis project Ga0209501, IMG submission 187434) | Marine microbial communities from western Arctic Ocean - ArcticOcean_MG_CB4_134 (SPAdes) (version 2) | ecosystem: Environmental > Aquatic > Marine > Oceanic | place: Arctic Ocean...
TTATAATTTAAAAAAATATTTCTGGGGGGTTAACCATAGCAACTATACAAATTCCCCCAACGTCGATGATTAATCCACTCTTGTAAATATGGTGTAGAATTGATGATTAATATTTTCCTAGTTCCAGTTTTTCCTTTAACAGTAAGTCTTGCTCCATATTCTTCAAAACTTACATGTTTAATTTGCAGTGTTCCTATTTCAGATATTCTACAACCTGATTCAGCTAGACAAGATAACAGTGCCTTATCTCTTGTATTTTGACCAGCCCTAATTATGTTCTGAACTTCTTCTTCAGTCAACAATTCTTCAGGCAATTTCCTATGATTCTGGGAAATAGTTGTGGTGATCCATTTAACTTCATCAGGATATTCTTTCCCTTCAAATCCTCTAACCATCTGATAGACTTTCCTAATAACAATCTTGAAGCATACCTTGGTTTCTTCAGAATAATCTGTTTGGTTTAGATCCGCCATAACCCTCATTATATCCTCCTTAGAAGCATCGCCAATAGGCTTATCTAACATCTTAGTAAATTTCATTAAATAAAATAAATAAGCATCCAACTTTCCATAACTAATATTCCTACATAAACAGTTATCCTTGAATTTATGAATAATCTCCCTGTTTCCTACAGAGATCTCTTTATCCTCATCAAGCCTCACTAATGTCCTTTCAAATCTTCCCTTATAGTTGTGTATATCCATATTGTTCATGGATTGTTATAGCTAATAAACTACGATCCTGAACGGAACAAAACAAATTCAAAACGCCACCCCTGCAAAATCTCACAAGTTCGACTTTCCAGGTATGACGTTTTTAAAAATTTGCTTCGCAAATCTTTTTAAAAAAACGCCACCACCCGGAATCGAACCGGGGAGCCCCGGAGGGCGCACGTTAGCAACGTGATGCAATACCATTATGCGATGGTGGCAATTTCTACAACCATCGAAATGTCCTGTAGATTAAAGATCTTCAGTCTTTTCGGTTCTAAAGAACCTTCAAACGATGGTGGCATAAACTAATAGAATTACTAGGTGTTTTAAAGGTTTTGGATAAATAAATATCTTAAAAAATTATGTTAAAAATAATAAAAAAATAATAATGGTTATTAGGTGTATAGAGATTAAGCTTTCTTAACGTTTACTGCCTTTGGACCCTTATCGCCATCTTCAACTTCGAATGTAACTTCGTCGTTTTCGTTGATTGAGCCTTCAGTTACTCCAGATTCGTGAACAAAGTATTCTTTGTTATCTTCACCTGCTATGAATCCGAATCTTTTCTCTCTATTGAAAAATTTTACTGTTCCTTTCATTTTATCCTCGTGTGTATTTAATTGGTGTATACATTTTTATCTGTATATAATTAAGACAGAATTAGGGGTTTTAAACCTTGTGATTGGAGATAATAAGCTATCTAGAGGGCCTGTAAGTGCTTTTTTACATGTGGCCAACTTAGCTTAGTCCAAGTTTCTACTTCGCTATTTGGATCCTTGAATAATTCCTCTATCTCATCAATATCATAGAACCCTCCTGACTTGATTCCATCATTTGTAGGTTGAACATCTTCTTGAGTTTCTGCTAATCCTACTATGGCAAAATGTACTTGGTTATACATATCTGAATCATCATTGATATATCCAACATATTTTGCATCAGGATAATTTTCCATGATTAGTTCTTCACTTAATTCCCTATTCATAGCATGAGTTATTGGATCTCCCTCATATTCTTCTTCATCTACATGCCCTCCTACACCTCCAGAATATTTGTTGATGTGCCTAGTTTCCTGATAGTCTTTTCCTAATGATCTTTGATAAATAAATGCTTTTTTTAATAAGGGGTTTATTATCCAAACATAGGGAATTATCTGAATGTGTTCAGGATTATTTTCTAGATCTTCATTTCTTTCCTCATAATAATGGTTATTTAGAATATAATTTATGTAGTCTTTTTTATTAATTGGCATGAATCCTTCAAAATGTTGATCTTTGAATAAATCATCTCTTTTTACAACAAGTATTCTCACCATGAGATTATTTGGATTGAAAGGTATATAAAATTAATTATACCAGCAAAACTGAGAGTTTTCTCTGTCTGCCCAAAACCTAAGATACAATCTCCTAAAATGTTTTGTTCATTATAAGGCAGCTTTTTAAATGCATAATTCTATGTTTAATGACCTAACCATAGGATTCTGAAATGAAAGATATAATAATTAAAGGCGCACGAGAGCATAATCTGAAAAATATAAACGTAGTTTTGCCTAGAGATAAATTATCTGTTATTACTGGCTTATCAGGTAGCGGGAAATCTACCCTGGCATTTGATACACTATATGCAGAGGGTCAGAGAAGGTATGTTGAAAGTTTATCGAGTTATGCTAGACAATTTTTAGGGGTAATGAATAAGCCTGATGTTGATAGTATAGAGGGATTAAGTCCAGCTATTTCAATTGAGCAAAAATCAACATCAAAAAATCCAAGAAGTACAGTTGGAACAATAACTGAGATATATGATTATTTGAGACTTTTATTTGCTAGAGTTGGAACCCCTCACTGTCCAAACCATAAACTACCAATTCAATCACAAACTCCTGAAAAAATTGCTAATTCAATAATTAAGGAATATAAAGATACTGTAACTATTTTAGCCCCTATTGTTAGTCAAAAAAAGGGAACTTATGAACAACTATTCAAGGATCTAAATAAGGAAGGATTTACAAGAGTTTATGTTAATAAGGCGATATATAGAACTGATGAGGAGATTATTTTAGATCGTTATAAGAAACATGATATTGCCATAGTAATTGGAAAAATAAGTATTGAAGATAAGAGTAGGATCCATGAAGCTGTTGAACAGGCCTTAGATAAGGGAGATGGGTTATTAATGGTCCTAGATAAAAAGAATAATGAAAATATTTATTCATCAAAAATGGCTTGTCCAGAATGTGGATTAGCCTTTGAAGAACTTGAACCAAGAATGTTTAGTTTTAATAGTCCATTTGGGGCATGTGAGGACTGTAATGGATTAGGTGAAAAATCTGAATTAGATCCAGATTTGATAATTCCAGATCATAGTAAATCTATAATGAAAGGCGCTATAGCAAGTTATGGTAAGATGGAATTAACTTGGAGGGGTCAGCAACTTGAAATAGTTGGGAGACAATTTGGATTTGATTTATTTACCCCAATAAATGAATTAAATGAAAAACAATATGAAATTCTTATGTATGGATCAGATAGGCCATTAAAAGGGAAATGGTCTAATGGGGCCTCAATGCATGGAAATTGGGAAGGAATAATTCCTCAAAGCGATAGATTGTATAAAACGACTACTAGTGATTGGAGGAGACGCGATTTTGAGAAGTATATGAGAACAAGTAAATGTCAAGTTTGTGATGGAAATAGATTAAAAGATAAAATTTTATCAGTAACTATAAATGAAAAGTCGATAATTGAACTAACAGATATGTCAATTTTTGAATGTCTTAAATTTATTAAGGGAGTTAAATTAACAAAAAAACAAATTGAAATTGTTAATCAAGTACTTAAAGAAATAACCTCAAGATTATCATTTTTAATGGATGTTGGGTTAAACTATTTATCATTATCTAGAAAATCTAATAGTCTTTCTGGTGGAGAAGCTCAAAGAATTCGTCTTGCTACCCAGATAGGTTCTAATTTGATGGGAGTATTATATGTACTTGATGAACCATCTATAGGATTGCATCAAAAAGATAACCAAAAATTAATCCAGACATTGCATAAATTAAGGGATTTAGGAAATACTCTAGTAGTTGTTGAGCATGATGAAGATACTATAAGAAATGCTGATTATGTTGTGGATATTGGTCCTGGTGCAGGAATACATGGCGGGAAAATTATTGCTGAAGGAACCCCCAGACAAATTGAGAGCAATAATAAATCTATAACTGGAAAATATTTATCTGGTAAATTAGGAATTAAGGTTCCAAAAATTAGACGTGATCATTTCACTAATTCTAAAATTCATTTATTTGGATGTAGTGAGCATAATTTGAAAGATATAAATATTGAAATTCCTTCGAGGGTTATGACTTGCATAACAGGAGTATCTGGGAGCGGGAAATCAACATTAATGCAAGATATTTTGTATAAGGGTGTAATAAAAAGTCTTCATGGATCCAAATCAAAACCAGGTGCTTACAAAGAAATAAGGTTGAATGATGCGATAGATAAGGTGATTGTTATTGACCAAAGTCCAATAGGTAGAACACCAAGAAGTAATCCTGCAACATACATCAAAGTATTTGATGAAATAAGAACATTATATTCACAAACTAATGAGGCAAAAATGAAGGGGTATGGTCCTGGACGTTTTAGTTTTAATGTTAAGGGTGGACGTTGTGAAAAATGTCAGGGAGATGGAACTATAAAAATTGAGATGAATTTCTTGCCTGATGTATATGTTGAATGTGAAGAATGCCATGGAACAAGATATAATTCAGAAACTAGGGAAATAAAATTTAAGGAGAAGAGCATATCTGAAGTTCTTGAAATGAGTGTTGAAGAAGCACTAAAGGTTTTTAGTTCTGTACCAAATATTGAAAGGAAATTGCAGACGCTAGTTGACGTTGGTCTAGATTATATTAAGGTGGGGCAGAGTGCGACTACATTATCTGGAGGAGAGGCTCAGAGGATAAAATTGACTCGTGAATTAGCTAAGAGAGGTACTGGCCGTACCCTATATCTACTTGATGAGCCAACAACAGGACTTCATTTTCATGATGTTAATAAGTTACTTGAAGTTTTACAAGGACTTGTGGATAAAGGAAATACGATGGTAATTATTGAGCATAATTTAGACGTGATTAAATCTTGTGATCATATAATTGATATGGGTCCAGATGGTGGAGAAGGTGGAGGCCGCGTAGTTGCTAAGGGAACTCCAGAAGATGTAGCTGAAGTAAAAGGAAGTTATACTGGGCAATATTTGAAGGGTGTATTGAAATGAAATCAGTTACCCAAGAACAATCTATGGGTTGCGGAATTGCATGTGTAGCTTTTGCATTAAATAAATCCTATCCAAATACTAGAAAATTATTTGATAATCCTGAATATTCGTCTAGTAAAGGATACTACCTAAGGGATTTAATTAAAGTTCTAAATAGGAAATCAAAAGAATATCTGTCTGGAAAGGTAACGGATAAAAATAGAAACTTATTGAAAAAAGAAGGAGCCATAGTTTTTATTAAAAGATGCAAGAGATATCCTGTAGGGCATTATTTAATTAAAACTTCAAAAGGTTGGATGAATCCTTGGATAAATTTTCCAGAAATTAAACCTGCAAAAAGTGGATTTGAAAGGAATTTACCTGGAGAACCACAATGGATAATTTATGAAAGATAAAATCTAGAAAAATATCCCATAGAAATTTTCCCTTTTTCCTATGTTTTTAATTAAGAATCCAGGATCTATCTTTTTTAATTGGATCCTATAATTTCCTGTTCTGATTCTAAATTCATCTTCCTTATTTTTTAACTTGATCATATCTACTTGTTGATTATTCTTGAATTTTTCTAGCGTAGTTATTATTTTTAATTGTATTCTCGGATTTAATTTATTTAATTGTTTTTTAGAATAATTTGAGAAGATAACTTCCATTTTATAATCTCAATTCTTTTTTTACTTCCTCTAATGTAGAAAAATCGCCTTTCTTATATTCATCTTCTGAAATTTTATTTCCTTCTTCTGCCTCTTTTGAAAGTTTTAAATGTGGTTCAATAAAATCCCAGATGACATCCTCATAGCTTTCTCCTTCTTCCTTAAATTTTTTTAGTGCTCCAAGTAAATTATTACTTACCCTAATTGAAGTTTGTTCTTGCATGTTAATTGTATGCATTATGCATATATAAATTTATTGGAGGCCTCTAAAAGGCTTTTTAAGTATATAATTTTATGATTTACTATGATAAAACTATCTTCAATACCTCAAGAACCTGGATGTTATCTGTTTAAAGATAAATCTGGGAAGATAATTTATGTAGGAAAAGCAAAGAACTTGAAGAAACGAGTTAGTAATTACTTTCAGAAAAAGGATCATGATGCAAAGACTACTATGTTAGTGAGTAATATTGCTGAAATAGATTTTATTGTAACCAAGAATGATACTGAAGCTCTGCTCCTAGAAAATAATTTAATAAAGAAACATTATCCAAAGTATAATATTGATTTGAAAGATAGTAGGCGTTATGCATATCTTAGATTAACTAGCGAGGAATTTCCTAGAATTGAAGTTGCCCGTGATAATAGTTTGCCAGGAGAATATTATGGGCCGTTTGTTTCTGGATTTGTTCGAAAGGCTATTGAAGAAGTATTAAATCGCCAATTTAAAATATTAAATTATAAGCCATCAAAAAGAAAATTATCAACGCTAGATAAAGAAAAGTATTCTAAGAATCTTGAAAAGGGGAGAAGGGTTCTAAAAGGGGAGGTTAAGGAATTGATTAAAACTTTGCAAATTGAGATGAATCGTGCAGGTGAAAATCAGCAATTTGAATATGCCCTATCAATACGAAATCAGATTGAGGCTTTAGATCATTTAAATGATAAACAAATAGTACAGGTAAAAAGAAGTTATGATGCAGATGTTATTAGTTACATTATAGCAAATGGGCATGTCTTCTTACTTGTCTTTAATTTATATAAGGGGACACTCGAAAATAAGGAACAATTTGAATTTGAATATTATGATGGTTTCTTTGAAGAGTTTTTAATTCAGTATTACTCAGAGAAAAAACCTCCTAAGGAAATAATCGTTCCTGAAGAAATGGATCCCGAAATGGCTATTTTTTTATCTAAGAAAAGAGGGAGTCATGTGACTATTATAAAACCTGAAAAGGGAATTAAAAATGAATTATTAAAATTAGCTAAGAAAAATATTGAAGTATCTTTTTTTAGTGAAGAAGAAAAATTAAAGGACTTGCAAAAAATTATTGGCCTTGATAAATTACCAATAGTAATGGAATGTTTTGATATATCTCACTTGAGGGGAACTGATACAGTAGCTTCAATGGTGCAATTCAATTATGGAAAACCAAGTAAGGATAATTATAGGAAATATAACATAAGGACACACACAAATGGAGATGACTATGCTGCTATGCAGGAAGTTGTAAGAAGGAGGTATAATAAGATTTTGCACTATAATGAATCAATGCCAGACTTGATAGTGATAGATGGAGGAAAGGGCCAACTTAGTGCAGCTACAAAAATCTTAGATCAATTAGGAGTTAGTGTGCCAATAATTTCAATTGCTAAAAAGTTTGAGGAAATTTATTTACCTGGAAAAAAGGATCCCATTAAGGTTAGTTTAAAGAGAAAGGGATTGCAATTGGTGCAGGCAATAAGAGACGAGGCGCATAGATTTGCGATTAGTTTTAATAGATTTAAAAGGAAGGGGGGATTGTTGAAATAATGAAAGGGAAATTTAAAATAATATCCAAAATGAAGCCTGCAGGGAGTCAGCCTGATGCAATTGCTAAACTGGTAAAGGGAATTAATTCAGGAATGAATTTTCAGACATTACTAGGAGTTACTGGATCAGGTAAAACATTTACAATGGCGAATGTTATTGAAAAGATAAATAGGCCAACACTCATTTTGGCACATAATAAAACTTTGGCAGCACAGCTTTATGCAGAATTTAAGGAATTATTTCCTGAAAATCGTGTAGAATATTTTGTAAGTTTTTATGACTACTATCAGCCTGAAAGTTATATTCCCTCAAAAGATCAGTTTATTGAAAAGGATTCTGCAATAAATGCAGTTATTGAACAAATGAGACTTTCAAGTACCGCCTCACTATTGACTAGAAACGATACAATAATTGTTGCATCAGTGTCATGTATATATGGATTAGGTAATCCAAAGAATTTTTTAGGTATGGGATTTGATTTAAAGAAAAAAGAAAAAATGACAAGGCGTGAGCTATTAAGTCATTTAATTGATATTCAGTATGAAAGAAATGATACTGAATTAATTTCTGGGAGATTTCGGGTTAAGGGGGACACAATAGACATAATTCCTGGGCATATGAAAGATATAATCAGAGTAGAATTATTTGGAGAGGATATAGATAGAATTACTCAAATTGATAAAAATACTGGAAAGAATTTGGGTGAAATGGACCATTATTTTGTTTTCCCTACCCGTCATTTTGTGACTCCTGCATCTGAAAAAGAAAGAGTGGTTGAAGCAATAAAAAAGGAGTTAGAAGTAACTTTGCCAGACTTGGAAATGATTGAAGCACATAGATTGAAACAAAGAACACTATATGACATAGAGATGATTGAAGAAGTTGGATATTGTAAGGGGATTGAGAATTATTCAAGACACTTTGATGGTCGAAAAGCTGGAGATAAACCCTATTGTTTACTTGATTACTTTCCTAAAGATTTTTTATTTATTGTGGATGAAAGTCATCAGTCAATACCTCAATTACATGGAATGTATAAGGGAGATCGTGCTCGTAAAATAAATCTAGTCGATTATGGATTTAGATTACCCTGTGCCTTAGATAATAGGCCATTAAAGTTTGAAGAAGTAGAAAAATATTTTAAGAAAACTAATACTATTTTTGTTTCAGCTACTCCTGCAATTTATGAAAAAACTAATTCAGAACAAATTGTTGAACAAATAATTAGGCCTACTGGATTAATAGATCCTGAAGTAATTATTCGTCCTGCTAAAGGTCAAATGGATGATTTACTTAATGAGATAAATAGAGTAATCAAAAATAAAGATAGGATACTTGTAACTACCTTAACAAAAAAACTGGCTGAAGAGTTATCTGATTATTTATCTAGTAAAGGTATAAAAACTAGGTATTTGCATAGTGAAATTAAGACCCTTGAAAGAACTGAGATTTTAAGGCAGTTAAGACTTGGTACTTTTGACGTACTTGTAGGAATAAATTTGCTTCGAGAAGGAATTGATCTGCCAGAAGTGGGCCTTGTAGCGATACTAGATGCAGACAAAGAAGGATTTTTAAGAAATGCTTCAAGCTTGATTCAAATTATGGGCAGAGCAGCAAGAAACGAGCATTCAAAAGTTATAATGTATGCAGATAATAATACTGACTCTATGAAGATTGCATTAAGAGAGACAAATCGCCGTCGTAAGATTCAGGAAGAGTATAATTTAAAGAATAAAATTAAACCAAAATCAATAAGTCGGCCAATTCCAGCTGGAAAAGTTATTGTTCAAGATACAAAACATATTCCTAAAAGTGAGAAGAAAAGATTGTTAATTGAATTGGATATAGAAATGAGAAAGGCTGCAAAGGAACTTGATTTTGAATTAGCAATTGAAATAAGAGATCAGGTAACAAATATTGAAAAAGATTTGGAAGAAAGTGAGAAAGAGAAATCAGCCAAGAATTGAATTTTCTAAAGCCTTTTCAACTAAAGAAATTGCACCCTCTTTACTTTTTGCTACTGCGATGAATAAATCATTATGGCAAAAAATAGCATCATCTACTCCTGAAACCTTTCTTAACTCTTCTTGTTCAAGTCCACCCCAAGCCTTAGGAAAATCTAAACGTGCCTCAAAAGATCCAGGCTCTACTGGAACTGTTACTGCAATCCATTTATCTTCATCCTTGTCATTAACTATTACAAACTTCATGCTAGATTCTGTGATTACTGTGTTTTTCCATATCAATGGTTCTTCTAAAATTAGATATTCTTTATCTGTGTCTTTAATCTTATTGATAATTAACTTTTTGCACCTATCTGCCTCTTCAAGTATATTAATTTCATTTACCATCACTTCCTTGACTAAATCTACTGCCTTGAAAAATCCCTTATCATGATCTTCTTTTTGAGCCTTAGATCTAAGTGGATTAAATGATTGGATTATATGGGAAATTGTGTAAGGTTCAGTCTCTTTAAATGTGTAGGGCTTATATCCTACATCGATAGCATCAATAGTTTGAATGATCTTCTTATCTATTTTTTCATGAATTTCTGAATTTGAGACTAATTCATCTCCGAAGTGTTTCCAGATTAATCCTGCTGAGGCGTATGAAATTAAATTTTTTCTTTTTCCCGCACCCTCTTTTTGGTGATGATCAAAATCATTTGTATCTTTATTGTATTTCATACCCACATCTACCCTCATGTCTGACGAATCCAATTCTTCCTTATCTCTAGATCTAATAACTTTCGCGTCTTTATAGATTAATTTTAGTATGGCTATTGCAGTAACTTCATCTGCATGAAATGTTCCTGAATGAGTGCATATTTTGTTTATTTCCATGCAATTTTGTACTCAGAAAGCTTTTTAAGTGTACTGGCTTATCAATTATCATACACATAGCGGGGTAGAGAAGTCTGGAGTTCTCGCCGGGCCCATAACCCGGAGGTCGGTGGTTCAAATCCACCTCCCGCTATTTTTTATACAAATTTTTAAAGCTAGATTTAAACTGTAAAAGAAAAATGATTCTTGAAAAATTACATTTATAACGCCTCTTACCATCTAATTCTATGAACACCAAACAAGAATTAATTGATCACTTAGAAAGCCAACTAGAACTAAGTGATGAAATGAAAAGTAGTCTAAATGGTATTGAAACCATAAGAGAAGAAGATATGTTTAGCAGTAAATAGGCTTTAATATATTTGAGAAAACTAAATCGACCAAAAAACTTATAATCCTTAATATCCTAAAAATAACGAGATGGAACAACAAATATCTAACCAAGAAATTGTAAAGATGTTAAAGGAAATTAAAGTTGATATTAACATCATCAAAGAAAGCCTTGATGAGGATGGAGAACTAACTGATTGGGCTAAAGAGGAGTTAAAGAAAGCTTGCGAAGAGCCATTAGAAGATCAAACATCATTAGAAGACTTGAGAAAAGAGCTTGAAAATGAGTTATGAAGTTAAGTTCACTAATCAGGCTAAAAAGTTTCTTAAAAAATTAGACAAAAAAGATAGGTCTAGAATTTTGGACAAATTTGAAGAGTTAAAAGATAACCCTTTCAGATATCTTGAGCATTATGAAGGAGATGGGTATAAATTTAGAATTGGTGAAATTAGATCTATAGTTGATGTTTACCAAGACAAAAAAATTTTATCAGTCAGAATAATGGACAAAAGAGAAAAGGTTTATAAGAAAAAGTAATCTAATAAAAACAAAATAGTCCAAACGGGAAATTGGTATAAAATCCACCTCCTGCTATTTTCTATATTATTATAAGTAATGGGTTTTTGGGGGTTGTATGGGTAATGCATCGAAAAAACATTGGGGTATGCATTATAGGGTGGGGGATGTGTTTAATAGTATGACTCAAATGGTTTATGGCGGAGAAGTTTCAGCAAATGGAAATAATGATCCTGAAATAGGAAATATTGATGTTATTGATTTTGATAATAACAGAGCCTATGAGGCAAAGGGGAGTATTAGTTCTGATTGTACTAAACTTTGTCCTGATCAGATTGCCAGGTATAGTAGGTTAAGTGAGGTTGATTATGAGGAGGAATTTCCATTGGATCACCCTAAGGTATATTTTTGTTTTTGGCAATATAGAAAGCATAGAGTAAGAAAACATAGTCAAAATGAGAATAAAATCTCTGAAGTTCCTAAAGGAAAATTTGAAGAAGTTCTAATGGAAAGATTGAATAGATTACTCGTTGTTTCATTTGATGTTATTAAGAAGGGTGAGACTATCTGGGATAAAAATGCATGGGATCAATATATGTTTAGGTCTAATGAAAGAAAAGATATGACTAAAGATACTTCTAGGGAGCTTAGAAGGATGGGGTTAAATTCTAGCAAATATTTAGTATCTGAAGAAATGGTTCCTGCAGGAGAGTATATACATACAACTCGATTGACTAGGATCCCTAAGGAGATAGCTTTTCCAGAGTTTAAATTAACAACTATTATAAATAATAAGTGGGGTGGATTGGAGAGAAGAACTAAAGGGGCAGTAGAATTTGAACAAAAGGAACTTGCTGCAGTTCCATTTTAACAACAATTATTAAAAGACATGATTTCTAATTATTGTATTATGGAAAGACCAAAATGGGTGAAAGATAAGAATCTTCATGAAGATTTTGAGGATATTGAATGTAATCCCTATGATGATTATAAGGACCATGATAATGATGATAGCTGTTATGTGTTAATTAAAATTGATTTTGAATATTTTAAAATCCGTGTTGCTATCTGTAACTATGATCATGAGATATTGAAGGCATTTTCTGGAAGAAGATCACAGGATATTTATACAACTATTTTTAAATATGAAAAAGATAATAATTTAAATTGGTTTAGCAATAAACAACATATTGCCTATTTAGGAAAGGAATTAAAAAAGGCTGAAATTGCCCTTGCATTGGGGAATACAGGATATTATCAAGAATAAAAATCAAAAAAACAATGGCTACTCCGCACTAAAGTGTGGAGTTTGGTACATGCCTTGTTTTTAGGATCTAGAGTAATCCCACACCTTTTAAGGTGTTGTTTCTTAGATTACTCAGATGGTAAAAGTATTAGGAATTGATGAGGCTGGACGCGGACCAGTAATTGGCGCCATGGTTATGGCAGGAGTTATGATAACTGAGGGAGATGAGCATTTACTCGAAGGATCAAAGGATAGTAAGATGTTAGCTCATTCGGTTAGATTGGAACTAGATAAGAAAATTCGCGAGGGTGCTGAACATATGGTTATTGAATTTAGTCCTGCAGAAATAGATGAAGCCTTAGCTAATCCAGATATGAATTTAAATTGGTTAGAAGCAAAAGGACAGGCTGAACTAATTAATACATTGAAGCCAGATAAAGCTATAATAGATTGTCCTAGTGTTAATTTAGTTTCTTTTGAGGCTTATCTAAGGGGATTACTTGATAATAAGGAAATGGAATTAGTTGTAGAGCATAAAGCAGATGAAAAATATATTACAAGCAGTGCTGCATCAATATTAGCGAAGGTGCGGCGGGAAGATATAGTTAGTGAACTTAAGGAAAAGTATGGTAATACTGGTTCTGGATATCCTGCTGACCCAAAAACTAAAAAGTTTATTGTTGAAAATTGGGATAAGTGTCCTGAAATATTTAGAAAAAGCTGGAGCACCTATAAGAAGGTGGTTGAGGATAAAGGGCAGTCTAGAGAATCAAAATTCTCTAGCTCTTCGGTTCATAAGAACACTCAGAAAGAGTTGTTTTAAAAAGTTGGTTTTAGCTTTCTTGGTTTACGCTTTGAATTGCTCCAATAATCTTCTGAGCTGTTTTACTTGCATCAAGAATTTCTATCTCCACAGGAGTTCCATCTTTAGAATAATGGTAGATAATATTTTCTCTTTGTTCTCCAAAGTCCGGACTATTCTCAGAAATTTTTATAATTAATATATCTGTATCTTGATCGTATTTATATTCCATATCTTCCGCTCCTTGCCTTATATGTGGTGATTATACTTTTTATTTCTTTGCTTTCTTCAACAATTACTCTTAAAACATATCCATTTAGCTTTTTATGATAAATTTTTCTTGTTGAATGACTATCCTTGACCATATCTGGATTTTCTAGACAATTAATGATCATTTCTTCTGTTATATGATATTTGTTCATCCTCTCTTTTGCGTGAGGGGTTATGTCAATTTTCATATTATTTGGTAAAGACAAACAAACCTTAAAAAAGGTTTGTTCTTAATAGTAGGTGTATGACTTACATAAAGAAATTGGTGATGAAGGGGTTTAAGAGTTTTGCTCGTGAAACAGTTTTACATTTTGATCGCCATACGGTGGTAGTTGTGGGGCCAAATGGTTCGGGGAAATCTAACATCACTGATGCTCTGTGTTTTGTTCTTGGAAGGTTGTCAATAAAAAGTATTCGTGCTGCTAAGGCATCTCATTTGATATTTTCTGGGAATAAGGATTTTAAGCCAGCTAATCATGCGTATGTAGAAATAACTTGGGATAATGAAGATGGTTCATTTGCAATAGAAGGAAATGAAGTTGTCATAAAAAGAGAAGTAAAGAAAAACGGGCAGGGGACATATAGAATAAATCATCAAGTGAAAACTCGTCAAGAGGTAGTTGAGTTACTATCTCAGGCAGGAATTGATCCCCATGGATTTAATATTGTATTACAGGGAGAAATAATGAAGTTTGTTAAGATGCCTGCGGAAGAAAGGAGAAAGGTCATTGAGGAAGTTTCAGGAATAAGTGTATATGAAATGAGGAAAGAGAAATCTATAAAAGAATTAGATAAAACTGAAGAAAAATTAAAACAAATAAATGCAGTACTTCGTGAAAGAACAAATTATTTGAAGAATTTGGAAAATGAGCGCGAACAGGCATTAAGATTTAAAAAATTAGAAAAAACTGTAGAGAAATGTAAGTTTTCAATTATAAATAGAAATATGATTGAAAGAGAAAAACAATTGAGTAATGTCTTGAAAAATATTAAAGATAAAGGGGAAGATGTTAGTAAGGTTCAAGAAAGAATTGATAAACTACAAGGTGAAATTGATGATTTTAATTCAAAAATAGAAGTTATAAATAAAACTGTTCAGAAAGGGGCAGGTGTTGAGCAAGATAGTTTGGTAGCTGAAATAAGTAGATTGAGACAAGAAATTGCAGGATTAACTGCTAGAAAAGAAAATTTTGAAAATCAGTTGGTTGAATTAGATAGAAGAAAAGAAAGTTTAGAAAAAAGTGTAAAGACTACTGAAGAAGATATTTCTGTAATGACTAAAGAAAAAGGTAAAAATAAAAAACATGATCTAGAAAAGAAAAAATCTCAATTAGATGAATTTGAAGAAAATAAGAGGAAATATTATTTGGTTAAATCAAATTTATCAGGAGTTAATAGTCAATTGGTTGATAAGGTTCATCAATTACAAAATTTAAGAAATGAGGCACATATTATTTTAGAAAAAATTGAAGATTTAGAAAGAGAAGTAAAAATTAAAGAGAGTAGTGGACAACATAGGGAGGAGATTGATAAGTTAAGGATTAATTTAGAGAAAAATAAAAAATTGATTTTAAGCAATCAAGATTTATTACTAGAAAAAGAAAAAATCGGGGCCGTAGAATCTGGAAAGATAGAAGAAAATGAAATTGTTAAAGGGGAAGTTGGTAAGTTAGACATTTGTCCATTATGTAAGACTGACATAAGTGAAGATCATATTAAGGAAGTAGTAGATCATTCTAATAAAAAAATAAATGCTTCTAAAAAATTAATTGTGGAGTCTGATAAAGAGATTGCTAGATTAAAGGAAGAAATAAATGGATTAAGAGAAAAAGTTAGCAAGCAGGAAGAGGAAGTTTCAGATAGGGAAGTAAGTTTGATAAAAATTCAAACCATAAATGATAGAAAAGAGCAATTGAGAAGAAATAATGATCAAATTAAGTTAATAGAGAAAGAAATAGAAAACTTGAGTGCTAAGAAGAATAGTTTTGATAATATGATTGAAAGAACTAAAATAAGTGAAGAGGATTATGAAAGATTGAAATTAGAAGTAAATGAATTAACTAGGAGTGAGGAAAGAAATTTAGGGGTTGAAATAACAAGTCGTCAAAGAGAGCTAGATAGAATTAAGTTGGCAATAAGGCAGAATGTTCGTGATAAGGCTGAAATTACTGAGGAATTAGCTGAGTTGAGAGAAAATCTTGAAAATAAAAATGAGATAGTTACTGAAAAAGATGAAATGGCAGAAATACTAAAGAAAAAATATCAAAATATGTTTCAAGAAAAAAATAAATTGCAAGATAAAGTTCGTGGGTTTGAATCAGAATTAATCAAACAACAAAATCATAAGAGAAATGAGGAGGGAAGTGTTAATAATATGAATATTGAAAAAGCGCAAGTTAATGCTAGACTAGATACATTAAAGGAAGAAGTTGCGGAATATAAGGAAGGGATAGAATTTTTGAATATACCTGTTGATAAATTAAGAGAGAAATTACATAACGCTGAAAGTATTTTGAGTAGAATTGGTTCAGTGAACCTAAGAGCACTCGAAGTTTATGATGACATAAAAGCTGAGTATGATAAGATAAAAGAGAAAGTTGATCAATTAGGATCAGAAAAGGAAAGTATAATGAGAGTGATTGGGCAAATTGATCGAAAGAAAAAGAAAACATTTATGGAAACGCTCGAAGAAATAAATAGCCTATTTAGTAGAAACTTTTCTAGCTTGAGTACAAAGGGGGAAGTTAGTATTGTGCCAATAGATAAAAAAGAAGTGTTTAATGCGGGCTTAGATATTTTAGTTAAAGTAGGACCTGGGAAGTATTTTGACGTGACCTCATTATCTGGGGGAGAGCAGACACTTGTATCCTTGGCTTTAATTTTTGCCATACAGGAATTACATCCATATTCATTTTATATCTTTGATGAAATAGATGCTGCGCTTGATCGTAGGAATAGTGAAAGGTTAGCTTTTTTATTGAAGAAGCATATGAAACAAGGGCAGTATCTAATTATTACTCATAATGATAGTATCATTTCAGAAAGTTCTAGTATTTTATATGGGGTGAGTATGCAGGAGGGGGTGAGTAAAGTGTTGAGTCTGGAGATATAAATATATTTAAGGGCATATTTCTATGATTAATTATGGGTAGAGAGAGAAATGGTAGGTCTCAAAGAGAAATTAATGAGGGGTATCGAACTACTCGTAGAAAAGGTACTGGGCGTGGAGGCACTAAGGCAAAAAGAGAAAAAAATCGAGGTACTGCAGTTAACAAGTATGCTGGAATGGGTGAAGGGGATAAGGAAAAGGCTAAAGATGATGAGTTTAATGAGGAATTAATTCAAACTGGAGGAGGATGTTGGATTTATGGGAAAGTTAGATTTGCTAATATTGAATTGGGGGAGGAAGGATATACTAAAGATGAATTAAAATTTTTGTATCCTCGAGTAAGGGATGTTTCAGATTTTTGCAGGATTAAAAAAGCAGAGAGATTTTATTTATTTAGTGGAGATATTAATAGACATTATGTTCATGTGGAAATAAAAGGGATTGTTGGAGCAGTTATGGAAAATGGAAATAGGGTTAATGATATGGGTAGACTAGATGATTTGATTCCAGAAGTTTTGCAGTATGATAGTAGAAGAGATGCTCTTTAATTCTCAACATCTATACTCAATACCTTTCCAAGACTTTCTAGGAGTCTTTTTTCAAAAGTAATATTAGTTTCGGCTTCTTGTTTTTCTAGATTTAGAGAATCCATTAATTGGAAAATAAGATGGTTGAATTCACTTGGATTTTCTTTATCGTATTTTTTTATTAGGATTTCTTCAACTTTTTCTACTTCTTTTGACTCTAAATTGATAGTAAGTTCTTCAGTTTTTTCTTGTTCAAGTTTTGAAGTATTCTTTAGAAATGAATAGATTTGTTTAGATTGAAGGTATATTTCAATTTCTTGGAAATTGATATCTGAATTCTTTCCTTTCTTTACTATTCCTTTTATTTTTAGAAGTACAATCTTATCAGTTAACTTAAGAGTATCAAGATGTTGTATTATTTTTTGTGTTGCAGTTAATGTGTCCTCAATTTCCATTTCTATATATTCAATTTCTTTCTTCTTGATTTCTTTTTTAGTTACCTTTGTGAAACCTTCTACGTCAATTATATAGAAACATCCTCCCTTTAGATCTTGAAGTTCCTTGAAATTGTTTGGAAATGTTGGACCACCATAGATTACGGGTTTTCCCTCATGTTCGTGTTCAAAATCTATGTGGATATGCCCAAGGCAATAGTAGTCTGCTTTTGGAAGTTCTGAAAGTTCTATTGAATCCATTGGTAAATTCCCTACTACATCTTTTATTGTGGTATGGAGCATCAATATCCTAAACCCATCCTTATAATCCTCATTGATTTTTAGTTTCTTTAGACTTGGAATTTCTAAACCTGATTTTTTACCAGGATAACCGTAGATCATAAAGCTTTGGTGTTTAATTGGTTTTAATATAACTTGATCTTCATTTTCGTCATATTTGCAAATTTCACAAAAACCCGCTTTTTCAATTACATCAAGGAATGTCTTTCCTGAAACTGAGAAATCATGAGAACCTGCAATCACATAACATTTTATTCCTTCGTCCTTTAATTTTTTGAATTCATGAAATGTTTCCTTAAGAGTTTCAATAGGTGGAAATGCACTGTCAAATAAATCTCCCGCGAAAAGAATAAAATCTACCTTTTCCTCGATGCAACTATCAATTGCATATCTGAAGTATTCTACGTTAAGTTGCTGTAATTCTGGTTGCCTCCAGCCACCTAAATGACAGTCAGTTATATGTCCAAATTTAATTTTTATTTTCTCCTTTTAGTAATAAATTAGATAGATTGTTTTTTATAAGCATAGTTGTTGTAGAATTATTTTATTATCTTATGTCCTTAATCTTAGCATAAGAAGTTCATTGTTTAAATGGGTAGTCATATCTGCACTTGATTCTGGGTCGTAGAATTCATAGGTGGTGTATAGATCACTTATTGGCTCTGTAGGAGACATTTCTTGCCAACCATCTGGAGTTAGTAAATCTGCAGCTTTTATAGTTGTAGGGCAGTCTAATAAAGTAAATGAAAAGATCTCGCAATGAGGATCATAGACTCCATTAGTTCTCATGAATAATGGCAGGGTTTTTTTCCAATTATCTTCTGAGGATAATTCATAAGACATATCTTCTAGGAAAATCCTTCCTAAGGATTGATAGCAACTATCTCCCGGCTCCCAAACATTATCTAACTTAGTGTCAGTTATAGGAACTTCAAATTCTTTTAGTAAATGTAAATCTACATAATTACTTCTATGTATCACATAATCATGCGCACATCTATCACATAATGATAAATGCGTTCCCCCTACAGGTATTTGGTCATATTTATGTTTGGCCATCTCCTGTATCTCTTCACGGTCATAACAGAATAACTCTCTTCCTTCATCGGGATGGGTAAATTTCTCTGGGAAATCATAGAATCTATGAGAAGCTTCAACTAATTTCTGTTTATTCATAAATTTATGATTAAATTAGAGTATATAATAATTTATTTTATAATCATGTAAGATTAGTCAAGATATCTTTAAATACTGTACTTGATAGGAGGTAAGATGCTACATATAGACGAGCTAAAAGATGTGAATAATGTTAATTTAGTTGTCTTTGATGTTGATGGAGTGATAATTCCTTTTGGTGCAGGCGTGATTGAGGATGGTGAAAAGATTATTTATCATTTGAAACATCCCTCAAATGAATTTGTGGAAATGGTTAAGGAATTATTGAAATATACAAATGTAGCAATAAGTTCTGGGAGAAATATGCTCGTTTTGAAGACTATGTTTAATGAATTGTTGGCTCATGAAGTTAATGGGCATAAATTTATGATCCAGGCAGAAAGTGGGGGGAGAATTAGTTGTGGATGTGAAGAAATTTCAAGTACTAAAGATCCATCATTAATGAGGCAGTTATCTGAAATTAAATCTAGATTAAGAAAGATTAATCATCCAGCCATAACTGGATTTGAGCCAAAGGAGTCAGTAATTACAATGTATTCAAGTGAGAGAGTTCAGGAAGTAGAGGATTTACTAAATGAATATCCTCACAGGATATTTTTTACAGGAGAGACATATGAAGTTTGTCAAAAGGGAGTTGATAAGGGGAGCGGGATAGATATAATGAAAGATTTGATTCGAGAAAATATGGATGAGGATTTTTTGACAGTAGCTATTGGAGATCGTGAAAATGATTTGCCGATGTTAGAGAAAGCGGATATTACTGTTTCTGCAGATCCTGATTCTATAAAGAATGCTCAGTATTATATTGATACTGTTGAGAAAAGTAGTAGGTTACCAGGTGAAGTTTTGGCTGAGAAGTTGTTGGGGCTGTTTAGAAAGGGATAGAAAACGCTGCCACTCTTCATTGTATTTGAAGTTCGCTTTTTTTTGGTTTTGTTTATAAAGAAAGTGGGTTTTTTTGTGTATTGGATTGTAATAAATATTCTAATAATTGAATCTATTATCATATTTTTTATGATCATCATAATCTAAAATCACAGCTAATATTTCGTATTTATTGATTCCTCTCATGCCATAAATCATTCTCCAACCATCGACTAATGCAACGTGTTTGACAAAAGTAAATCCTTTTTCTAAGTATTCCTTAGGAGTTAGTTTGCTAGGTACGGTTTCACCCATAATAAATCCATCTTCTAATAGCCCTATACATTCAGTTATTTTTCTCTTAATAGAATCATCATCACTTGTAGTAAGATATGTCTCTTCTTGTTTATCATCATCCCAAATAACTGTTATCTTTTTATTTTGTTTTCTTCTTAGCATTTTTCTGTAGATATTTGGCTAAATATTTAGACGGTAATTTAGGACTCCATATATAGCATAATTTATAGTCAGCAGAAATTAAAATTTTATTTATATCCTCTAAATAATCAATTATATAAACATAAGTACCCCATAATATTTTTTTAGGAAGTTTCTCCCAGAGTTCTCTTTTATTAAACTCTCCATTATTTTTTTCTATCATCACTTCAACCATTCTTACTGTATCAAGAGTAGGAGATCTCTTTGATTTTAGGATTGATGTCCCTTCTCTAAATTTGATTTGTTCTTGTTCCATTTTAACCTACTATTTATCAATTGATTAATATATTTAAATCCTTTGTTTGGGAAAAATTTATTGCTTTTTGGTTAGCTTTAAGGAGATACGCCTCCCCTGTAAAATCTCACAAGTTTGCTTTTCTAGGTACGACGTTTTCCAGATTTGCTTCGCAAATTTCTGGAAGAAAACGCCGCCACTCGGAGAGTGTTCGGCGCGGGCGTATACGTCCCGAGTAGGGATTTACATTCAAACTCGGTTTGTTTTTAACATGCCGAGTTTGTGTTTTAAATATTCAAAAAATAAAATTAGATATTAAGATAATTAAAATTTTATTGAGTTTTAGTTAATATTTAGAATTAAAATTATACATGTTAAAATCATCAAGAATTTCCCAAGATGATTTTTCCTTAACAGCATTAATCTGATATTTTTGATCTCCAACTTTAAATTCTATCTCTGCAATTCTTTCATTAAAAGTAACTATTTCTGGGTGTGAGAAAATTTCTATTTTTATTATTTCAATAGGAAGATCATTCCCATCTGAATCATAATATATCTTCCTAGATTCCTTAAGAGTCTCAATATCAAAATAATTAGTAAAACTTGCTCTCTCTTGATTATTTATTGTTTCCAAAAATAAATCTAAATCTAAATTTTTTGTAGAATTAATATATTCTAATATGACTTCTTCAGGAGTTTCATGTATATATTTATCTTTATTTATCTTTCTAATAGAAAAATCATTAATTCCATTAGTATTTTTATTATTATAATCTGAGGGCAAATTATCTTCATTAAGAGAGTTATTTCTTAGATATAAGAATATAATTCCAATTATAATTAAGATAATAAAAATAATTATAAATATTCTAATTAAACCTCTTTTATTTATCATATTAAAGCTAATTTCTTAAATATTTATAAATATTTAAATCCTTGCCATATTTTATTTAATTCTTTGTTATATTCTACGTGGTTTCTATAATCGTTTTCGAGTCTCGGAGTGAAACTGATATAATTTTAAATCTTTCTTCATAAAAATGGGCATCAAAATACTTATTTAATTATTTATATGGTATCGATGCCGAAAAAACGCCGCCACTCGGAATCGAACCGAGGAGCCCAAAGGGCACTGGTCTCAAGCCAGTTGCAATACCACTATGCGATGGCGGCAGTGAATTTGTTAACCCCATAGTGTTATGAGGTTATAGGTAACTACACCTATTAGAAATATAAATCTCTTCCTTTTTAATGTTTTCCTTACTATATTTATAACTTAAATTTTTACCTTATGCGACAATTTATATATAATCATTTCTAATAGGATTTATGAAATCAAGATTTTTATTTGTATCAAATATAATCCTATTTTTTATATCTTTAGCCGCTGCAATGTGGTTTCTAGGAGCAAATATTTTTATAAGTTTTGATGATTTTTCATTATTCTTTAAAAATTTCCCAAGATATTTTGAGTTCTTTGCATTTAATGTTTTAATCCCAGGATTTATTTCATTATTATTTACATCTTTCTTTGGTCTAAATATACTAAAATTTATAAGGGATAACAATTATTCAGGAAAGAGAAAATTCAAAATTTTTCTGCCTATTATAGGAACAATAATTACTGTTTTAGGAACACTTCTAATTTGGGTTTTATTAATTTTGTCAGATGCAGAAGGTTTAGCCTTTCTTTCTATTTTTGTTTTCTTACTTGGAGGCATTATACTTACTGTTATTTTAGGCATTTTAGGATTTTTTATAGATAGAAACATAATTTCTTTTATTCGTTTTTTAAAAATTATAATGTCTATATTTTTGTTAATAATCGTTTTTTCAATAATAATAGTTGCATTTAATTTCCTGAATAATGGATTTTGTTTATACTCAGATGGTCCCTGTATGGCTGAAAGAGCTATTTCAGAAATGAACCCTGGACTATGTAATAAAAACTATCAATGTTATATAAATTATATTTATTTTCATTCTCAACAAGATTCGAGTATCTGCCCCTCCATGCCAGATAAAGTAGATACATTAGGGGGAGGAGTAATATTCTACAACTTTAGAGATGTATGTTATCAGCACTTTGCATACAAAGATGATAATGTAGACTTGTGCAATTTTGTTGAGGTAATATCTGAAAAAAATACGTGCTTAAATCATTTTGCTATTCGAGATAAGAGTTAGAAAAATCAGATTAACAACCTAAACCTTACCATCTCTCTCAAGTACAAAAACAACTGCAGGCACATATCCTTCCCTAATACCTTTCCTAGAAGTTTGATAACAGCTTTTGCATAAATCCTTACAGAATACTATTCTTATTGCCATGCGATGGCGGCTTAGTTATGTTAGAATATAAGAGGTTTTAAAGTTTATTATCTGATAGTTTTCTTATTAGTTCATAGATTATACTATATGATTCCTAGTTTTCAAATTATATAGATAAATAATTAATTTTCTTGGGCGGCATATATCTAATTACCAAAAACCTTATAATCTCCATACCCCTATAATTACTAAGATGGAACAACAAAATTCATTAGAGGAATTAAAAGAAGAAAACAACGAATTAAAGAAAACATTAAGTTTACTTCTAAACAAACCACTAATAAAAGAACTCAATGGAGCGATGGGTAGGATAAATGGTGGAGAATATGATACTGAAGAAGAATTTTTTAAGGATTCTCCCCAATCAACTCTTTAATTCTCTTAGTTGTTAAACTTTTCAAATACCTATCTGTTTCATCCTTATGTTCTATAGATAGTAATAGTACTCTTAGCCTATGTTCTTCTACAACATAGAATATTCTATACATTCTTGTATGTAATTCAAATAGATTACTAAAATATTTTAGAGGTTTACCCACACCTCTTGGGTTTTGTTTAAGCTGTTTTATCTTTTTCTCTCCTTCAACCTGAATAGAATTATCTAACTTTCTGAATTTTTTAGTAAATTGTTTATCAAAAATCAATGAGTATTCATTATTCATAAAGAGATTAAAAGAAGAATATTTATAATACTTTTCTTATTTATAAAATTATATAAACTCCACTCACTTAATTATATTAATTAACGACACATAACTTATTCAAAACGCCGAGTGGCTGCGCGTATTTAAAGAAAACCTTAAGTACCTATGAATGATAATGGTTATATGAAAAGAGTGATTTTGATTATAGTTATTGTGGTCTTAGTTCTTATATCATTTTTCTATTTGAATTTTACTGGAGAGGTTGTAAAAGATTATAGCTGTACTGATAGTGATGGAGGGATTAATTATGAGGCTAGGGGTGTGTTGAGAATAGCGGGAGAAGAAAAGGGAATAGATTCTTGTGAACAAAGTCGTGTGGACTCAAAAACTAATAATAGGTTAAAGGAATGGTTTTGTATTGAAGAGAGTAATACTGGTGGGTCATCAAGATTTCATGAATGTGAATTTAAGTGTGAAGATGGGAGATGTGTTGAAGAGAATAGTGTAGATAATGTTGAAGAAAAGATAGAAGTTGTAGAAATAGCTGAAGTTGAGGAAGTATCTGATGAACTTCCTAGTTTAAGTTTTTTGGATAGAGTTCTTGGTGGGTTTAAAGAATTATTTTGAGAAGAGGATTATGGGCAGTAATTATATTTAAATAGGTAATTCACAAAGATTTTTTATGACTGATTCAACAATGCAATTGCCAGAAGGGATTACTGATGCAAGAAAACTTATGACTTCAGCCAAAGTCAGTTTTGATAGGTCTGTAGATTCTGAATTAGTACTTGGGCTTGCATCTCATTTTGCTGAATGGAAATATGGAACTAGATTGGAATATGAGGGTGGTGGCAAAGTTATTGCTATGAATGGTGGAGATGGTAGACAAATAAGAGTTGGAACCTATGGAATTCCTAGCGGTAGGATGTATGGGGGGAGTGTAATAATGGAAGCCGCTGATGAAGATTATTTATTTATGGGTTCTGATCAGGATATTTGGATCCATAGGCATGAAAGAGTTGGTGGAGATGGTGCACTAGATAGATATTTGGAACATATTACTTCTTAGTTTTAATATTAAACTCATATACATATAATTCTTCATATGGAATTTTTTTAGTTTCTACTAGTTTGTAATGGTATCCTAATTTTTTTGCGTGTTCTAGGATTATTTTGGGTTTACTAAGTGAAGAGAATAATAATAAAATAGATGCGTTTTTGTTTAATTGGGTTGTTGCTTGAGTTAGAAACTTGTTGATTATTTCATATCCAGATTTGCCAGCAGTGGTTGCTAGCTTGCTGTCTTTAGGTTCTCTTTTGTCTTCTGGTAAATATGGGGCGTTAAAAACTATTAGATCAAACTTATGTTTTTTTATTTTGCTAAATAGATTTGATTTAATTGCATTTATCTGCTTTCCAATTAGATTTTCTACTGCTAGAGGGTTGAGATCAACTGCCAAGGTATTTTTGAATCCTAGATTTATTGCAGCCCCTATTTGGATTCCAGAACCTGAACCCATGTCTAAGATATGAATATCTTTTTTCTTTGTTTTTAAAAATTTCTTTAAACTTGATTGAAGGAGGTAAGAGTCATCAGAGGGTTGGTAGATTAGTGCCATATCTACTTGAGTATTTGTAAGTTTATAAGAATAACTAGAGAATTATTTAGAAAATATTTTATTAATGTATCAAGAATAACTCGTTCGGTTGGTCCTAATAATAGCTGTATTTGGAGATACCAATATTATTTATTGATTAATCAAATTTTATATCTTGAGATTATCCTGATAGGAATCCAAGTATTGATTCACGGAACATTATGGTTGAAGCAAGAATTCCAATAAGGACTAATAGAATAATTAGTAAAAAGATTTCTTTTTTGTGAGATTTCTTTTTAAGTTTAACAGGAGGGACTTGTTGCATTTGTTTATTTTGATTTGGCGATTGATTTTGAATTGGAGGTTGTCCAACAGGTTGTGCTAATTGATGCATATCATTAGGATGCATTGGTTGTGCAGCATAGGGATCAGTTTGGGTCAAAGGTTTAAGTGGCTGGACCTGGTTATGTTGTGGCATTGAATTCATTGGTTGTTGATTTGTTTGAATTGGTGGAATTTGTTGATTCATTTGAGGAGGTTGATTCATTGAAGGTGTTTGGGGCGGAGATTGAGGCATTTGGGAATTCTGAATTTGAGCCTGAGGGTTATTTAATTGATTCTGTTGATTTTGTTGAGGCGGCATTTGTGGATTATTTATTTGAGAATTTTGTTGTTGATTCTGTGGATTATACTGTTGTTGATTTTGATTTTCCATCTTGTTAGGTTGAGGATTGGAATTAGATTTACCTTGCGCCATAATTAAATTTTCATCTGGCCTCGTTTGTAAGTTTTGCATTGACCCCCCTTGGACATATTGAGAAGCCTCTTGCACTGCATGTTCATCATAACCAGAATTAATAAGAATTTGTGTTGCCTTCTGTAAGGATTCTCCCCTACCTATTGCATTATTAAGAATTGTAATTATATCTTCTTGTACCATCTTCTCTTTTTAATGGATAGTTGAGATTATTTAAATAGGTATCGGAATGATTGTAAAGTAAATCTTATTATCTGTTAATATTATTAGCTAGGTATTCTGCTTAGAATTAGACTATTTGGTTGAATCTACAGCATAACGAGATAAGTTTTATAAGCTTTCAATATATGTACTATTTATGAAAGGTTGGATTATATTGGTATTAGTATTGGTGCTTTTAGGAGTGGGATATTTTGTATTTGCTCCGGGCCCTGAGACAATAGTAGATGGGGATTCTCCATTAAAGAATATAGATGATGCAGGGTTTGAAGCTGCTGTGAATTTAGTTAAGGATGAAGTAAAAGTTTTGGATGAAGAAATGGATGAAGCTGCTGAATTAATTTCTATGGGAGATTTTATGGAGAGTGCACATCATGTTGAAGGTAAGGCTCTGCTAATTGAAGAAGATGGGAAGAAGATAGTTAGGTTTGAGGATTTTGATACAATAAATGGTCCGGCTCTTTACATTTATCTTTCTTCAGATTTAGGAGATGATGATTTTGTGAATTTGGGTGAAATTAAAGCAACAAGTGGGAATGTTAATTATGAGGTTCCAGAAGGTGTTGACACTGAAAAATATAATAATGTTTTAGTTTGGTGTGAACCATTTAGTGTTTTGTTTAGTTATGCAGAGTTGAAATAAATTTTGCATCGATAAATATATATAATATGATTTTTTGATATCTCTATGACTTTTGAAGATATTGGAATAGAAGAAGTTTGTGAGGGGGATTTTTTAATTCTTCGTTATTTTCCTATGTATAATGATGCAGGTATTGTTGCTACTAAGGTAACTAGTACCTATGATAGAGGGTTCGAATATATGAATTCACCCATGATGATCCAAGGTGACTTTGATCCGGAATTTCTAGGGGCCCTTAGAGAAAGAGGGTTTAGTCCATCTAGACCGTTAGTAAGACTTTCTGAGATTCCGCGCTATCCTTTGGCAAATGAATCTTTTCATGATGTAGGAGGATTAATTGTTCCTAAAATGTATGAAGCAAGTTTATCTGAGATCTCTAGAGACATTAATTACCAAAGAAGTTTGGGAAGCTTAGATGATGTATTTCGAGACCCTACACAAGATGAAATGGGGCTTGTCTTCGGATAGAAATGATTTTAGAATTTCAACTGCGCATGATTACTTGTTAGATGTAAGAATTTTGGTTTGTAACCCATTTCTTTTCCAAGATCAATAAGAGGTTTGGTTTTATCATGAGGGCCATGAGCTGGTATAATATGTTCAGGATTTAGATAGTTAATTAGATCTCGGATATCTTCTTTTCCCCCGTGACCTGAAACATGAATATTATTAAACATCCTAGCTCCTTTCTTTTTTAATCTTGAATCTAATGCATTCCTGTTTTCGATTGTTATCTCTGTTGGGATGACTGAAGAAGAGAAAACAATGTGATCATTTTTATTTAATTGGTAATTTAGTTTATTTTTACCGATTCTATCTAAAATACTTCCAGGCTCACCCTGATGACCAGTACAAACAATCATGTATTCTCCACGATTATTTGCTACTTGTTTTAGTTTCTTTTCTAGTTGATGCCTATATGTAGCAATTTCTATATCTTTTCTAAATGGGCACATGTTTACTTTAGCGGCAGCATTTGTATATTTAGCTAGGCTTCTTCCCATGAAAATCATTTTTCTATTTATTTTCTTCCCGAAATCTGTTATTGATTTTAAACGTGCGATATGTGAAGAGAATGTTGTTACTATTAATCCCTGATTTCTGCTATCTGTAGATAAAAGGACGTCCTCTAACATCGTTCTTGCAACTTTTTCACTTGCTGTTTTTCTGTCTGCTCCAGAATATAAAGAATCGCAAATAAGAACTTTTACACCCTCTTTTGCTATTTCTTTCATCTTTGCATAATTAGGTTTCTCCCCAAGAATTGGATTGTCATCTAATTTGAAATCATTTGAGTAACATATTACTCCATCTGGTGTATGGATTGCAAGAAGAGCTGAATGAATAGTTGAATGAGTTATGTTAATGAATTCTACTTTGTATTTTCTATTTTTTCCTTGAATTTCATAAGACCCATTAGGAGGTACTGAAATTAATTTGTTTTTTGTATGAATTTTCTCATCTTTAAGAAGGCTTCTTAGAACTTCAATAGTGAATGGTGTTGCAACTATTGGTGCATTGTATCTATTAGCTATATAGGGTAGAGCACCAATGTGATCTAAATGAGCATGACTTGGAATAATTGCCCTAACTTTTTCTCTTAATCCTAATTTGTCTAAAATTAAATCATCAGGGATTGCTCCAATTGCTCTAAATTTTTTTTCTGAATAAACTCTTTCTGACTCTTGTAATGCTACAATTGCAGGTAGATGAAAGCCCCCGTCTAAAATAATAACGTCCTCTCCCAGATCTATGGCAGTCATATTTTTTCCAACTTCGTTGAAACCACCTATAGGAATTACTCTAATTGACATATTTTAGTCCTCTTTTTTATTGAATAGTTGTTGAGGTTTATAATTGTTTGTTAATTTGATTGCATATGGTTGTATAATGCTCCGCCCCTTACGCTTATGTGTGGATCTGAAAGAGGTTTTATTAGTAATCTTGAGTTGTATCCTCCCAGAGTGGCATCATGAATCTTATTAACTGCGGGTCGGAAAACATTGCTCCATTCATTCTCTGCGAAACTTCCTTTTATTAGGATTACATCTGGTGAAAATAATGCATTCATATTATGAAGAGATTGTTTTATTGCATCTTCCTGAACGTGCCTAATTGAATTTTGAGGATCTACATAGGACCTAATATTAAATAATCTATATACCATTTCACCGGTTAAACATTCAAATACTGTATCTCTTACTTGATCATCTCTAAGATCTGACATATCATAATTTTCTTTTTTGTGGCTCCCGGTTTGTTCTGGTTTTTTTGGTTTTTGATTGAATGTTTCTAAAGCTACTAAAGCTAGAGAATGTTTACTAAATGCCTCATACTCCCTAGATGTAAGAAATCTTCTTGCCATGTTTGCAGAAGAGGGTCCTGAGACATATGCTTCAATGTGAGATAAATGAGATCCCCCATTTGTAACACATCCGCAAGGCATTCCATCATAGAAAGAGAATTCTGTTGGGACTCTATGTTCTAAACCGTGGCCTGCCTCATTACTATTTGGAAGAGTTAATTCCCCGTTGGTTGCTATATCAAAACCGTGACCTGTAGAGTATGTTGCTAGGATTGTAAGTTTATCCTTTAATGTTGGATAGTATTTTGTTGCAGCTAAAACTTCTCCTCTTACGTCTCCTGTTAAGGTCAGGGTGTTCGTATGTTCTGATAGATGTTCTTCTAAATCTAACTGACCTTGAAATGGAGAATTAGCCATATAGTTAATTAATAAAGGATTTTTTGAAGATAGATCTCCAGAGGCAGATACCCCAATATTGCTCCCTTTTGGGACAACAGACCGAACATAATCCATTGCCCCATTATATCCTGGGAAATCATCTTTTAGAACTTTTCTTTTAAAATCTGTTACATCTCCAGTATCTAAATCTACTTTTCCGAGATATAGATTAGTTCCTCCTAATCCTAGTCCCCAAGTTTCTGTAGTCATGGTTTCCTATTGGATGATTAAGATATAAAGGTTATTGTGATAAAGATTACTAATATAGATTAAGTTTTTATATTCTAATTATTTATAATATCTATGAAAAAAGAAGTGGTAAGTATCCTCTCTGTATTCCTGTTAGGGGTTTTCTTTTTAGGTGTATTTATTATTGATAATAGTGAGAACAGAAGTATTACTGGATATGCAACTTATGTGGGAGAAGAGAATGCGATTATTCATGCTCCTGGAGAGATAATTGTTAAATTTAAAGGAGAAGTTGAAAACGAAGAAGTTACTCAACCTATTAGTGAAGAGAAGATTGTTGAAGGTGAGGAAATTTATAATTTGAAATTTGATGGAGATGTTAATATAAAAGAAATTATTGAAGAGTATGAAAAATTGGATTCGGTAGAATATGCAGAACCAAATTTTTTGATGATAAGTGATTTGATTCCTAATGATGAAAGTTATGGGAATTTATATTGGCCCGAGAATATAAATGCAGAGAAAGCTTGGGATTTGGGAATTGGGAATAAGGAAATAATTATTGCAATACTTGATACAGGTGTAGATTGGAATCATCCGGATTTGGCAAATAACATAATTGTTGGGAATGATGGATGTAATGTTAGTTTGGATTTGGATGGGAATGGTTATTTTGGAGATTGTAGAGGTTATGATTTTACAGATATAAATACAACAAATTATGTGAACGCCGGTTTTACTTTAGTTGACGGAGAAGATTATAATCTTACAGATAATGACCCCATGGATTTTAATAGTCATGGGACCCATGTCGCAGGAATTGCTGCTGCTGTAGGAAATAATGAAATTGGAGTTTTAGGAAGTTGTTATAATTGCAGCATTATGCCAGTTAGAACAGGATTTAGTATTAAGACTTCTGGCGGAAGTACAGTAGGTAGTTTGGAAGTAGACGACGTTGCTGCTGCAATTTATTATGCTGCAGACAATAATGCTACAATAATAAGTATGAGTTTTGGGGGAGGGGATAGTAGTGTTGTTCGCGATGCTGTAGAATATGCATATTCTAAGGGTGTTATTTTAATTGCAAGTTCTGGGAATGCTGGACAAGAAAGTCGCCAGTATCCTTGCGCATATGATCAAGTTATTTGTGTGGGAGCTACAAATTCAGACCATAGCCCTGCTAGTTATTCTAATTATGGTGATTGGGTAGACATAACTGCTCCAGGAACTAGTATCTATAGCACTAAATTTGATGATTCGTATATAAGTTATTCTGGAACTAGTATGTCTACACCACTTGTTGCTGGAATGGTTGGACTAATAGGAAGTTTGTTTGATAAAAATGGATCAGAGATATTATCTGCATTACAATCTACTGGAGAGGATGTGGATTATTCTGGAACAATAATTAAGAGAGCGGATTTATATTCTGCAATTTTATCTTTAGATAATATTAAACCTTTAGTTAATTTAAGTAATCCTGAAAATGGTCATAATAACTTAACATTAATTCACAGTTTTGAATGTGAAATAAGTGATTGGCAATTAGATAATGTTGAATTGAAAATTTGGAATTCAAGTGGATTGTATTATAATGAAAGCTTGAACTTTACTGGAACAAATTATAGTGCTAATTTTAGTGTAAGTTTAGATAGAGATTCTTATCATTGGAATTGTTTGGCTGAAGACTTAATAGGGAATAATAATTATGCTGATGAAAATTTTACAATTAGTACATTAATTACAGAAGTTAGTTTGATTAGTCCATTAAATGGCATTAGTATTAATTCAAGTTCAAATATATTTTCATGTAATGCTGAATCATTCTCTAAGGAATTAAATAATATGACATTTAATATGTTTAACAATAATGGATTAGTTTATAGTGATACTGTTAGAGCTAGTGGAAGTTCAAATACTAGTAGTTATCAATTTAATTTTACTGAAGAAAATGATTATCATTGGAATTGTGAATCAAGGGATAGCTTAAGTGAATTGACAATAAGTGAGAACTATTCTATAAGTTATGATATTACACTGCCTGTTGTTGAACTAGGAGATATAGATGATGATAGTAGCTATGAATCAGATAATCAAGAATTAACATTAACCTATGAAGTCAGTGAGTCTGGAAGTTGTAGTTTAAAAATAGATGGAGAAGTTGATTCAAGTGAAGATGTTGTAGATGAAGGAAGTTTTACTAATAATTTTTCGCCTGGAGATTATATTTGGTCTGTAGAATGCGTAGATCAAGCTGGGAATTTGGGAATTTCGGCTGAGAGAAGTTTTAATGTAGTGGCAGTTCCTGTAAGTTCAGGATCTGGAAGTAGTGGATCAAGTGGGAGTGGTGGAAGTACTGGAGGAGGAGGAGGGAGTACTGGTGGAGGAGAAGGTGGAGCATCTATAACTCCTCCAGTGGTTAATCCACCAGTTGTAGAAGAAGAGATAGTTTTAGAATCTGAGGAACAGGTAATTGAAGAAAACTTTGAGGCAAATGAAGGGAGTGCAAGTGGGATAACTGGATTTGCTATTGAAGATGAAGAAGGGGATTTAAGTACTTGGCAAAAATATAAGAATAGAGTTAACATTTTTGTATTGTTACTTTTAGTAGCTATAGGCTTTTTATTTTATAGAGATATAAATTATGAAAAGGAAATAAATGACGAAATACAATTATTGGAAAAATAATAAATTTAATTAGTTTATTTTCATAGGAAATCTATGAAATTAAGCATGATAGAAATTGCTACTAGTATGATTGCATTCTCTACATCTATAGGATTATTATTTGCAGGACTATATTATCTTTATCAAATTCAAAATTTGATTTTTATGCAAGCAATATTATTTACCGTTATTTATATAAACATTAATTTGTTATTCCTATATGTACTTAAGAGGTGGAATGAATGAAATTAATCAAAATTGTTAGAAAATATTGGCCAATTGCCTTGTTACTGTTGTTAATATTTTTATTAGCATATTTAGCAGGAATATAAGATGAAATCTCAAAAATTAAAAAATTTTGATCCTTCATTTTTGAGGGAGAAAAGACAAAAATGAAATCAATAAAACCATCGCATAGAGAAAAGAAAAGATATCTTTTGGTTAAAGGGAAAGATGTTAGTAAAAATGCTATAGAGAAAACTATCCTAGAATTTATAGGAATTTTGGGATATGCAGAGAGCGGAATTACATTTGTCAAGGTTCTAAAAAATAGTGTGATTGTTGCAGTAAATCGCGATGCTGTTGAAAAAATTCGTAGTAGTTTTTTGATCTGTAAGAAAGATTTGAATATAGTGAAGGTTAGTGGTAGTGTAAGTAATGTAAAGTAATATGGGCACTGTCCGGAATGCTTCCGAACGAAGATAATTTGTAAATTTTCACGAAGTAAATTCGATGAAAATTTGCTATCTAACTATTGAAATATGCGACTCCGGACAAAGCTGTAATATGAGCACTGTCCGGAATGCTTCCGGACGAAGATAATTTGTAAATTTTCACGAAGTAAATTCGATGAAAATTTGCTATCTAACTATTGAAATATGCGACTCCGGACAAAGCTGTAATATGGTAATATTTAAATACTCCAAGTTTCTATCTTTATTGATAAGAGTGTATATATCCGGATCCAAGATTGAATTCTTGATTATTGATTTTGGCATGGATAAGTTAATAAATAATAGAAGATTAGAAAAATTATAAAATGGATACAACAAAAATTTGCATTTTTGAGCATCCATTTCCATATGGGAGATTAAAATAAAAATGGATATACCAGATATGCAGCATCAAGTAATGGGTTATGACAGGAGTGCGACTATGTTCTCTCCAGATGGCCATATTTTACAAGTTGAGTATGCTGAGAAGACTGTAAGACTTGGAACTGCAAGTATTGGAATAAAGTGTGCTGACGGAGTAATAATAGTTAGTGATAAGGGTGAGAAGGATAGTTTGATAATTAGCGAAAGTGCTGATAAAATTTATGAAATTGATGAACATGTAATGACTAGTGCTGCTGGAATTTTGAGTGATGCTAGACTCCTTGTAAATCATGTTAGGACCTCTTCACAGCAACATAGGGTTACATATGACAGCCCTGTTGACGTTGAGACTATAATTAGAGAAGTGAGTGACATTATGCAGCAATATACTCAGCATCCAGGAATAAGGCCATTTGGAGTTTCTTTACTTATTGCAGGAGTTAGTGAAGGTCAACCTAAATTATACACTAGTGAAATTACGGGAAATTATTATGAATATAATGCTATTGCCATAGGTCAAAATGATGGTAAGATTAAAGATACTCTAAGAAAAGAATATAGAAAGGATATGAAGATTGATGATGCAATTAAGTTAGCCTTAGGGATTTTTAAAGATATTTTGGGAGATAAATTTGACTTAGGCAGATTTAACGTAGGTGTTATTAAAACTACTGAAAAGAAGTTGAAGAAGCTTAGTGTTGACGAGATTAAGGGTTTAGTATAATGGGAGGGGGGAAAAAATTAATCGCTATAATTACTCCTATTGTAATCTCTCCAATAGTTATGACTGCACAGGTTTCTAATAGTGGTGAATTATCAAATCATTTTTATGCAGCTATGGGTCATCTAGTTGATAATATCATTCCAGGATCACTTGATGAATTAAATTCCATATATGGATCTTTAATTGGTGATTATAGATTAGATATGTCAATAATTTAAAATAATATAATGGGAGATACAATAGCAAAACTTAGGAGTGGCAAATTATTCTTTGAAACTATGGTTGATTTAGACAATGCTATGAGACTACGAAAGGGCGAAGCTGTTCCTATATCTGACGTTATTCGAGATAATGCAATATATACTAATTTAGGGAAGGGGATGAAGGCAGGTTCTGCTGAACTTGAATCTGCTTTTGGAAGTAGTGAATTTGAGAAAGCTGTTGAGCATATTGTTAAGAAAGGTATTATTGAAGTTAGTCAAGATTTTCGTGATGAGGCTCTTGAAAACAGGCGAAAGCAAATAGTTGATTTTTTAGTTCGTAATGCAGTAGATGCTCAGACTGGACGCCCATTTACTCCAGATACAATAGAGAATGCATTGAAAGAATCAGGTGCTAGAATAGAGAATAAAAATGTAGATCAACAAATAAATGGAATTGTTGAAGGATTGAATAAAATTTTAGCAATAAAAATTGAAACTAAGAAATTGAAAGTTACTATTCCTGCAATGCATACTGGAAAGGCGTATGGGTTAGTTAATGAGTATAAAGAAAAAGAAGAATGGCTTAGTAATGGTGATTTGCAGATAACTTTAAATATCCCTGTTGGGATACAAATGGAATTTTATGATAAGTTAAATGGTGTAACACATGGAAGTGCGATTACTGAAGAAATAAAGGAAGAATAAAATGGAAATAAAAAAACAATGAAAATTAAAAATTTACAAGCATTTAAATTTCTATTAATGATGGAGGAAATTCAAATATGTTAGTGTTGTCAAGACAACGAGATGAAAGTATTATTATTGGAGATAATATAGTTATTACAATAGTTGATATTAGAGGAGATAAGGTTAGATTGGGTATTGATGCTCCAAAAGAAGTTCCGGTTCATAGGCAGGAGGTTTATGATGCTATACAAAGAGAAAGATCTCAAGCTGATTCAGGTCAGATAGTTTCTGGAGAATCTGCAGGAGAATATCATGGTCAATATAGGTTAGAAAATTCTATGAGTCATCCTGATTATGGTGATGGTATGTTAAATTATACCTCTATGGGAGAATCTGTTAATATTAATGCAAAGAGGGGATCTCTAATGGGAAGGGTTTTTGGTTAATTATTGAATATGGAAGAAGAAAAAACAGAAAATAGAGAAGAAGAGAAACAAGAAGATACTCAAGATAAAAAGGAAGATGATAAAAATGATGATTCTGATCAAAAGAATGATAATGACAGTGAAGAAAATAGAGATCGTGAGGATCATAAAGAAGAAAGAGATGAAACTCCTGTAGAGCGTAAGTTAGTAATTCCTGGAGAGACAATAGTTAGTGGAGATGATTATCTTCCTGGAGATTATACTAATAAGGATGGGGATGACGTTGTTGCTAATAAATATGGATTGGCAGAAATTAGAGGGCGTGTTGTTAAGATTTTACCAGTAAGTGGTACTTATGAACCTAGACGCGGAAATACAGTTATAGGTCGAGTTAGTGAGATTACATTTAGTGGATGGGTTGTTGACATAGGAGGGCCTTGGAGAGCTTTCTTGCCACTAAACGAATGTCCTAGATTTATTAATCGAAATAATGTTGAGGAGTTTGCAACTATTGGAGATGTTTTTAATATTAAGGTTTGGGGAGTTAAAACTGGAAGTGTTGACCTTTCTTTGAAGAGTAGAGGATTAGGTAAGTTGGAAGATGGAAGAATTATAAGGATAAATTGCCATAAGGTTCCTAGAGTTATAGGAAAGGAAGGTAGTATGATAAATTTAATTAAAGATAAAACCCACACTGAAATTACTGTTGGTCAAAATGGTTATGTTTGGTTGAAGGGAGAATTAGAGGGAACTCGTAAAGCTGAAGAAGCTATGAGATTGATTGAGAAAGAAGCAGCAAGTGAAGGACTTACCCAAAAAGTGGAGGAGTTTTTGAAATAAAATGGGATATACTAAACGAAGCGATGGAAGGAAGATGGATGAAATTCGTCCGATGAGGGCTGAAGTGGGAGTTGTACCTAATGCTGATGGAAGTGCTTTGTTTGCTACAGGTGGGACTGTTGCTATTGCTACAGTTTATGGTCCTAAGGAATTACATCCAGCTAATAAAAGAAAGCCAGGTCGTGCAATCATACGATGCGAGTATAACATGTTGCCTTTCTCAGTTACTGAAAGAGCTCGTCCTGGTCAAAGTAGAAGAAGTAAGGAAATAGGGATGGTTACTGAAAATGCCCTAGCTGCAGTTGTAGATTTGAAGAAATTTCCAGGAAGTGTTATTGACGTTCAAGTACTTATCTTGCAGGCTGATGCAGGTACAAGATGTGCTGGAATTAATGCAGCTGCGATGGCTTTAGCACATGCAGGTATTGATATGAAGGAAATGGTTACAAGTATCTCAATTGGGAAGATAGATGATAAGATAGTAACTGATATCACAAAAGAAGAGGAAGATTATCATGAAGGAGAAGGTCCAACAGATATACCATTCACATTAACTTCGCGAGGGAAAGAATGTACGCATTTACAATTAGACGGTAAAATACAAACTTCTAGATTCAAGGAAAGTATTGATGCTGCAATTGTAGCATGTGAGAAAGTATATGAAGTTCAAATGAGAGCTCTTAAAGGGGAGATAGTAAATGAAGGAGAAGGGAAATAATGGATATAGCAAATATAACTAAGAAAAAAATAATTGAACTTCTTAAAGAAGGTAATAGAATTGACGGACGAAGTCAGTTTGAAAACCGAGAGATAAAAATAGAAACTGGAATTTCTAAGAATGCTGAGGGAAGTGCTCGAGTTAGAATTGGTAAGACTGAAGTTATTGTTGGTGTGAAGATGCAGACTCAGGAACCATATAGCGACCATAAAGATCAAGGAACTTTAATGGTTGGAATGGAAATTAATCCAAGTGCTGGAGATCGTTACGAACCGGGCCCACCAAAAATAGATGAAATAGAAATAGCAAGAGTTGTAGATCGTGGGAT
>Ga0209501_10000785_pt1 | contig 37403 bp, 32 predicted proteins | sample ArcticOcean_MG_C_4_FD_187434 | JGI IMG/M metagenome (GOLD analysis project Ga0209501, IMG submission 187434) | Marine microbial communities from western Arctic Ocean - ArcticOcean_MG_CB4_134 (SPAdes) (version 2) | ecosystem: Environmental > Aquatic > Marine > Oceanic | place: Arctic Ocean...
CGCTCCCGTGGTCGATTCCGCTGACGACGCCCCTGAGGCTGACTCCGATGGGTCTGACTCGGACGGGTCTGACTCGGACGGGTCTGACGACGGCGTATCTGACGATGCCGACTACGACGACGATGACGACTACGAGGATGATGCCCCCGCGGCTGATTCCGACAACCCGATCCAGGCCAACTTCGAGGATGCCTTCAAGGCTGAGCTCGAGACGGTGCACGGAGATCTGGGTAACGCAGCCTCGGGCAACCGCGGTGGCGGCGGTGGTGGCGGTGGCGGCGATCGCCGTCGTCGGAGTCGCTGAGCGTCCCGTTGGAAGTGGGTCGCCCCAGCGGCGACCGTACGGCCACCGGAACGGTGGTTGAACTGAACCTGCCCGAGAACGGTCCACGGACCGGTCCGAGTGTGGTGTCCGAGCTGATGCCGGACGCCCACTCGGTCTCGGTAGGGGTGTGGGTCGCAGTCGGTGGGCGTGACGAGGATCCGTCCATGAGCGGTGCCTCGCACTTCCTGGAGCACCTGCTCTTCAAGGGAACCGAGCGTCGGACGGCGCGCGCAATCGCCGAGCTGGTGGATTCCACCGGTGGCGAGATGAACGCGTTCACCTCCAAGGAGTACACGGCGTACTACGCCCGTGTGCCGGCGGGGGGCCAGGAGATGGCTACAGCCCTGCTGGCCGATGTACTGAGGGAGCCGGCCCTGCGGGCAGCTGACGTCGAGACCGAGCGTCAGGTGATTCTCGAGGAGATCCACCTGCAGGCCGACGACCCTGATGACGTGGTGTTCGGCCTGCTCTACGAGGCCCTCTTCCCGGGGCATCCGTTGGGGCGCGAGGTGCTGGGTACCGAGTCGTCGGTGGCTGCCATCGACCGCGATGGGATCAGCGGGTTCCACGATCACTGGTACCGGGCGCCCAACCTCGTGGTGGCCGCGGCAGGTGCCGTGGACCATGATGCCCTGGTGGCCCAGGTGGCCGAGGCCTTTTCCGGTCGCACCGGGGGTTCTGCCCCTGTCCGTTCGGCCCCGGTCGCCGAGCCGGTTGAGGCAGTGCGCCTGAAGCGCCCGACCGAGGCGACACACGTTGCCTGGGGATGGAGGGGACTGCGGCGCGATGACCCGCGTCGTCACGCCCTGGCACTCGGTACCCACGTGCTGGGTGGTGGGCTGTCGAGCCGCCTCTTCCAGACCGTGAGGGAGGAGCGTGGCCTTGCATACAGCGTCTTTTCATCCATGGCCGGTTACACGGACGCCGGTGTGGTGTCGGTCTACGCGGGCACTGCACCCGAACGCGCCGACGAGCTCCAGAAGGTCGTCGCCGGCGAGGTGGCCGAGGTGGCAGCAAACGGAATCACCGCAGCGGAGATGGCCATAGCGCGCGACGGTTTCGAAGGTTCGATCCTGTTGGGTCTCGAGGACTCAGGTAGCCGCATGTTCAGGCTGGGAACCAGCCAGAGCCTTCTGGGGCGGGTGGTTCCCCTGGATGAGTACGTGGAGACCCTTCGGGCGGTGACCCTTGAGGACGTGAACGCAGTCCTGGCCGAAGTGCTGTCGCCGGAACCGGCCGTGGCGATCGTCGGCTCGGGAACCTGAACCGTCTCGCCCACAGCGTCTACACCGTGGGTCTGGCAGGTCACGCCGGCCAGCACGCCAGGCAGGTGGTTGCTACCGGCTCCCCGTCTGGCCGTGATCGGGCCCTAACCGGGCCGGCTGGCCGGGATGACGACCGCTAGCCTCGGGACATGTCAGGAGATCCGATCAGAGTCGGGGTGTTGGGGGCCGCCGGCCGTATGGGTCGGTCCGTGGCCGATGCCGTCACGGCAGCCGACGGCATGGTGCTGGTGGCAGCCGCTGACCCATCGGCGTCGGGAAGCCGGGTCTGCAATGTGGATGTAGTCGCCGACGTACATGACCTCGTGGAGATCGGCGTGGACGTGGTGGTGGACTTCACCGTGGCTGAGGCCAGCCGGGTGAACCTGGGGATCCTGGCCGCTGCCGGCGTACACGCCGTGGTCGGAACCAGCGGTCTGGACGAGACGGACATGGCGGACCTCCGGGCGGCATTCACCTCCAGCAACTGCCTGATCGCTCCCAACTTCGCCATTGGTGCCGTGCTGATGATGCGTTTCGCTGAGTTGGCGGCGCCGTGGTTCGAAACGGCCGAGATCATCGAGGTGCACCACGACGGCAAGGTTGACGCCCCGTCGGGCACGGCCATTGCCACGGCCGGGCGGATGGCGGCCGCTTCGGCGCACTGGGCACCGGATCCGACCACCCGCGTGGTGATCGAGGGCGCCAGGGGCGCTGCGGGCCCGGCCGACATCCGGATCCATTCGCTGCGCATGCGCGGTGCGGTAGCCGACCAGGAGGTCGTGCTGGGATCCACCGGACAGACGCTGACCATCCGGCATGACACCACCGACAGGGGTTCGTTCATGCCCGGCGTGGTGCTGGCGGTGCGTCGGATCGCCGGAATGCCCGGGTTGACCCTGGGCCTCGATGCCCTGCTCGGTATCTGACCGCACGGGATCCACACCTTGACCTCGGGCGCCCGACCATGAGCCCGGGGGCACGTCGGCTGCTGCGCCCGGCCTGGTTGCTCTCCCACCTGCTCGTGATCGGCCTCGTGGTCGTCACGGCGAACCTGGGCTTCTGGCAACTCCATCGCCTGGACGCACGGCGGACCTACAACGCTGTGGTGACAGCCCGGGCCGACCATCCCGTGGTCTCCCTGGCCGAGGCGTTCGGAGTCCTGAAGCGTGGTGGCACGCCGGAAGACCTCAGACATGTGCGTGTGGTGGTGTCCGGCACCTGGGCCGACGGACAGGTCTACCTGGCGAACCGGTCCATGGACGGTGTGCCCGGCGTGCACGTGGTCTCGCTGCTGTGGATCAACGGAGTCCAGTCCGGGGCAGGGGCCGGGGTGGTCGTGGATCGGGGTTTCGTTCACAGAGGTCTGTTTCTCGAGGGTGATTCGGCTGCCTGGGCACCGGCGACGGCTGACGTGGAGTTCGTCGGAAGCCTGGATGTCTCACGGACCGGCGAGCGGGGCAGTGGGTTGGAGGTGGACCGGATCGACCTGGAGGCGCTGTCCGAACGGTGGGGGACGAGCCTCGCCCCGATGTGGATCCGGGCGTCCGGAGACGGCACGTCTGGGATCCCGGTTGCGGCCCCGGTGGTCGACCTGGGCGCTGGTTCGCACCTCTCCTATGCGGTGCAGTGGTTCGTATTCACCCTCATCGGACTGGGTGGCTATCCGCTGGTGCTCTTCCGGCTGGCCCGCCGCGACCCGGCGCTAGCGTGACCACCATGATCAGCCCGAGCAGCGCCGATCTCCGGGTCGTGCATGCACTCCGTGTCCGGGGCTTCGTCGACACGCCGCTGGTGGCCGAGGTGGCTGACGTGGCCGTTGAGGAGGCGACATCCCTGCTCACGGCCCTGGAGGCTGCGGGTCACGCCCGCCACCGTGAGGGCCGGATGTCGGGCTGGATGCTCACCTCGGATGGCCGGGCCCACGGCGAGGCACTGTTGGCCACCGAACTTGACCAGGTTGGCTGTCGCGACGAGGTGAAGGTCGCCTACAGCCGGTTTCTCGAAGGCAACCGGGGCTTTCTGGGGCTCTGCACGGACTGGCAGCTTCGCCCGGATCCGGCTGATCCGTCAGGTGAGCCAGTCGTGAACGACCATGCCGACGCTGGCTACGACAGTGCGGTCATCGGCCGGCTGGCGGAGACCGATTCGGGCATCCAGCCGGTCTGCGCAGCCCTCGCGGCTGTCCTCGAACGCTTCGGCGGCTACGGCGACCGGTTCGCCACGGCACTCGACCGGATCAGCGGGGGCGACCTGGACTGGTTCACGAAGCCGATGATCGACTCGTACCACACGATCTGGTTCGAGCTGCACGAAAACCTGCTGGCCACGCTGGGCATCCAGCGGTCGAAGGAATAGCGCAACACGCTGTCGGCTCAGCCGCAGTGCAGAATCAGTCCAGTCCAGTGCAGAATCAGTCCAGTCCATGTCAAATAGGAGGCAGTCCAGAATGGAGCCGAGGTTCGGGCGGTTGATCACCGCCATGATCACGCCGTTCACCCCCGACGGCGCGCTGGACCTGGACGGAGCGGTGGCTCTGGCGAGCTGGCTCGTGGAGCAGGGCAATGACGGCCTGGTGCTGGCTGGCACGACGGGCGAATCGCCCACGCTCACCCACGATGAGCAGATCGCCCTTGTCGAAGCGGTGTCCGGAGCGGTCGACTGCCATGTGATTGCCGGCGCCGGCAGCAACGACACGGCGGCTGCCGTGGAGCTGACCCGTCGCTGCAGCGCTGCCGGTGCTGATGCCATCCTCACGGTCACGCCGTACTACAACCGGCCGTCGCAGCTGGGGCTGTTCAACCACTTCCGGTCGGTGGCCGAGGCGACCGACCTTCCGGTGATGCTCTACGACATTCCGCCACGATCGGGACGCAAGATCCACACCGACACCATCCTGCGACTCGCTGACGAGGTCCCCAACATCGTGGCGGTCAAGGACGCAGCAGGCGACGTGGCCGAGACGGCCCGCCTGGTCGCTGCATCACCGGCTGGTTTCGAGGTCTACAGCGGGGAGGACTCCCTCACCCTGGCGCTCCTGGCGGTCGGCGTCGTGGGCGCGGTGAGCGTGGCTTCGCACTGGGCCACGCCGGAGACCGTCGTCATGATGGACGCCTTCTTCTCCGGTGACGTGGCTGCGGCGACCGAGGCCAACCGGCGACTCATTCCCTCGTGGGACTTCGAATCCGGAGATCTCACGCCCAACCCGATTCCGTCCAAGGCCATGATGAAGGTCCTGGGCATGCCCGGCGGCGACTGCCGTCCTCCGATGGGACCCGAGCCGGCCGACCTGGCCGACCGGGCCCGTCTCGTCCTGGCCGGTCTCGGCCGCGCCTGATCGCAGAGGTTCTTACCCGATGGCTCCACCCGTACACATCACGTTCCTCGGCGGACTCGGCGAGATCGGACGCAACTGTGCCGCCCTCGAGGTCGAGGGACGCATCGTCATGCTGGACTGCGGCCAACTGTTCCCGGACGACCTTCCGGGAGTCGACGCGGTACTCCCGGACTTCACCTGGCTGCTGGAACGGGCCGACCGCATCGAGGGCTGCGTGGTCACCCATGCCCACGAGGACCACATCGGTGGCCTGCCCTACCTGCTGAAGGACCTTGCCGCCGAGGGCGTCTCGATACCGATCTACGGGGCGCCGTTCACCCTCGGCATGGTGCGCGGCAAGTTGAAGGGCGCCGGTGTGGCGATCCCGGAACTGATCGAGTTGGGCGATCACGCCAAGCTCCGCATCGGACCGTTCGACTGCGAGTTCCTGCCGGTCACCCATTCCACGCCGAGCGGTCTGATGACCATCTTCGGCACGCCCCAGGGGCGCATCCTGCACTCCAGCGACTTCAAGTTGGATCTGACGCCCGTGGACGGTCGGGTCACCGACCTGCCGAGGCTCCGGGAGCTGGCCGCGTCGACCGGGATCAGGTTGCTGCTCGCTGACTCCACGAACGCCGGCATTGCCGGATCATCGACGTCGGAGACCACCGTCGGCCCGGTGCTCAGGCAGGTCTTCGACGCCAACGAGGGCAGACGGATCATCGTGGGGGCGTTTTCCAGCCACGTGCACCGGATCCAGCAGGTGGTGGATGCCGCTGAGGCCACCGGGCGAAAGATGGTGGTCATGGGGCCGTCGATGATCCGCAACGTGACGCTGGCGAGGGAGCTTGGCCTGCTGAGGATCTCCGACAAGATGCTGGCGCCCGACACCGAGTTGGATGACATGGATCCGGCACGCACCTGCGTGGTCTGCACTGGTTCACAGGGCGAACCGAGGGCGGCGCTGAAGCGCATGGCTGATGGCAGCCACCGATTCCTGAAGATCGGCGATCGGGACACCGTGGTGTTCTCATCCCACCCGATTCCCGGCAACGAAGCCGCGATCTCGCGTCTGCATAATGCGTTGGCGCGTCGTGGTGTGCACCTGGTGCACAGTGGCCAGTTGGGTGTCCACACGACCGGGCACGGCAAGGCCGATGAGCTGCTGGAGTTGCACGAAGCGGCCGATCCGGAACTGTTCATACCGGTTCACGGCGAGTACGCGCACCTGGTTGCCCACCACGACCTGGCGTTGGGGCGTGGCATGGCCCCCGACCGGATCCTGCGTTGCACCGACGGGGATCGTGTGTCGCTCACCGATGAGGGCCTTGTCCACTCCAGCCGCGTCTCTGACGTGTACGTGATGGTCGACGAGTCAGGCCGTCGGGTATCGGAGGACCTGGTCGAGGAGCGCCGCGCCATGTCGGGCGAGGGGTTCGTGTTCATCCGGGTCGTCGTCGACGGGCGCAAGGGGCGCCTGGTCGGAGAACCGGTGGTCGAGAGCCGTGGCTGGGTCGAGCCCGCTGATCGTCAGGACTGGCACGGCCAGGTCGCATCGGCTGTGGCCGACTCCGTGCGTAGTTCCCTGGAGGACGGTCAGAGGGATCCGAAGGAACTGGCCCGCCTGGCCCGCCGGGCTACTGGCCGTCTCGTGTCGCGTCGTACCGGTAGGCGACCCGCCCTTGTTCCCACCGTCGAGGTGCTCTGACCCGACATTGCGGCCGGGGTTCTCGGCCCCGGTCCTGCCCTGAGCCTGTCACCCCCCGGTGGTACCGTCAGCCCTGATGGCTACAAGACCCGCGCGTCCCGGTTCGGGCGACAAATCCGCTGCTGACAAGGTGAAAAGCCCCGCGCCCGATGGTGATTCCTCTGAGGGTGCCCGGGGTCGAGCGTCCTCCCGGATGGCCTCTAAGGATTCGTCCCCGGGATCGTCGCGGGGACCATCGCGAGGTGGCACCGATGGTGGCCGCTCCGGTGACGGACGCTCGGACCAGAGGGTCTCGCTCATGCGCCGCATGGCCAGGGCCACCTTCGGGGGCCGGGGCGACGAGATCCTCGGCCTGATCCTGGTGATAGGGGGGCTCCTGGCCGGGCTGTCGGTATATCTCGACAAGGCCGGCGTCCTCGGTCGCCTGCTCGATGGCGGCCTCGGCTGGTCCGTGGGTGCGACACGGGCGGTCCTACCGGTGGCGATGCTGGGAACGGGCCTGACGATGTTCCGGGAGCGCAGCGAGTTCGGGGAGATCTCCAAGCGCCTCCCGATCGGGCTCCTGATGGCGGTCCTGAGCGTGACCGGCCTGCTCCATATGGGCCGGGGCCGCCCCGGCCTGGACGACGGGGTGGATGGGCTTGGCGAGGCTGGTGGCCTGATCGGGCTGGGCGTCGGCGGGGGCCTCGAGGCCGCCGTGGCTCCGTGGGGTGCATCCCTGATCCTGATCGGCGTGGGCCTGGTGTCCGTTGCTGTGATCACCCGGACCACCGTTCGCCAGACGGCACGCGGGGCCGCCAGGGGTGCTGCGATCACCGCTCGCTATGCGGCCCGGGGGGCGGTCGGAGGTCTGCGCCCGGCGATACGCGGGGTGAAGAACTGGATTGAAGGCCTGTTGACGGCCCCGGGTGGCGACCAACCGGTGGTCAACGTGCCCCAGTCGCTGCCACCGGTTGCGGCGCCGACACCTGCCCTGGCCCCTCCGTCGGAGCCGGCGGCAGATTCTTCAGCCACCCCGGCCAAGCCCCGCAGGCGCAAGGCCAGGCCCGGGTCCGCTGACAGCGGTGAGCAACTCACCATCGAACTCGGGCCGGCCCTGGCCGATTCGCGGTGGCGGCTGCCGTCCCTCAGATACCTGTCCAGGAGCGAGACGCGTGACGTCGATGCCAAGGCGGTGGAGGAGCGTGGCATCCGACTCCAGGAGGCACTGGCGGCCCACGGTGTCGAAACACGCCTGGTGGAGATGACCGTCGGGCCGACTGTGACCCGATTCGCCCTACAGCTCGGCGAGGGGGTGAAGGTTGCACGGATCACGAGCCTCAACAAGGACATCGCCTATGCCCTGGCTGCCGCCGACGTCAGGATCCTGGCGCCCATTCCGGGCCAGCAGGCCATAGGGATCGAGGTCCCGAACGAGGATCGTGAGGTGGTCGCCCTGGGTGACATCCTCTCATCGCCCGAGGCTGCGAAGGCCCGCCATCCGCTTGAGGTGGCGATCGGACGCGACATCAGCGGTCGGTCCGTCATGTTGAACCTGGCCACCATGCCGCATCTCCTGATAGCTGGAGCGACCGGGGCCGGGAAGTCCTCGTGCATCAACTCCCTGATCACCTCGGTCCTGATGCGTTCCACGCCGGAGCAGGTTCGGATGATCCTGATTGATCCGAAGCGCGTCGAGATGGGGCAGTACGAGGGTGTGCCCCACCTGCTGACGGCTCCCGTGACCGACCCCAAGAAGGCGGCGAACGCCCTCCATTGGGCCGTACGTGAGATGGAACGCCGCTACGACCTCCTCTCGACGTGTGGCTTCCGGGACATCAGCGGGTACAACGCGGCGTTCGATCGGGGAGACCTGAAGGCACCCCTGGGGGTAGTCGACGATGACGGCGAGCCGGTCACATACGAGCGCCTGTCCTTCGTGCTCCTCGTGGTGGACGAGTTGGCAGACCTGATGATGGTGGCGGCACGCGACGTGGAGGATTCCATCTGCCGTCTGGCTCAGATGGCCAGGGCGGTCGGAATACACCTTGTCGTGGCGACCCAGAGGCCGTCGGTCAACGTGATCACCGGTGTGATCAAGGCGAATATCCCGGCGCGTCTTGCGTTCGCCGTGTCCAGCCTTGCCGACAGTCGGGTGATCCTGGATCAGCCGGGTGCCGAACGCCTGGTCGGCAAGGGCGACATGCTCCTCCTTAGGCCCAGTTCCAGCGTGTCCCAGAGGATCCAGGGTGCCTGGGTCGACGAGAGCGAGGTCCGCGAGGTCGTGGAGTCGTGGGTCGTACAGGTGCGGGCCCTGGAGGACGCGGCGGAGTCCGACGAGGATTCGCACGATCCGACCGGGCCCGTGGATGTGATTGCCGTGGGGCCGCCGGCTGACCTGATCACGGGTGATATATCCCGCCCGGTGGTCGGGGGAGGATCCAGTGACGACGAGTTGTTCGAGCAGGCTCGACAGTTGGTGGTTTCCAGCCAGCTCGGTTCGACGTCGATGCTGCAACGCAAGTTGCGGGTGGGCTTCGCCCGGGCCGGTCGGCTCATGGACCTGATGGAGGAGTCCGGCGTGGTGGGCCCGTCCACCGGCTCGAAGGCCCGGGTGGTCCTGATCTCTTCCGAGCAGCTTGAGGATCTCCAGGGGCAGGGCTACTAGCTGCTTCTGCAGGTGCTCGTACCAGGCGTGAATCGCCCCGGTGAGGATGGATCCGACGTCGGGTGCGAGATCAGCGTCGATGTGCACCATGCCATTGGCTTTCGTGTTCCAGGACGCCTTCCGGTCGCGGTTCCAGAACGGTCATGGCCTGATCATGACGGCGGCATGTGACAGCCGGTCCCGAAGCTCCACCGTGCATCGCTACCCTCGGGTGGTGGCCCAGAACCTGATCCTGCTCGTGGTCGGTCTGGGGGGACTGACCCTCGCAGCCGACCGCTTCGTGGTGGGTGCGGCACAGGTGGCGGCCCGACTCCGGGTCTCGACGGTGGTGACCGGTGCGCTCATCATCGGCTTCGGGACCAGCGCCCCGGAACTGGTCGTCTCGACCATGGCGGCGCTCACGGAGGGCGCCGAGGGGACCGCCCTGGCAATGGGCAACATCATCGGCTCGAACGTGGCGAACCTGACCCTGGTCATGGCCATGCCGGCGCTCGTGTACGGCCATCTGGCCATCGCCAGGGGTGTGAAGCGCCAGGCGGCGCTGTCGGCGACGGGGGTGACCGTCTTTGCCGCTTCCGTCCACTTCTTCGAGCCGACGGCGTGGCTGGGCATTGCCTTTGCCCTGGCGGTTCTGACCCTTGTGGCGTTCGGGATCGTGGTGTGGCTCGGAGACCGCTTCGGTGGGGTGCCACCGTCTGACACCACCGAGGGGTCAGGGCCGTGGATCTGGACCGTGGTCGGCCTCGTTGGGACCGTGGCGTTCGCCTACCTGGTGGTCAGCTCGGCCACCTCCATTGCCGAGGACCTCGGGTGGACCGGCGGCTTCGTCGGCTTCGGCCTGGTGGCGGTGGGAACGTCGCTACCCGAGCTCGTCACCGCCCTGGCCGCAGCGCGTCGTGGCGAATCGGGGCTGATCATCGGCAACCTGCTCGGCTCGAACCTCTTCAACAGCCTCACCGTCGGATCCGCCGTCTTCTTTGCCAACGGTCGAACCCCGTTCAGCGATTCGGCCGGCCTGCCCGGTGCGGCGCTGGTCATGATGGTCGCCGTGTCGTGGCTGGTGATCGCTGTCATGGGCACCAACAGGCGGATCGGCCGGATCGAAGCGGCGGGTCTGGTGCTGGGGTACCTGGCGCTGCTGGGCTGGCTGGCAACGACCGGTGCCACTGCCTGAGCGCATGCCGGTGCAGGCCGGTCCATGTGCGCTGAGCGCCTAGCCTGAGCCGATCATGGGCGAAGAGACGTACCACCTCGTAACCCTCGGGTGTCCGAAGAACCAGGTCGACTCCGACAAGTTGGCCGGGACGCTGGCGGCCGACGGGATGGCGTCGACGGACAGCCCCGCCGAGGCGGACCTGATCATCGTCAACACCTGCGCCTTCATTGCCGACGCACGTCAGGAGTCCGTCGACACGGTGCTCGCCCTGGCCGACCTTCGCCGCGACGGCGCACGCCTCGTGGTCACCGGTTGCATGGCCGAGAGGTACGGCGACGAGCTGGCCGAGGCCCTGCCCGAGGTGGACAGCGTCGCCGGATTCGGTGTGCCGGTGGTGCTCGGACGCCGCCCGGACAGCCCGTCGGACAGCGAGCCGCCGGTGCCGCTGTTCGACCTGTTGAACCTGCCACGGCCGGCCTCGACCCGGCCATGGGCGTACGTGAAGATCGCCGAGGGCTGCGACCGGGCGTGCGGGTTCTGCGCCATCCCCACGTTCAGGGGCCCACAGCGGAGCCGTTCCATCGAGTCCATCCTTGAAGAGGTGGATGCCCTCGAGGTGAGGGAGGTGGTCCTGGTGGCCCAGGACCTTGCCGCCTACGGCCGGGATCAGGGCGAGGGCGAGAGGGCAATCGTGCCGCTCGTCGAGGCGGTGGCTGGCAGGGTGGACCGGGTGCGGCTCCTCTACCTGTACCCATCGGACCTGAACGACCGACTGGTCGACACGATCTGCGCGACCGGTGTGCCGTACTTCGACCTGTCCCTCCAGCACGTGTCGCCGCCGTTGATGCGTCGGATGCGGCGTTGGGGCGATGGCAACCGGTTCCTCGAGCGGATCGAGCACATCCGGTCCGTCGAGCCCGAGGCCGCCTTCCGATCCAACTTCATCGTCGGCTACCCCGGTGAGACGGAGGAGGACCACGACGCCCTGCTGGACTTCGTTGCCGCCGCCGACCTCGACTGGTGTGGGTTCTTCACCTACAGCGAGGAGGAGGGGACCTACGCCACCACGCTCGACGGCGCGGTGGATCCCGCCCTGGCAGCCGAACGCCTCCGCGAGCTGGGTGAGATGCAGGATCGCATCACCGCTGCCCGCCGCGATGCCCTCATAGGTAGACGGGTGTCTGTGCTGGTGGACGAACCGGGGATCGGACGGACCCACAGGGAGGCGCCGGAGATCGACGGGATCGTCACCGTCCCGGCTGACCTACCCGCTGGCCAGTTCGTCGACCTGACGGTGACGGGCGCCATTGGCCCGGACCTGGCGGCGGCATGAAGCACCTCCGCACCGTCGTCTCGCCGGCGAACCTGGTGACCCTGGCCCGGCTGCTGCTGGCACCGGTGCTGTTCGCTCTGGTGCTGGGCGCAGAGGACCGTGGTGGCACCACCTGGGCGGGTTTCGTCCTGGGGCTGGTGTTGGCCTCGACCGACTACTTCGACGGGATCCTCGCCCGACGCCGGGGCACGGTCAGCCGCTGGGGTGCCTTCCTGGATCCGCTGGCGGACAAGGTGGTGGTGATCGGGGTCGGGGTGAGCCTGGCGATGGTCGGCCGCTACGCATGGCTGCCGGTCGTACTGCTCACTGTCCGGGAGGTGGCCATCACCGGTTACCGCCTGTGGTTCGCCCGTAAGGGTCTTGCGGTGCCGGCCCGCAGATCGGCGAAGTGGAAGACCATTGTCCAGGGGGTGGCGCTGCTGATGGCTGTGCTGCCGCCGCTGGCCGACGCAGACCTCGTGGTCCAGGCCAGCCTCTGGTTGGCGGTCGCCTTCACCCTCGTGACAGGTGCCCAGTACCTGGTTGACGGTGGCCGGTCGACCAGCACCACCGGGTCCAAGTCGTCCTGAGGGTCGGCGGGTAGAGCGGGAGTGGATTGTGCGTTGTGAGATCGTCGCCGTGGGTACCGAGTTGCTGCTGGGCCAGATCGTGGACACGAACTCCTCGTGGATCGGCGAGCACCTGGCCCTGGCTGGGATCGACTGCCTGAGGCACACCGCCGTGGGCGACAACCGGGAGCGGATGCGCGTCGCCTTCATGGAGGCACTGGACCGCTCCGACGCGGTGATCGTCACAGGGGGGCTGGGGCCCACCCAGGATGACATCACCCGTGAGGTGCTGGCCGATGTGCTGGGCGTGGAGATGGTCAGGGACGCCGACGTGGTGGTCAGGATCGAGGCGGTGTTCGGTGGCAGGGGGCGGCCCATGCCGGCCAACAACCTGCGCCAGGCCGACGTGCCCGTCGGTGCGCGCGCTATTGCCGAGATGCCCGGGACCGCACCGGGCCTGGTGTGTCCGGTGGGCGACGGCGGCGACGACAGCCAGAAGGTGATCTACGCGGTGCCCGGCGTGCCGTGGGAGATGAAGCAGATGCTGGAAGGCACGATCCTCCCTGATCTGAAACGCCGGGCGGGCATCTCGAGCATCATCCGATCGCGCACGCTTCGCACCTGGGGGCGATCGGAGTCGGGCCTGGCCGAGGACCTGGCGGCCGAGATCGAACGCCTCGACGCCGTGGGTGGTCTGACCATTGCGTTCCTGGCCAGCGGGATGGAGGGCCTGAAGGTCCGGATCACCGCCAAGGCCCCGTCCGACGCCGAGGTCGACGACCTGCTGGCCGAGGAGGAGGCCCGGGTGAGGGCCATCGTGGGGCCGATCGTGTTCGGTGTCGACGACCAGACAATGGAGTCGGTCGTGTTGGACCTGCTGGCCGATCAGGGCCTGCGGATGGCGACTGCCGAGTCGATGACCGGCGGGATGATCGGGTCACGTCTGACCGACGTGCCGGGTTCCAGTCGGGCCTTCGTGGGTTCTGTCGTGGCCTACGACGGTGACGTGAAGAGGTCGCTCCTGGGTGTGCCCGAGGGGCCGGTGGTGTCCGAGGCGGCGGTGACGGCCATGGCGGCCAACGTGTGTGTGGTGCTTGGGGCCGACGTGTCGGTGGCGGTCACCGGTGTGGCTGGGCCCGACCCCCAGGAGGGCGAGGAGCCCGGCACGGTGTGGATGGCCACCTGCGTGGACGGGGTGGTGGACGTGGTGCGGACACGCTGGCCGTTCGACCGCACCCGGATCCGGCAGTTCACCGTGATCACGGTGCTCGACGCCCTGCGCCTGCGTCTCCTGGCGCGTGCAGAGGGCTGAAGGTCCCGGTTCGGCGCCCATGCGCCTCTTCATCGCCGCCCGGCCGTCGCAGGCGGCCGTTGCCGTAATCGACCGCCTGGAACGTCTCGAGGCACCGGGCGTGCGGTGGCTGCCCGCCGACCAGTGGCATGTGACGCTGAGGTTCCTGGGCGAGACTGATCCTGATGCGGCCGTCACCGCCATGGGCGGTCTGGTGGCTGCTCCCGTCGAGGCTGTGGTGGGCCCGTCCACCCGCCTGCTGGGCGGCACCGTGCTGGTTGTTCCGGTGGCTGGCCTGGACCGGTTGGCCGCAGCGGTCGTGGCCGCCACTGCGGGGGTTGGGGAGCCACCCGAGGACCGCCGGTTCGTCGGTCACCTCACGTTGTGCCGGTTCCGGGACGAGCCGCCACCGGGGGCGGTCGGGGCGGCGGTATCGACGGCGTTTCCGGTGGACGAGGTTGTCCTGGTCCGGAGCCGGACCCTGCCCGGTGGTGCCGTCCACGACGTGCTGGAACGGTTCCCGCTGACTGGTTGAGCCGGTGGGCGGGTCGAGCGAGGTGCCGGGCGCCGGGCGTGAACCCGTAGGCGCCTGGCGGCGGTCTTCTGGCGGAAGGCCGCCTGGAGCGGATCAGCCTTCGGGGAGTTCCTCGAGGACGAGGCAGGCCGAGTTGATGCAGTAGCGCTCGCCTGACGGTCCGGGGCCATCATCGAAGACGTGGCCCAGGTGGGCGCCACAGGAACCACAGGTTGTCTCCGTGCGGGCCATCCCGAGGCTGATGTCGGTCCGGCGGTCCACCGGCGCATCGTCGATCGGTGTGGTGAAGCTGGGCCAGCCACACCCGGAGTCGTACTTGTCCTCGCTGGTGAACAGGGCCTCGCCGCAGACGACGCAGGCGTAGGTGCCCGACCGCTTCTCGTCGTAGTACCCGCCGGTGAAGGGCCGCTCGGTGGCCGCCTCCTGGGTGCACTGCCACGACATCGGCTCGAGGCGATCCCGGAGGTCGGGGTGCTGCCCGGCGTGGGCGGCCCGCTTCTCTTCCGGGCTGCGGGCGTCGATCTGGTCCTGGTCCATGTGGCATGACGGTAGTCCCCGAAGCCATGCATGACCGTCGAAATGTCGAGGGTCCTTGCACCGAACGCCTGTTCGCAATTACGCTGCTGTCATTCGATACGGACCCGTTGTCACAGGCCCTACCTAAGGTCACCTCCGACAACCCCGACAGATACAAAAGTCAGACGACCGGAACCACGAGGGTCCGGAGAACATGGAGCACACAATGGCGAAGCACGGCAGGACAATGAGCGGCGGCGACCTCGAGGCAGGTGTGGAACGCACCAAGGCGTTGGACATGGCGCTCGGCCAGATCGAGAAGCAGTTCGGCACCGGTGCCGTCATGAAGATGGGCGACAAGGGTTCCCTGTCGATCGAGACGGTGCCCACCGGCGCCCTGGCGCTCGACCTGGCGCTCGGCATAGGTGGCATCCCCCGTGGCCGTGTCATCGAGATCTTCGGGCCGGAGGGCTCGGGCAAGACCACGCTGGCCACCCACATCGTGGCTGAAGCCCAGCGCAACGGTGGCATCTGCGCCTACATAGACGCAGAGCACGCCATGGACCCGATCTACGCCAGCGCCATCGGCGTGGACGTCGACGAGCTGCTCATCTCCCAGCCGGACACCGGCGAGCAGGCACTCGAGATCGCCGACATGCTCATCCGCTCGGGGGCGCTTGACGTGGTCGTCATCGATTCGGTGGCGGCACTCACCCCACGGGCCGAGATCGAGGGTGAGATGGGAGACACCCATGTCGGCCTGCAGGCACGGCTCATGTCACAGGCCCTGCGCAAGCTCACCTCGAACCTCAACAAGTCCAAGACGATCCTCATCTTCATCAACCAGTTGCGGGAGAAGATCGGCGTGATGTTCGGTTCGCCGGAGACCACGCCGGGCGGTCGGGCGCTTAAGTTCTACTCCTCGGTTCGCCTCGACATCCGCCGGATCGAAGCCATCAAGGACGGGCTCGAGGTCGTTGGCAACCGCACCCGGGTGAAGGTGGTCAAGAACAAGTGCGCACCGCCCTTCCGTCAGGCCGAGTTCGACATCATGTACGGGCGTGGCATCAGCCGTGAAGGCTCGGTGGTGGACCTCGGTGTGGACCTCGGCATCGTCAAGAAGGCGGGTGCCTGGTACACGTACGAGGGCGAGCAGCTGGGTCAGGGCCGGGAGAACGCCAAGAAGTTCCTGGTCGACAACCCCGAGATCATGGTTGAGATCACCGACCGGGTCTGGCGTGAGGTTCAGCCGCCCGTGGTGGCTGAGGAGCCCGAGTCCGAGACCGAGGTGGCTGAGGACGAGACGGCTGTCGACGGGTTCACCGAGGCCGACGACCTGCCCATTTCGCTGGACGGCTGACGCCCGCCCATAGTGGGCCAACCGACGGCCCTGTCACCGGTCCCCTCGCCGGTGGCGGGGCCGTAGCCTTCCCCGTGTGAAGCGGTTCTACGCGGTGCGCACCTACGGGTGCCAGATGAACGAGCACGACAGCGAACGAATCGCCGGCCTGCTCGAGGCCGACGGGATGGTGCTGGCCGCCTCCGAAGCCGAGGCCGATGTGATCGTCCTCAACACCTGCTGCATACGCGAGAACGCCGACAACAAGCTCTACGGGGCCCTGGGCAACCTGAAGGGCCTGAAGGAGGCTCGACCGGAGCTGCAGGTGGCGGTTGCCGGTTGCCTCGCACAGAAGGACCGGGAACGGATCCAGGAACGGGCCGGGCACGTGGACGTGGTCTTCGGGACCCACAACGTGCATCGGGCAGCCGAACTCCTCGCCGAAGCCAGGGAAAACGGCCCTGTCATGGAGATCCTGGAGGAGACGGTGCGCAGCGACGCCGACGCCTTCCCCTCGGTCCTGCCCGCCCAGAGAAACTCCGATCACAAGGCGTGGGTGACCATCCAGATCGGCTGCGACAACAGCTGCGCATTCTGCATCGTGCCGGCGGTCCGCGGCCCGGAGATGAGCCGGCCGTTCGGCCAGATGGTGGCCGAGGTGGAGTCCCTCGCCGCAGCGGGCGTCACCGAGGTGACCCTCCTGGGCCAGAACGTCAACTCGTATGGTCGTGACCTGACATTGCGCCTCCGGTCGGAGTCGGAACTTCCTACGGATGCCTACGAGGTGGGTGTCGACTGGGTCGCCCAGGCCGGTCGCCGTGTTCGCCCCCTGTTCGCCGACCTGCTGGTAGCGACAGGTGCGGTCGAAGGGATCCGGCGGGTCCGCTTCACCAGCCCGCACCCCAAGGACCTGCGGCCCGAGACCATCTCGGCGATGTCAGACACCCCGGAGGTGTGCGAGCACCTCCACCTCCCACTCCAGTCGGGTAGCGACCGGGTGCTCGCAGCCATGCACCGCGGCTACACCGCAGAGCGCTATCTGGAACGCCTGGCGGCGGCACGTGCCGGCATCGACGACCTCGCCGTCACCACCGACCTGATCGTCGGCTTTCCGGGGGAGACCGAGGCCGATTTCGACGAGACGCTCGAGGTGGTGGCCGAGGCGGCCTACGACTCGGCCTACTGCTTCGTGTTCTCACCACGCGAAGGCACCGAGGCGGCCGCCATGGCCGACCAGTTCGTTGACCACGCCGTGTGCGTTGACCGCTACGAGCGGCTCCAGCAGGTCCTGAAGCGCTCGGCGCGCATGACGCATGAGGCGAGGGTGGGCCGGATCGAGGAGATAATCATCGAGGGGCCGGCCAAACGGGAACCCGACCAGGTGACCGGGCGGACCCGCCAGTACAAGTTGGTGCACCTCGCAGCCGCAGAGGACCTGCGGGTCGGCGCCTACGCCGAGGTCAAGATCGTGGACGCTGCAAACCACTACCTCCTCGGTGAGCTTGTCGAGGTCACGGCGGCGGCTCGGCACAAACGTCGCATACCCGTCGCGTCGGCCTGAACCAGATGGGCTCCAACGGGCACCTGGTGATCATCGGTGCGACTGCATCGGGCAAATCGGCGCTGGCCATGGAGGTCGCACGGTCAAGGCCCGGAGTCGAGCTGGTCTCCATGGACTCCATGGCCCTCTACCGCGGCATGGACATCGGTACTGCCGCTCCGACTGCCGCCGAGCGCGCCGAGATCCCGCACCACCTTCTGGACCTCGTCGATCCGACCGAGGAGTTCACCGTGTCCGCCTTCCAGACGGCCGCCCGTGAGGCACTAGCCGACATGGAGGATCGGGGGGTCAGGGCTGTTCTCGTCGGGGGCACCGGCCTTCACGTCCGAGCGGTGATCGACGACCTGGAGATCCCCGGGCAGTACGACGAGATCCGCGCTGGGCTCGACGCCGACGCCGACACCCACGGGCTCTATGCCCGCCTGGCTGAGCTGGATCCTGTCGCCGCCGGCCGGATGGAAGCGACGAATCGCCGCCGGGTGGTCCGCGCCCTGGAGGTGACCCTGGGTTCCGGACGGCCCTTCTCATCCTTCGGACCCGGTCTGGATGCCTACCCGGCGACGCCTTTCACCCAGGTTGGCCTCCGGGTGGATCGCGATGTCATGGATCGTCGAATTGAGGAGCGCTACCAACGCCAGCTCGACGACGGGTTCCTCGACGAGATCAGGACCCTGGCGGACCTCGACGGTGGGCTCTCACGCACTGCGGCCCAGGCGCTCGGCTACAAGGAGCTGCTGGCGCACCACCGGGGCGAGCGCACCCTCGTCGACGCCGTGGCCGACGCCGTGGTGGCTACCCGTCGTTTCGCCCGGCGCCAGGAACGCTGGTTCCGTCGGGATCCCAGGATCGAGTGGTTCGATGTGGCCGACGATCCGCTCGAGGTCCTCGACGAGGTGCTCGAGAGGTTCGACAACTGCGGCGTACCTGGATGACCCGGCGCGCCCGGTGTGAACGGATCGCGACTGGAACCCGGTGGTGGGTGAGACTGTCGCCGTGGAGCTGACAAGACACCACGGCCTCGGCAACGACTTCCTGATCACGTTCGCCGATGACGTTCCGGCCAATGGTGCCGACCTCGCGCGTCGCCTCTGCGATCGGGTGGACGGGATCGGTGCTGATGGCCTCGTGTTCGGTACGCCGGTGGGCGGGCTCCGAGACGCAATCTGGCGGTTCACCCTTTTCAACAGCGACGGCAGTTCGGCAGAGGTGAGCGGCAATGGCCTGCGCTGCTTCGGCCAGGCGCTGCTGCGTAGGCAGCCAGCTGGAACCACGGGCCTTGACGTGGTGGTCGAGACGCCGGCGGGAGATCGCCGGATCATGGTGGCGGGCTCGACATCGGACCTGGAGGTTGAGGCCGAGGTCGAGATGGGGACCGCAGAGCGGGGCCCATCCATCGAGGGCATCCGGATCGATCTGGGTGGCGTGCAGGTTCGGGCGGCCCACAGCATCGACTTCGGCAACCCGCACCTTGTGCTCAATGTCGACGACCCTGACGAGGTGGATCTGGCTGTCAGCGGTCCTGCGACCGAGTCCTTCTTCGCCCCGACGGGCTGCAACGTGCACCTGGTGGCCGTGGTGGATCGGTCCACGGTCCGGATGCGCACATGGGAACGCGGTGCCGGCCTGACAACGGCGTGCGGTTCCGGTGCCTGCGCTGCGGCATATGTCCTCTATGCCGGCGGCCTTGTGGATGACGTGGTGGAGGTTCGGATGCCCGGCGGGACGGCGACGGTCACGGTCGGCGACACGGTGCGCCTGGCCGGAACCGCCACCTTCGTGGACGTCCACTCGGTGGACCTGCCTGCCGATCACGTCGAAGTCCTGGGCAACGGTGGGCCTGACAATGGGTGAGCCGACCGATCTGGACGAAGCGGGGGACCTGGGCGATGACCTGAGCGGGGCCTCGGACCAGGAGTCGGGTTACGACCTGGATCAGGAATCGCACCGTGGCGCCTTCGGCGAGTTCGGTGGCGAGTCGGGCGGCCTCATCGACCGGACCTTCCGGGAGCGCATAGTCCTTGCTGGCGTGAGCCTCGGCCGCGCCGACCCGGAGGCCACCGACGCCTCCATGGACGAGCTGGCCCGTCTGGTCGAGACCGCTGGTGCTGATCCGGTGGCACGCGTACTGCAGCACAGGGACTCTCCGGACCGTGCGACCTACGTGGGCAAGGGCAAGGTCATGGAGATCAAGACGGTGTCGGAGGCACTGGACGCCGACACCGTCGTGTTCGACAACGATCTCACCCCGGCGCAGCAGGGCAACCTCGAGGAGATCCTGAAGCGCTCCGCACTGGACCGCACCGCGGTGATCCTGGACATTTTCGCACAGAACGCCAGCAGTCCAGAGGGAAGGGCGCAGGTGGAGCTGGCCCAGCTCCGCTACCGGCTTCCCCGTCTGAGGCGTTCCGGTCGCACCTTCAGCCAGCAGGCCGGCGGAATCGGCACCCGTGGCCCCGGCGAGACCCAGCTGGAGGTGGACAGGCGGCGCCTCATGCGACGCATCACGCGCCTCGAGTCGGACCTGCGTCGGATCCGTGGGAACCGTTCCACCCAGTCCAAGGCCCGCAAGCGCACCAGCAACAGGGCGGTGGCGATCGTGGGCTACACCAACGCCGGCAAGTCCACCCTCCTGAACCACCTGACCGACGCCGGCGTCCTCGTCGAGGACCGGCTCTTCGCAACCCTGGATGCCACCACCCGGCGCCTCCAGTTGCCCGGTGGCGAGGCGGTGTTCCTGAGCGACACAGTGGGTTTCATCCGCAAGCTGCCGCACCAGCTGGTCGAGGCCTTCAAGTCCACCCTCGACGTGGCTGTGGACGCCGACCTGCTCGTCCACGTGGTGGACGCCTCGGATCCCGACCCGGAGGGTTGCATAGCGGCCGTCAGGATCGTGCTGGATGAGATCGGTGCCGACCGGGTGCCCGAGCTGTTCGTATTCAACAAGGCCGATCTGGCGCCGGCGGCGGCTGCGCGACTGGTTGACCGCGAGCCCGGCTCCGTGGCCATCTCGGCTGAGACCGGGGAGGGGATGGACGACCTGCTGGCCATGGTCGGGCGTCGGCTCCGGCGCCAGACGATCGTGGTGAGGCTGCTGGTGCCGTACGCCCGGGGTGACGTGCTGGCCATGGCGCATCGCGAAGGTGAGGTGCTCGAGGTTGAGGAGGCCGTCGACGGGTGGGTCGTGCAGGTCCGCGTGGACGAGGGGTCCGCAGGCCGACTGGCCGAATTCCGTGTCGACGAGGAGTCCCGTGCAGGGGCGGAAGCGGATGATCGTTCATGAGATCTGAGACCGAATCCTCGGGGTTCGTGCCGCCGCCGTACCCGTTCGAGGTCCCCGTCGAGGTACGTGACCTGGCCGATGCCATGGAGGGTGGGGCAGTGGACCTGTCACGCGGCGTGCCGTGCGATCCGGTGCCCGACGTGGTGGCCACGGCCCTCGCCGAGCCTGACCCGGCCCGGCCGTACCCGCCGACTATCGGCACGCCGGAGCTACTCGATGCGGTGGTCGGCTGGTGCGCGCTACGTATCGGTGTGGAGATCGAACCCGACCAGGTGGGTGCCTGCGTGGGGACCAAGGAGCTGGTCACGGGCCTACCGCACCTGCTGAAGCTGCGGAACCCCGAGCGCGACACCGTCCTCTATCCGGCAGTGTCGTATCCGTCATACGAGATGGGAGCGGTGCTGGCCGGTTGCCGTGCCGTGCCGGTGCCCCTGGATGCCTCCTGGCGGATCGACCTGTCGGCAATCCACGAGGACGATGCCGAGCGCGCCCTCTGCCTGTGGGTGAACACCCCCGGCAACCCGGCGGGCGCCCTCGACGACCTGGGAGCGGCGGCCGCATGGGGGAGGGCGCGGGGAATCCCGGTGCTGTCCGACGAGTGCTATGTGGAGTTCACCTGGAACGGCCCGTCGCGCTCGATCCTCCAGCACGGAACCGAAGGGGTGCTGGCTGTCCACTCCCTCTCGAAGCGATCCAACCTGGCCGGGCTGCGGGTCGGCTTCTACGCCGGTGATCCGGACCTGACCTGGTACCTGCGCGAGACCCGTCGGCATCAGGGCTTCATGATCCCCGGCCCCGCCCAGGCGGCAGGTGCGGCGGCACTACGGGACCAGGACCATGTCGACGTCCAGGCCGCCCGGTACCTCAGGCGCCTGGAGGTCCTCGTCGAGGTCCTGGGTTCGATAGGTATCCGTGCCGCCCTGCCGGAGGGCGGCTTCTACCTGTGGGTGGAGGCCCCCGGGGGCGATGAGATTGCCCTGGTGCGCCGGTTGGCCGGTGACCTGGGGGTGATTACCAGCCCCGGCACCGTTTTCGGTCCCGAGGGCGCCGGCTGGGTGCGGGTGGCGGCCGTGGTGACCGACGATGACCTGGAGGTCGTGTGTCGTCGGGCTGCTGCGTTGGCCGGTTGACCCTCCCGGAGCGGAGCGGAACTGGTTCCGGTCGGCGACGGGCGCGGCGGTAGCCTCGGCGCCATGTCAGACCTCAAGGCACAGATCGAAGAGCTCTGGTCGGGCCGCGACGACCTGGACGTGGACGACACCGAGGCGAACGCCGTCATCCACGCCGCCATCGACCTGCTCGATACAGGCCAGGCCCGGGTGGCCGAGCCGGACGGCTCAGGCGGGGTGATCGTGAACGAGTGGCTGAAGCTGGCCATCCTGCTGTTGTTCCGCCAGTCGAAGATGGAGACGATCGAGCTGGGCCCGTTCGAGTTCGCCGACAAGATCCCGCTCAAACGCGACTGGATCGAACGCAGGGTGAGGGTGGTTCCGGGGGCACAGGCCCGCTGGGGGAGCTACCAGGGGCCCGGCGTCGTCATGATGCCGAGCTACACGAACATCGGCGCCTACGTGGGCGACAACACGATGGTCGACACGTGGGCGACGGTGGGATCGTGCGCCCAGATCGGCCGCAACGTCCACCTGTCCGGTGGCGTGGGCATCGGCGGCGTCCTGGAGCCACCCAACGCCGTGCCGGTAATGATCGGCGACGACTGCCTGATCGGCAGCCGCTGCATCGTGGCCGAGGGTGCCCGGGTGGGTGACGGTGTGGTGCTGGGTGCAGGAGCGGTGCTGACCGGCTCCATCCCGGTTATCGACGCTGCGACCGGCGAGGAGCTGGGTCGTGGCGTGGTGCCGGCGTGGTGCGTGGCCGTCCAGGCAATCCGGACGAAGGTCTTCGATGGCGGGGAGTTCGGCTTGCCGTGCGTCCTGGTCCTGAAGTACCTGGAACCCGGTGAACGCCATGACAAGTCCGCCCTGAACGACGTCCTGCGTACGCACGGCGTCTCCACCTGACGCCAGCAGTCGACAGTCCCGTGACCGACCTGCTGGCCCTCACCGCTGAACTGGTTGATATCCCATCCGTCAGCTTCGACGAGGCCGCCATCGTGGCGCACCTGGAGGCCGAGCTGCGTGCCATCCCGGGCCTGGCCGTGGATCGCATCGGCGACAATCTGGTGGCTCGCACGAATCTGGGCCGTACCCACCGGGTGATCCTGGCGGGCCATACGGACACGGTTCCCGGCGACACCTCCGGTTCACGCCTTGACGGGGACGTCCTCTGGGGACTGGGCACGACGGACATGAAGGGTGGCCTGGCGGTGATGCTGGAGCTGGCCCGCGTGGTCAGCGAACCAGCGGTCGACGTGACCTGGGTCTTCTACGCCCGCGAGGAGGTGGCCATTGCCCACAACGGCCTGCGCGAGCTGTTTGCCGAGGCGCCGGAGCTGCTGGCCGGCGACGTCGCCATCCTTGGCGAGCCGACCGCCGGCGCCATCGAGGCCGGATGCCAGGGAACGATGCGTTTTGAGGTGACCCTCGCCGGGGCCAGGGCCCACACGGCACGGCCATGGATGGGGCGTAATGCGGTCCACCGGCTGGGCGCCCTGCTGACCGCTCTTGAGGCTTACGCGCACCGTGAACCGGTGGTGGATGGCTGCCGTTACCGCGAGGCGCTCCAGGCGGTGCACGTTGAGGGTGGCGTGGCCGGCAACGTGGTTCCGGACAGCGCCATGGTGAGGATCAACCACCGTTATGCCCCGGATCGCTCCGGCGCCCAGGCCGAGGCCCACGTCCGCGAGTTCCTGGCGCCCTTCCTCGATGAGGGGGACGGCGACGACGGTGGTGACCGTGTCGAGCTGGTTGACCACTCGCCGGCTGCCCTGCCCGGGCTGTCGCATCCCCTGCTTCGTGCCGTCACGGATCGCCACCAACTGGAGGTGCGGGCCAAGTTGGGCTGGACCGACGTGGCGTTCTTCTCCGAGCACGGGGTTCCGGCCGTCAACCTTGGCCCCGGGGAGCCGACGTTGGCCCACACGGCGGGGGAGTGCCTGGAGCGGGCGCCCCTGGAGTCGTGCTTCATGGTCCTACGGGACCTGCTCGAACACGGCACCTGACCGGCCTTGGGTCGCGGCCCTGATTGCGGGCCGGGATGGGTCGTGGAGCTAGAACCCCGGTTGCGTGTCGAGGGGGATGGTCGGGTCAGGGCCTGGCAGGTCTGTCAGATTCGTCGTAGGACGGTCACGACCACGCCGAAGATGGTCACCTCGTCCGCTGGGTGACGTAGCTCCTGGAAGGCCGGGTTGGCCGGCACCAGGACCACCGTGTCGCCATCGCGTTCGAAGTACTTGACGGTCCCCTCGTCGCCGGGGATACCAGCCACCACGAGGTCGCCGGGTTCGGCCGTCCGTTGGACCCTCACGACCACGTGGTCGCCGTCCAAGATGCCGGCCCCGATCATCGACTCGCCGCGGATGCGCAGCATGAAGAGGTCGCCGTCGCCGGTGAATTCGACCGGCATGGGTACCGACTCCACGATGTTCTCATGGGCCAGGACGTCTGTTCCGGCTGCGACGTCGCCGACCAGGGGCACGTGGCGCGCTGTGCCCCTCTCGACGGCGGCACCGCTGACCGGGTCCAGGCAGATCTCCAGGGCCCTCGGCTTGGAAGGGTCCCTCCGCAGGTAGCCGCGGTCCTGGAGCGTGGCCAGGTGTGAGTGGACCGTGGACGGGGAGGTGAGGCCTACGGCAGAACCGATCTCGCGCACCGACGGCGGGTAGCCGCGTTCCCTGGTCTGGGTGTCGATGAACTCGAGGATCTCCTGCTGGCGGCTGCTGAGCCCGGTGGTGGTCATGGGGGTGGGTCCTTGGATGGTCGACTGGCCGGTTCGCTTGACAGCGAACACCTGTTCGATACACTGACATTGTGATCGAACGTCTGTACGCCGAATACATGTTCGCCGAACAGGCGTTCCATGTCAAGGACCCGCCCACGCCGACCGATCTCCGCTGTCACACCCCATCGTCAGGATGTAGAGCATGAACACGATGACCCTGGAACTTCCGTTCGATCTGGTTGCGGAGGCCGGCTCACGCCCGGCCGTGCGGCCCGGAGGGCGTGGCGTGGTCCAGCGCATGTTCGCCGACGTGCTCTCGGCTGAGCCCCACGCCGTCGGATCCCGGCGGATGCCATCGACTGCCGGCACCGGGTATGTCGGCGCCCCCGTCACAGGCAGTGTGCCCGTCCGCCCGCTGCCGGTCAGGGCGAGGGCGGTCGGTCCGGCCACCTATCGTCGTCGTCGCCTCCTGGCGGCTGCGGTCCTCGGCCTGGTTCTGTCGGCCCTGCCGCTTCTCGGCGGCGAGCTGATCGGTCGGGTTACCGGCACGCCGGGCGCCGCCGTTGTCGAGGCAGCCGGCGAGCCCGTGATCTACGTGGTCCAGCCCGGCGACACCCTCTGGTCCATTGCCGGGCGGATCAACCCTGCCGGCCGGGACCTGCGTCACACGGTCGACCGTCTGGCTTCGATCACCGGCGGATCGCTACTGCACCCCGGTCAGCGGATACTCATCCCCCAGGGCTGACCCGGCCGACGGCTGCACCGTAGGGTCACCGGCCGCTACCGCTTCAGGCGACCAGATACCTGCAGAAGAGGAAGTCATCGTGGGCGAGCACCCGGTCCAGTCGGAGCCCCGACGGCACGGCGAACGTCCCGCCGGAGAGGAGCCCGGGTCCGGTTGTTCCGGCTCCGCCGACGAGATTGGGCGAGATGGTCAGGCAGAGCTCGTCCACCAGGCCGGCGGCCAGCAACTGGTGGTTCAGGTCGGGTCCGCCCTCACAGAGCACGGTTCGCGCTCCGATGTCGCCGAGGGTCGCCAACAACCCCGTGAGGTCGACCCGGGTCCCACCCAGGTCGATCAGGTCGGCCACCTCGGCGAGTGCTTCGCGTCGGTCCAACGGAGCGGAGCGCACAGTTGCGATCAGGGGAGGCGGGTCCTCGGGGAGGCGCTCGGTGAACAACGCCGCCGACGGGTCCAGGTCCAGACGTGCGGAGACGACCACCAGCCGGGGTCTGACCGGCTGGCCGGCAGCGGCCCGAGCCGACGCCAGGCTGTCATCGGGGGAGCGCGGTGGCCGGTATCCCTCGGCCCTCACCGTTCCGGCACCTACGAGGATCATGTCGGCCAGGCCACGCAGGGTCCGAAAGACCTGCCGGTCCCCCGGGCCTCCCAGCTGTCCGGAGAGGCCCTTGACGGTCGTTGCACCGTCCACGGAGGCCACCATGTTGAGGATCACCCACGGTCGACCCGGTGGCGGAGGACGTTCGAGGTCGAGGTGGAGGTCGGAGACATCCACCTCGGGTCCGGTCGTGGGATGGAGGAGTCGCACGACGTGACGGTACAACGCTCCGACTGTGGAGAACATCCTCGTAATCCACTGGTTAATCCACAGTGAATCCCACTATCGGTCCACAGGCCGCCGTCCCTAGGTTTCGGATTCGTGGCCGGTGGCGGTCTGTCCGGCTGAAAGCGTCGAACCGATCCGTCGGTGAGGCGTTGGGATGACCGCACCGATATCCGGAAATGGTGTTCGCATGGCGGGCTCCTCGACCTGGGCCCGCCGTCATCGGCCACGACACCAACGACCACCGAGTAGCCCCGGGGTCGTCACAGGTTGTCCGTACCTTCCGGAGCGGCGGTCGGGTCGGTTCGTAACGGGCGCAGGAGGACGAGGAACCAGATGTCTGTAGCGCCCGAGCGGGGGGTTCTTGGAATCCGTCGTCACTTCACGACACCCGGAATCGACCCGTACGACGAGATCGACTGGGACGTGCGGACGTCGCGCCTGGTGGACCACCGCGACGGTTCGGTCGCCTTCGAGCAGGACGGTGTCGAGGTGCCGTCCGACTGGTCCGTGAACGCCACCAACATCCTCGCCCAGAAGTACTTCCGCGGGCCGCTGGATGGTCCCGGTAGAGAGTCGTCGCTACGCCAGGTGGCCGACAGGGTCGCCGGCACGATCGCCGACTGGGGCCGGAGGGACGGCTACTTCTCCGACGAGGACGAAGCCGAGGCTTTCGCAGCCGAACTCCGGTACCTGATCGTGACGCAACGGGCCGCCTTCAACTCGCCGGTCTGGTTCAACATCGGCGTGCCCGGCGTCCCCCAACAGGCCTCGGCCTGCTTCATCCTCTCCGTCGAGGACCAGATGTCATCGATCCTGAACTGGTACGTGGAGGAGGGCACGATCTTCAAGGGCGGTTCGGGCGCCGGGGTCAACCTGAGCGCCATCCGGTCCTCCAGGGAGGCACTCAAGGGTGGCGGCCAGGCCAGCGGCCCGGTCAGCTTCATGAGGGGAGCAGATGCCTCGGCCGGCACCATCAAGAGCGGAGGCAAGACCCGCCGCGCCGCCAAGATGGTCATCCTCGACGTCGACCATCCGGACGTCCAGGAGTTCATCTGGTGCAAGGCCCACGAGGAGCGCAAGGTCCGGGTCCTGGCCGACGCCGGATTTGATGTCGGATTCGACGGCGCCGACAGCCACTCGATCATGTATCAGAACGCCAACAACTCCGTCCGCGTCACGGACGGGTTCATGGAGGCTGTCGAGGCCGACGCCGACTGGGACCTCACGGCGGTGACCGATGGATCGGTGATCGAGACGATCTCGGCCCGCACCCTGTTCCGGCAGATGTCCGAGGCGGCATGGGAGTGCGCAGATCCCGGCATCCAGTTCGATACCGCCATCAACCGGTGGCATACGGCGTCCAACACCGGCCGGATATCGGCAAGTAATCCATGCTCGGAATATGTTCATCTGGATGACAGCGCGTGCAATCTGGCGAGCATCAACCTGTTGAAATTCCTGGGTGGGACCGACGACGACACCGATGCGATCGGGGGCTTCGACATAGATGGTTTCCGCCATGCGATCGAGGTCGTCTTCACCGCCCAGGAGATCCTCGTCGGCAACGCCGACTATCCGACCGAGGCCATTGGCGACACCACTCGGGCCTTCCGCCAACTGGGCCTCGGCTACGCCAACCTTGGTGCGCTCCTCATGGCCCTGGGCCTTCCCTACGACAGCGAAGACGGTCGTGCGGTGGCCGCTGCGATCACATCGGTGATGACCGGGCACGCCTACCGGACCTCGGCCCGGCTGGCTGATCGCATGGGGCCCTTCGACGGCTTCGAGCACAACCGCCAGCCGATGCTCAACGTGCTGGAGATGCACCGTGATGCGGCCGAACTCCTGGACGTCGAGGCGGCACCCGCCCTGGTGGCAGCCGGTCGCACGGCCTGGTTCGAGGCTTGTGCGCTCGCCCAGCGCGTCGGCGTGCGAAACAGCCAGGCCACGGTTCTGGCACCCACCGGCACCATTGGCCTCCTCATGGACTGTGACACCACGGGGATCGAGCCCGATCTGAGCCTCGTGAAACTCAAGCGCCTGGTCGGTGGCGGCACGATGTCGATTGTCAACCGGACCATTCCAAGGGCGTTGCGTCGCCTCGGATACGACGAAGCCACCGCCGCGACAATCGAGGCCTGGGTGGACGAACATCAGACGGTGGTCGGCTGTCCGGAAATCCGGGCGGAGCACCTGGCGGTGTTCGCCACGTCAATGGGTGACAATCCGATCCACCACATGGGCCACATCCGGATGATGGGCGCTGTGCAGCCGTTCCTGTCGGGCGCCATCTCCAAGACGTGCAACATGCCCGAGACCGTCAGCGTTAATGATGTCGAGGAGCTCTACCGGGAGTCGTGGCGCCTCGGCCTCAAGGCTGTCGCCATCTACCGGGACAACTGCAAGGTCGCCCAGCCGCTCTCAGCCGGCAGCGGGTCCGGAGCCAAGCCTGCCGAGGCCGTCGCCGACTTCGCAGCGACCCTGGCCGAGCCGGTCCGCCGCAAGCTGCCCCGGAGCCGACGCTCCCTCACCCTGGAGTTCCGTGTGGCCGACTGCAAGGGCTTCGTCACGGTCGGCGAGTACGAGGACGGCCGTCCGGGCGAGATCTTCCTCCGGGTCTCCAAGCAGGGGTCGACCCTTGCCGGGATCATGGACGCCTTCGCCATCTCGCTCAGCCACGGCCTCCAGTACGGGGTGCCGCTGAGGGCCTTCGTGGGTGCCTTCAGGGGGATGAGGTTCGAGCCGGCCGGGATGACCGACGATCCGGACCTCCGGATCGCCACGAGCATCATCGACTACCTGTTCCGTCGCCTGGCCGTCGAGTACCTGAGCTTCGAAGAGCGCGCTGAGCTGAACATCCTCACCAGCAGCGAGCGGATCCAGCCCACCCTGCCGGGCGTGGAGGAGTCCGCCACGGAGACCCGTCAGGGTTCGGACGTGGTGCCCGATCCGCCCACGGTGCCCTCGCCGGCCCAGTTCGCGGCCCAGTTGGCACTCAGTTCGGGAGGGGCCGATGCGCCGCTCTGCATGCAATGTGGCGTGGCGATGCAACGTGCAGGTTCCTGCTACGTGTGCACCGACTGTGGCGCCACTAGCGGTTGTTCATGAGGTCCGCAGCCTGCAGCAGAGGTCGTCACCGCTGATGGCCATCCTGCGTTTCTCCTTCGGGACCATGGGCTCCGGCAAGAGCACCCTGGCGCTCCAGATCCACCACAACCTCCTGCAACGTGGCCTCCAGGGGATCCTCTGCAGCCAGCTGGACCGCTCAGGCGGGAGGGTCTCGAGTGCCCTCGGGGTTTCGGCTGACGCAGTCGAGGTGGGCCCGAGACTGGACCTGTTCGAGCTGGCGCTGGCCGTGGCATCGCGGCGCGGCAGCATCGACTACCTGGTGTGCGACGAAGCCCAGTTCTACCGACCCGAACAGATCGACCAGTTGGCTCGGATCGTCGACGACCTCGGCGCAGACGTGTTCGCCTTCGGCCTGCTCACCTCGTTCCAGGGAGAGCTCTTCGATGGCACGAAGCGCCTCCTGGAACTGGCTGACGAGAGGGTCGAGGTGCAGGTTGAGGCGAGGTGCTGGTGTGGCGCACGGGCCACCCACAACGCCCGTCTGGTGGACGGGGTGCAGGTCTACGACGGAAAGCTCTTCGTCGTGGATGATCCCGATGACCTTCGGGTGACCTACGACCTGCGCTGCCGTCGCCACTGGCTGGCTGGGGATGCCGGGCCGAGCGGTGAACAGGCCGTTGACGGGCAGGGCTCAGAGGTCGAGGTGGCGCATCATGTGGTCTGAGAGGTCTCCCATGAGGTCAGCCAGGTAGATCCTCTCGGCAAACCGCCAGGTGCCGTCAATGCGTTCGAACCGGTCGTGGTAGCGGCCGCTGATGATTGGCTGCAACGGGCCGGCAGCGACCTGCTGGAAGACGGTGTAGGTGCTGCGACAGGTCGCGGTGCCGGCCTCGGCGTCCACCTCCAGGATCGGGGTGGCGACCAGATGGCGGGTTCGTGGGGTGCCGTCATCGTAGATGGCGACCAGCGACCGCCAGACCTGCATGAGGCCGTCGCGGTCCACCACCACGGGAGGATCGGCTTCGGCGTCCAGCACGACGCGGGCGTCGGCGAACAGGTCGCAGCACTCCTCCAGCCGCCCGGCGTCCATGAGTTCGGCGTAGAGGTGGAGAAGGTTCGTGATCTGCGTGTCAGAGGTCGTCACAGCGAGGAACATAACCCGCTGGGGCCCGTCGCCTGGCTCCCATGTGCCCGGGAACGCGGCGGTAGCGTGCGGCCATGAGCGACTACCGGCCACCGTTGGATGACATCCGCCTCGTCCTGGACGAGATCAGTGACATAACAGCCATCTGCGACCTGCCGGGCTTCGAGCACGTGGACATCGAGACCATCGACGGGGTCCTCGACGAGCTGGGTCGTTTCGTGGCCGAGGTGGTCGCCCCGGTGAACAGGATCGGAGACGAGCAGGGCTGCTCGGTGACTGATGGCGTCGTGACCGTTCCCGACGAGTTCGGCGTCGCTTGGGACATGTTCGTGGAGTCCGGCTGGGGTGCCATCAGCCAGGATCCTGACTACGGCGGCGGCGGCTTCCCCGGCGCCATCCAGACCGTGGCCACCGAACTGCTGGCCACGGCCTCGCGGGCCTGGTCCATGGGGCCGATGCTGACGGTCGGCGCCGTCGAGGCCATCCGTCTCTTTGGCGACGAGGGCCTGAAGGAGACCTACCTGCCCAAGATGGTCACCAGCGAGTGGTCGGGAACGATGAACCTGACCGAACCGCAGGCGGGTTCGGACGTCGGGGCGCTGACCACACGTGCCGTCCCCCAGGACGACGGCACCTATCGGATCTTCGGAACCAAGATCTTCATCACCTTCGGCGACCACGAGCTGACCGAGAACATCATCCAGCTGGTCCTGGCCCGGACCCCGGACAGCCCGCCGGGCACACGGGGGATATCGCTGTTCATCGTCCCCAAGTACCTGGTGGCCGACGACGGCAGCCTCGGCGAGCGCAACGACTACAGGTGCCTCTCGGTCGAGCACAAGCTCGGCCTGCACGCCAGCCCGACCTGCGTCCTGGCTTTCGGCGACGCCGGCGACGGGGCGGTGGGCTACCTCCTCGGGGGTGAACACCAGGGAATGAAGTGCATGTTCTCGATGATGAACAACGCCCGTCTGGGCGTCGGCATCGAGGGCCTGGCCGTCACGGAGCGCGCCCTCCAGCAGGCCTCCGACTATGCGATGGAGCGTCGACAGGGCCGGGCCATTGGTGGCCCCGCCGGCGAACAGGCGGCGATCATCAGGCACGCCGACGTGCGGCGGATGCTGCTCACGATGCGGGCCTACACCGATGCCATGCGCTGCCTGCTCTACCTGAACGCCGCCACCCTGGATGTGGCCAGGCGCCACCCGGACGCCGACACCCGCCAGCGGGCGGCCGAGCGGGCAGAGCTGCTGACGCCGATCTCGAAGGCCTGGTGCACGGATCTGGGCGTCGAGATGACCTCGGTCGGCATCCAGATCCACGGCGGCTACGGCTACATCGAGGAGACCGGCGCCGCCCAGCACCTCCGGGATGCACGGATCTCACCGATCTACGAAGGAACCAACGGCATCCAGGCAATGGACCTGGTTGGCCGCAAGCTCCCGATGAGCGAGGGTGCCGTGATCGCCGACCTGCTGGCCGACATCGCAGGCACGGTCTCGGACCTGGCTTCAGCGGGTGGTGACTTCGAGTCGATCAGTGCTGGCCTGGCCGACGCCCTGGCGGCGACCGAGGAGGCCACTACCTGGCTGATGGAACACGGCCTGGCCGACCCCAACGATGCCATGGCCGGAGCCTCGCCGTACCTGCGGATGTTCGGGCAGCTTGTCGGAGGCTGGCTGATTGCCCGCCTCGCCCTCGGAGCACATCGCAGGATTCTGGCCGGGGAGGGAGACGCCGACTTCCTGGGGTCCAAGATCGTGGCGGCCCGTTTCTACGCCGAACAGCTCCTGCCGGTCACCAGGGCGCAGCTGGGTGCGGTGACCGCCGGTGCAGGCGACCTCTACGCAGTGGCGGACGATGCCTTCTCCGCCTGAGGCGCTTCTCCGGGAGCGGACATGATCCAGACAGCGGTGTTCGGCGCGATTCCGAGCCCGTCGGGAAGCTCGATCTCGATCGGCCCCCTGGAACTCCGGGCCTACGGCCTGATGATCGCCCTCGGCGTGCTCGCTGCGGTGATGTTGAGCCAGAAACGCCTGACGGCCCGCGGCGGCGATCCCGAGGTCATCTCCACGATCGCCATGTGGGCGGTGCCGGCCGGCCTCATTGGTTCCCGGCTCTACCACGTGGCGACCGATTGGCGATCCTTCAGGGGCCGCTGGGAGGACGTGCCGGCCCTCTGGCAGGGCGGCCTGGGAATCCCCGGAGGTCTGATGGCCGGCGTGCTGGTGGGCGTGCTCGTGGCGCGTCGTAGCGGCCTGTCGACGTCGATGGTGCTGGACGTCATGATTCCGACCATCCCGGTGGCCCAGGCAATCGGCAGGTGGGGCAACTGGTTCAACCAGGAGGTCTTCGGCCGACCCACGGACCTGCCGTGGGCTCTCGAGATTGAAGCAGCGCACCGCCCGGCTGCCCATCTGGACGCTTCTACGTTCCACCCGACCTTCCTCTACGAGGGTCTCTGGAACATTGCGCTGGCGGTGGTCCTGGTGCGTGTCGAGCGGCGTGGCCTGCTCCGCCCGGGCTACATCGTGGCTCTGTGGGTATTCGGATACGGCCTGGGCCGGCTCTGGGTGGAGGCGTTGCGGTCCGATGCGGCCTCGTTGATCGCGGGAGTCAGGGTCAACATCTGGATGGCCCTCCTGGCGATCGTGGTGGGTGCTGTGGTGGCCCGGGCCGGACGGGTTCCTCCCGGGGAGCGAACCGGCCGGGACATGGTCGCCCGATGAGTGGCGGCGAACTTCCCAGGAGGGCGCTGAAGAGGGTGGAACGGACCTTCGCGTTCCTTGACCTCTGTGGATTCACGGCCTACACGGACGAGAAGGGTGACGCTGCGGCGTACGACGTGATCTCCAGTTTCCGGACTGCGGTGCGCCAGGTCGCCTCCGAGCGGGGGGTTCGCCTCGCAAAGTGGCTGGGCGACGGCGTGATGATGATCGGCGTCGAGCAGGAGGACGTGGTCGAAGCGGTCATCGACATCGAGTACCTGGTTGACGAGAGCAGGTCGCCGCTACCCATGCGGGCCGGCATCGCAAGGGGCCGGGTGCTCCTCATCGACGGCGACGACCACGTCGGATCGGCGGTGATCCTGGCATCCAGGCTCTGTGACCGGGCCGAGCCGCACCAGATCCTGGCCCAGGCTGGAACGGTCTCGCTCCAGATGGTGAATGCCGTGGAGATCCGTCTGGGGGAGCATGACGTGCCGGGGTTTGCCCACAAGATCGAGATAGTGCAGCTCACGTCGCCGGGCGGCCACTGAGACACCGTGACCGCCTCGACGCTGGGTGCCGATGAGGGCTTCACGCCGTTCGAGGCGTCGGTCGCAGCGGTGCTCGGCGCCCTACAGCCCGGCGAGGTGGTGACCTACGGCGAGGTGGCCGTCGAGGCTGGCCATCCCGGTGCCCACCGGGCGGTCGGGAGGTTTCTGGGAGCGCACGAGGGTTATCCGTGGTGGCGGGTCGTGACCTCCACCGGTCGCCTGGTTCCGGGTCACGAGGTGGAGCAGGCGGACCGCCTGGCCGCCGAGGGGGTGGTGACCGGAGACGGCAGGGTGCGGCCCGGGTGACCCTGCACCGTCCGGCACGCCCCGGCGCCGGCGCGACGGTAGGATGGGGGCACCCACCCGGGTCCGGTCGGCCGCCTGTATGCCGACCCCGGGTCGGATTCGTCACCCGGGATGAGCGGTGACGGTACCCGCCGAGGCGTGGGTGACGATTCGGTGGTCAAGCCGCCGGGAAATAGGAAATCCAATGACGACGACCCAGTTCTCAGATCTGGGCATCAACCAGGATCTGGTTGATGTCCTTGCTGAGCGGGGGATCACCACCCCGTTCGAGATCCAGACTCTCGCCATTCCCGACGGCATTGCCGGCCGGGATGTGTGTGGCAAGGCCAAGACGGGGTCGGGCAAGACCCTCGCCTTCGGCATCCCGATGATCCAGCGCCTCTCGAAGGCGAAGCCGCATCGGCCCACCGGTCTGGCACTCGTGCCCACCCGTGAGCTGGCCGTGCAGGTCTGCAAGGAACTAGCGCCGCTGGCCGCCACCCGGGGCCTCGTCTTCGAGGCCATCTACGGCGGTTCGCCTATCGAGAAGCAGATCGCCGCGCTGAAGAGGGGCGTCGACTTCGTCGTGGCCACGCCGGGCCGGATGATCGACCTCATCCAGCAGGAGGAGCTCTCGGTCGCCGACCTGGAGGGCGTCGTGCTCGACGAGGCTGATCGCATGGCCGACATGGGATTCATGCCCCAGGTCGAGTGGATCCTGAGGCGCACCGAGAAGAAGCACCAGACGTTGCTCTTCTCAGCCACCCTCGACGGCATGGTCGGAGCCCTGATCAGCCGCTACCAGACCGATCCGGTGACACACGAGGTGGAATCGCGCGAGGTGACGGTGGCCGAGATGGAGCACCGCTTCCTGGCCGTACACGAGATGGACCGGGTCCGCGTCGCCGCCAGGATCGTGGAAGCATCCAACAAGACCATCATCTTCTCGCGCACCAAGTGGGGAGCCGACAAGATCACCGGGAAGTTGATCGACGAGGGTGTGACGGCTTCAGCCATCCACGGTGACCTCCGCCAGTCCCAGCGTGAGAAGGCACTCTCCGACTTCCAGGACGGCAGGATCAAGTGCCTGGTGGCCACCGACGTCGCCGCCCGTGGCATCCACGTGGACGACGTGGACGTGGTCATCCACTACGACCCGCCGTCCGACGCCAAGACCTATGTGCACCGCTCGGGCCGTACAGCGCGGGCAGGGGAGTCCGGCGTCGTGGTCAGCCTTGTGCTCTGGGACGAGGAGCTGGAGATTCGCAAGCTGCTGCGCCGCCTCGGAATGAAGCTGCCGATCGTGGAGGTCTACTCCAACGATGAGCGCCTCGACGACCTGATGGCATGGGACCCGGCCAACGAGGCCGCCTGACCTGACGCTGGAGATCGGGACCGGCTCCGGGTGACCGACCGGCACCTGGACCTGGCGGCCGATCGGATCGCCGACGAGGCGGCTGTTCGACTGCAGTCGGTCGACGACCGTCGACGACGCGGTGCGTTCTTCACCCCGCCGGACGTCGCCGCCGCCCTCGTTGCCGAGGTCGTCGATAGCGGAACGGTCCTGGATCCTGCATGTGGCAGCGGGGTGTTCCTACTGGCTGCTGCCAGACGCCTCCTCGGGAACGGTGTGGCTGATCGTGGCTCCATCGTGCGTCGGTATCTGTTCGGGTCCGATGTGGATCCGGCCTCCGTGGAGGCCACACGGCGCGTCCTGGGGGCCTGGGCCGGTGTCGAATCCGACGAGGTGTCCGGCGTGGTCATGGCGGATCCGCTCCACGATGCAACCGACCCGTGGCCGGGCCGGCCGACCCATGGGTTCGATGCCGTGGTCGGCAATCCGCCGTTCCTGGGCCAGCTCCGGTCCTCCACCGCGGGCACGGGCGCTGACCGCGCTGTGCTGCGAGAGCGATTCGGCGACCTCGTGGGGGCCTACACGGACGTGGCGTGGCTGTTCCTGGCCCTCGGCCTTGAGGTGCTGGCACCCGGAGGCCGGATGCTCCTCATCCAGCCGCAGTCGCTTCTGGCGGCGAGGGATGCCGGCCCCGTCCGGGATCGACTGTTGACTGCGGGTCGGCTGACGGGCCTGTGGCTGGATCGCTCGGGTATCTTTGCCGGCCACACCGAGGTCTGCGCCCCGTTAGTCCACGCCAGGGCCACGGGGTCGCAGCCCGATGGCCCGGTTCGCCTACTGGTCGACGCTTCGGTCCAGTCGGCCGGGCATGTGCCGTTGCCGGTGCCGGGCGAGACCTGGGGCCCGTTGGTGGCCGGCCTCCTGGGAATCCCGGAAGTCGGTTGGGTCGGTCGCCGGTCAGCTGACGACGGGCGGGTCGGTGACATAGCTGGGGTGACGGCTGGTTTCCGGCAGCACTACTACGCGCTCGTCGGAGCCGTGCACGAGCGGTCCGGCCCTGGTGATCGTCGTGCGCCGCTGCTGACCACGTCTTCGGTGGATCCGCTGCACTCGCGTTGGTCGACGGTGCCGTGCCGCTTCGACGGGCGTCGTTGGACGGCACCGGTGGTGGACCTGGCGGCGGTGGGAGCCACCGACCCGGCGGTCGGATCCTGGCTGGAGGCACGCTGTCGCCCGAAGCTGCTGGTGGCCACCCAGACGACGGTGGTCGAGGTCGTCGTGGATCCGGTCGGGGACCTGGTCCCCCTCACCCCGCTGGTCGTCGTCGAGCCGGAGCCCGGGGACCTCTGGCACCTGGCTGCAGCACTCAGCTCCCCGGCCGTCACAGCCCTGGCTGCCAGCCGATCGGTCGGCGCTGCCCGTTCGGCCGGACGCATCAAATTGTCGGCCCGCCAACTGGCGGACCTGCCCCTGCCCACCGACCCGACGGCATGGGACGAGGGGGCCGGCCTGGCCAGGGCGCTCCACGAGGCCGGACGGGCCGCCACCCGGGATGCCTGGATGGGATTCGGGGAGGCCATGGGACGCGCCTACAAGGCATCCGACGATGGCGTTCTGGAGTGGTGGTGGGCCCGCCATCCGGCCCGTTCGAGGGCCTGATCGGCCATCTGGCACTGAAAGGTCCCGACCCGTCGCCACTACCTCCCGCATTACAGGCGGTGATCCCGCTTAGAATGTCGTCACAACATCTCGAGTGGCCCGGTTCGCCGGGTCCGGCAACCTGGGACGGACACCCAAGGTGCTCACCCGCCGGAGACGGTGGGGATGTGGCCTGAGAGGGCAACGAAGTGTCCGCCAGCTGGCCTACCGGTCATGCTGTCGGCGCAGAGCGCTGGTGTCACCCGGGCAGGAGACCTGCCGCATGACGCACGAACCGACGAGCGACGACGGACACTCCGTCGACCTGCCCGTCCATCCGCGCGCCTACACGGCCGACCTACCGGTCACCGGTGCATGGCGTCCGGGCGACCCGGTCGGTGATCGGCTGTTCGCCCCGGTCGGTGGTGG
>Ga0209501_10000787_pt1 | contig 37360 bp, 35 predicted proteins | sample ArcticOcean_MG_C_4_FD_187434 | JGI IMG/M metagenome (GOLD analysis project Ga0209501, IMG submission 187434) | Marine microbial communities from western Arctic Ocean - ArcticOcean_MG_CB4_134 (SPAdes) (version 2) | ecosystem: Environmental > Aquatic > Marine > Oceanic | place: Arctic Ocean...
CCGGGATGTACCTCGTACCGGACGGCCAGTTGGGCCACCGTCTCTTCGCCCTTCACCGCTTCCAAAGCCACCTTGGCCTTGAATGATGGGCTGTGCTTCCTCCGCTCTTTCGACATGTCCCACTCCTACTTCACAGCAACAGCTGTGTTTATTTTAGGAGCGGGATCCTCACTTAGCCACCTGTCCGAATTTCCGGGTCCACCTCAGTGTTTCCAGGCCCAGTCTAATTTTTTTTAGATTTTTATCCTTCGAATCGCTTCCTAGGGCCGATCGCATCGATTGGAAAAACATGAAAATTAATTGGTCAACAGAATTGAAATTCCAAGGGTCAAATCGGATAACTATAGGTGAATGATCGCCCTCTGGTGATACCTTTTTAAGCTCTTCCTCTACCAAGTTTAGGAGAGAGGATTTGCCTGATCCCCAAGGGCCGTATAATCCAACAACCAAAGATTCGAGATTTGAATATGCATTCAGATTTGCAGCCAATGATTTGGCAAACGGCAGACGACCAAGACGGTCTTGAGAAGACGATGATATTGGATCGTCCGGGAGCAGATGGCGCTCTGTTGTGTCGAATGCATTCACGATTCGCTCCTCAAGGCGGTTAACTAGTCTGATTACATTGATGAATCATGACAATCGTATACCACCGGATTAGTTAGTTAGGGAACGCCTGAATCAAAATTGAGTCAATATCAGGTTAGTTACCTTCGTGTAGAATCCAGTCAGCTTATCTGAAATGACCTGGTTCGGGGAGCAGATAAAAATGCCTATCACAGTCGGAATGGGTGACTATCGGTACGAGTACCGGCCGGACTGGGCCAAGCTGCCGCGGGGCATGGAGTTCCAGGCCCCCAGTGCGGTGGCGGTGGACTCCCAGGACAACCTATACGTGTACCAACGGGGCGACCCACCGGTCCTGGTGTTTGACCGTGAAGGGGAATTGATCAGCCAATGGCCGCGCAAGGACGGCACGCCGGCCGACGCCCACCTGATCTATGTTGGCCCTGATGACGGCGTCTACCTGGCCGACCGCGACGCCCATCAGATACTGAAGTACACAACCGAGGGCGAACTGGTCATGTCGCTGGGCATCAGAGACCGGGCGGAATTGCAGGCGCCGTTCAACCACCCGGCGGACATGTGCGTCGCGCCGGCCGGCTCGCCCATAGCGGGAGAGATGCTGGTTGCCGACGGCTACGGTAACTCCAGCGTCCACCGGTTCTCGGAGTCGGGAGTTTACATAAGTTCGTTCGGTTCGCCCGGCAGCGGTCCCGGACAGTTCCGGGTGCCCCACAGCGTGCGGGTGTCGGCGGACGGAAGGATCTACGTGGCGGACCGGGAGAACAACCGGGTGCAGATTTTTACACCTGAAGGCGCGTTCCTAGATGAGTGGACCGACTTCAAGAAGCCGATGGGCGTCCACATCGACGCCGCCGGGACGGTCTACGTCACCGACCAGGTCCCGCGCCTGAGCATCCTGACGTTGGACGGCGAGCTGCTGGCCCGGGGCCGGACATTCGAGCAGGCCCACAACATCTACACCGACTCGGCCGGGAACGTTTACGGCGCCGACGTGGCACACCACCGAGTGCAGGTTTTCAGAAAAGTAAAGTAGGCCAGCTCGTCGTTAAGGTTGGAAGCCCAGCAGGTGCATGCCGGAGTCTATCTTGATCATCTCGCCGGTGGTGAAGGCGGCGTCTTCAAGCAGCCAGACCACGGTTCTGGCGACGGACTCGGGAGTCGCCACCTCTTTCAAGGGCACCTGGGCGTTGAACTTTTCGAATAAGGCCTCGGTCGCTTCTTCACCGATACCGTTGACCCACCAACGCGACGGAAACGAACTGGGCATGACAGCATTGACCTTGATCTCTGGTGCCAGCGAGCGGGCTAACGACAGGGTCATGGTATTCAATGCACCTTTGGAAGCCGCATAGGCGATGGAGCTTCCGGCGCCGGTGACGGCGGATATGGAGGAGACGTTGACGATGGACCCGTGTCCCTGCGCCTTCATGTGGGGCGCAACCGCCCGCGCCATCTGATAGGGACCCACGACATTAACCGAGAAGACGTCCATGAATTGCTGGCCTTCCAGGGCCTCCAAGTCTTTTGAGTTAGCGAAGACAGACCGGGCGGCGTTGTTGACCAGCCCGTCGATGCGGCCCCACTTCTCGATCGCTTCGTTGGCCATGCGGCGGCAGTCTTCGTCCACCGACACGTCTGCTTTACATAAGATGGATTCCACTCCCAGATAATCGCAGACGGCCTCGGTCTCGTGGGCCTCTTTCTCGCTCTTGGTGTAGTTGATGACCACCCGCGCGCCTTTGGCGGCCACCTGTTTCACGATGGCCGAACCAAGCCCAGTGGCCGAGCCGGTGACGATGATGACGGAATCTCTCAGGTTCATGGTTTTCTCCAAGCTAACAGCGGTCAGCGGTCAGCTTTTTGGGTTTGGTTTGATGGTCGCGAAATCGCCCTCGGTCCCCCTTTTCGAAAGGGGGAAGGTTAGAACCCCCGTTTCGTAAAGGGGGGTTGGGGGATTTTCGCTGGCAGTTAGAGCCCCAGTAGGGCTTCCGCGTTGCCGTGGTTGATGAGTTCGCGTTCGGCGTCGGTGCAGGCCAGGTTGTCGACCATCTCGTTGTAGACCTCGAAGTGGGAGAACGGGTGATCCGTGCCGTAGAGCAGCTTGTCGGCGCCGTAGACCTTGTAGCAATACTCCAGCGCCTCAGGGCTATGGGCCACGGTGTCCACGTAGATCTTGTCGAATGACACTTGAGAGGAATCGGACAGGTCGGTCCAATCGTCAGGCGACGTCCAGGCGTCGATCATCCGGCCAACGCGGCCGCGGATGAAGGGCACGAAGCCGCCAGTATGGGGGACGATCAACTTGAGGTCGGGGTATTCCTGGAAGACGCCGCTCATCACCATGCGCACGGTGGCCAGGGTGGTGTCGAACATGAAGGCCATGCCGGGGACCAGGGGCCGGTGGTCGATGCCGTTCATGTTGATCGGCGCGGTGGGGTGCATGTCCATGGCGATACCCAGGCTCTCAATGTGCTTGTAGACCGGCCAGAATTCCTTGCTGTCGAGGGTCTTCTGGTTGATGTTCGAGAAGAGATAGACGCCCTTGAATCCTAGTTCTTTCACACACCGGTCGATCTCGGCGATGGTGCGTTCGGCGCTGCCCCAGCCCAGGGTGGCCCAGGCCTGGAATTTGCCGGGGTGGGCCTGAATGACCTCGGCCAGGTGGTCGTTGATTCGGGAGGCCCAATCGTCGGCCTCAGGCCCGCCCAATAGCTCAGGGCCAGGCATACCGTGGCTCAATATAGACATGCCGATGCCCAGTTCTTCCATGTCCTTAAGTTTCTCGTCGACGTCGGCGTGGACCAGGGGCGAGGCGTGCTGGTAGCCGCCGGTACAGCTGACGAAGTATGTTCCACCCCGGAGGACTCCCTGGGGCAGGGAACTGCGTCCCGTCAGGTACTCAAGATAGGGCAGGTAGACGAGGTGGCTGTGGACGTCTATGCGCACAGGAGGGCTCCTTCGGAGCGCTATCAGCTTTCAGCGGTCAGCCGTCAGCAGACGACGCTGGTTGGTATTTCTGGGTTCGAGACAGTTTACCCTGAGGAATCCAGCGCCTCAATGGGGCGGAAATCCCCCAAGCCCCCCTTTACGAAAGGGGGGCTTGGGGGATTTCCGCTTGCCAGCTAAAGCCCCAGCAGGCGTTCGGCGTTGCCGTGGTAGATGAGCTCGCGTTCGGCGTCGGTGCACTCAAGGCCATCCATCATCTCCCGGTAGATCTCCCAGGACGTAAAGGGGTGGTCGGTGCCGAACATGATCCGTTCCGGGCCGAACATCTCGTAGCAATACTTCATGGTCTCAGGACTGTGGGCGACGGTGTCCACATAGATGCGGTCCACCGATTCGGCAGACGGTCGAGCGAGTTTGGGCTGGCCTTCCGGCGGGGTGTAGCTGTCGATGATGCGTTCGACACGTCCCCTTAGATAGGGCACCCAGCCGCCGGTGTGGGGGACGATCAAGGTAAACCCGGGCTCTTGCTCAAAGATGCCGCTCATCACCAGCCGCATGGTCGCCAGGGTCGAGTCGAACATCAGCGACATGCCACGGACCAGGGGTTGCAGGTCCATGCCGTTCAGGTTCATGGGCGCGGTTGGGTGCAGGTTGATGGGCACGCCCAGCTTGGCGATGTGCCGGTAAACGGGCATGAACTCTGGCGAGTCCACCACCTTCTGGTTGATGTTGGAGAAAAGCTGGACTCCCTTGTAGCCAAGCTCGTTGATGCAACGATCTACCTCGGCGATGGAGCGCTCCGGACTGCCGAAGCCGATGTTCGCCCAGCCGATAAATTTGCCAGGGTATTGCTGGATGACGCCGGCTTGGAAGTCGTTCATCCGTGCTGCCCAATCGTCAGCCTCGGCGCCGCCCAGCATCTCGGGGCCGGGGATGCCGTGGTTGATGACGGCCAGGTCGACGCCGATCTCTTCCATGTCGCGCAGCTTTTGTTCGACATCGGCATGGACCGCGGACGAGGTCTGGGTATAACCACCGCTGCAACTGATGAAATAAGCGCCGCCGTTAACAACAGCCTTGGGCAGGTTGCCGCGCCCGGTGAGGTACTCCAGGTATTCGGGCATCACCAGATGGCTGTGGATGTCTATCAGCAAGTGTGGCTCCTTTGGAGCGAGTCAGCTTTCGGCTATCAGCTTTCAGCGGTCAGCGGTCAGCTTTTGGGTTTGGTTGGCGGGGCGAAATCCCCCTCGGTCCCCCTTTACGAAAGGGGGAAGTTTAGAGCCCCCCTTTCGTAAAGGGGGACCGAGGGGGGATTTTAGCTTTCTGCCCGAGTCCTGGCATTGAATCAACAACGAAGTCCGAAGAGAAAGAAACCGTCGACTAGCCTAGTCGTCCGCCGGAGCCGGCGCTAGATCGGGCACTTTGGCATCTTCGGGCAGGTCGTCTTCCCAGTCTGGTATCAGCTCGTTCTTCGTGGATTCCATGGTGAAGATCGCGACCATACCGCCCAGGCTGGCGAATAGGGATACTATCCAAGCCACGTTGTAGGACCCGAAGGCGTCGTAGACCACACTGCCGATAAGACCGCCGAGGGCCATGCCCAGCCCCGCGCCCATGCTCTGGAATCCAAACACGGTCCGCACCGGGCCCATGCCGAAGTACTGGCGGTTCACCACCAGGAAGGCCGACATCTCGCCGCCGAACCCGAAGCCGAAGACTACCGCAAACAGGTAGAACTGCCAGGGTTCGGACGTCCAGAAGAGCATCACCACGGCCGCACCCTGGATGAAGTAGAAGAATGCCATAACGCCTTTGGCGCCCAGACGGTCGGCCAGGATGGGCACCATCAACTTGCTGGCGATGCTGCTGAACGAATAGATGGTGATGATGAAGGTGGCGGCCTCCAGGGACACCCCCTTGGTGGTGGCGAAGAAAACGCCGTGGACGATGACTATGGAGTGGCCGACACAGCCCAGATGGTGCACCAGGGGCAGGAACCAGAAGGCCCGGGTGCCCTTGGCGCGCTTCATGAAGACCTGGCTTCTGATCTTCGCCGCAGCGCCCGAGAAGGGGTTCACCGCAGATTTGTCTCCCCCATCGGCCCCGTACGGCGCCATGCCGCGGTCGGCCGGTTCACCGTGGAAGAAGGCCAGCAGCCCAAAGACTATGACCCCACCGGCGATTCCGATAATCATGAAGGCTGTCTGCCAGTCGGTCTGGGTCAGCAGGACGGCTAGCCCAGGAGCCAGCACGGATACGCCCATGCCGCCGGCTGACTGCTGGATGCCGACGGCCACGCCGAGCTTTGTTTTGAACCAAGCTGCAACCGTGGTCGGAATATTTACCCGGAAAAAAGCCTGGGCGATGCCCAAAATGATGCTGTAGTAGAGGAATAGCTGCCAGAGTTCATTGATGGTGCTGAGTAGCAGCAGCCCGCCAACGAAGAAGCCCGCGCCGACCATCATCACTCTTTTGGCGCCGTAGCGGTCTCCAAGGGTTCCAGCGTAGGGCGACAGCAAAGCGCCGATGATGCTGCGCAGGGAGTAGGCGAGGACGATAGCCGTCAAAGACCAACCAAAGTTGTCGCGCATGACGACGACCAGGATGGCGAAGGCCTGGCTGACGAAGTTAGTGGTCAGCTGCAACATGGTGCCCATGGCCACGATGTACCAGGCGTAATGGGCGTTGGTCACCCTGGAGATTGTTCGGGAAGCTATGTTGTTCTCAGCCAAGGAAACCCTCGGCTGAGGTGGTTGTCATAACGAGGTTCAAAGGACGCCTTTGTGGCTGGAGTAATGATAAGAAGTCGTGGTTAATATAGCACAGGTGGGGGTTAGAGTATCGGGATTGTGCCTCTGCATTGCCAATTTTATCGCTTTAGCACTATGCTTTCGATCAGAGCGTTATCGAACGCCTGTTGACGCGCCATCAAGCGCCTGACCGGCCGAAGGGGGTCGTACTTTGACACGGGTATATGTAGACATGGTGGCTGACCTGTTCCATTACGGACATGTCGAGTTTCTCCGGCGGGCCCGTGACCTTGGCGACTATCTCCTGGTCGGGGTTAACTCCGATGAATCTGCCCGGGCCAATAAACGAGACCCGATCTTGAACATGGAAGAACGTATCGCTTCAGTATACGGGTGCCGCTACGTGGATGAGGTTATCCCTGATGCGCCCTGGGTGACAGACGCCGCATGGATCGAGAAACACCAGATAGACCTGGTGGTCCATGGTGACGATTACAACCAAGAGCAGATCGACCGTTCATACTCGGACGCAATCGCCTTGGGGATATATCGCACTCTGACTTATACGTCATCAATCTCAACCACCGAGATCATCCGCCGTTGCAAAACAGCTGAGTAGGGCCATGGAAAACGCCGCTTCGACACTGCAGGCGGTTGTCGACCAGGTCCTAGCCGCCAGAAGGTCGGTCCCCTCCGAGCGGAGCGTCCTGACTGCCGTCTCGGGAATCGATGCGGGCGGCAAGGGTTATTTCACCGAGCGTTTGGTTGCCGCTCTGCGGTCGCAGGACGTGCGGGCCGTCGCCATCAGCGTCGACGCCTGGTTGAACATCGGCCGATTCGACCCTACTAACCCGCCGGACCATTACTACAACAACGCCATCCGGTTCGAGGAGATGTTCGCCGAAACTATCCTTCCCCTGCGCGACCACCGCTCCCTGCAAGTCGAGATCAACTACGCCGATGAACTCTCCACCGAGTACGAGCGGTGCACCTACGAGTTCGAGGACGTAGACGTGATCATCCTCGAAGGTATCTATCTCCTGAAGCGGTCCTTCCAACCCCTTTACGACCGGTCGATCTGGATCGACTGCGGCTTCGAAACAGCCCTGGAGCGCGCCATATCCAGGGGCCAAGAGGGCCTACCCCCCGAGGAGACCACCCGAGACTACTGCGACATCTACAACCCCGCCCAAGAACTCCACTTCGAGCGCGACAACCCCAAGGGGTTTGCGACACTCGTTGTTAACAATGATGCAAGGCTAGGGGAGATTACGTGGGTTGGGTGAAGGAATGGAGACTGATCTAAACGCCAGGTTCTGTTTAGCCTAGTGCGGGCCTGGCGTTGATTAGCATATCCTAGGTCAAGTGGCGCCGTGGTAGGTAGGGTGGTGATGACTAGGTGTGGTTGATGTAGCACAGGTGTTGGTGGGGGAGGTCCGTATGAGTTCACTTCTCTGTAGTCGAATTTGAATCGCTCGCTTGGCCAAATTGTCTGAAATTCACTATCGAAACGATTAAATGAAGTAGGAAAGCCGCGAAAATTATTAATCCGAACCAAAATTCTATGTGGAAGAACTCTGGGCTTATCGCCCCGCCAAAGCTAGAAATCCAGCTTACGGTGTAAACAAGGAAGGAAATCGACCACAAAATATATTGATTGCCGATTGAAACGTAGAGTTTGGGTATTCCTCCAACCAAGTTTGTATCGGCCGATTCAAGCTACCGAAACTTATCCAAATCAAACAAAACGCACAAGCGAACGCCGCAGCGCCTAAAACTTGGAATATTACGATCGGCAAAGAAACAGGTTGCCATCCGGCAAGATTAACTTCTCCGGTCTTCGTTGCAAAAAGAATAGATCCGAAAACGAAGAACATCGTTGCCTGAGTCAACGAGTAGTTTGTTAACAAATGATTAACTTACCCGCTGAGAAGTTCGTGACTCCGCGGGTCATCTCTTAGGTTTTGGAGGTCTGGGTCCGTTTGTGACTGGCGGATTGCATCGGTGCTCAACTCAACGGCTTTTCCCAAGTACTCCAAGGCTGCATTGACGTTGTTCTGCCTAGATAATACGCAGGCAAGATTATATGTCGCGTCTACATTCTTAGGGTTCAGTTCGAGTGATTTATTGCAATCTTTATACGCCAAATCCAATTCGTCCAAATCCAGATAGACTGCGCTTCGGTTCCCGTAATAAGCCGAATTATCTTTTACCAAATCGACCGCTCGGTTTAAATCTCTCAACGCCTGCTCTAATTCACCAAGTTGTCGAAAAGAGTTCCCCCGGTTCGTAAACGCTGGCGCAAGGCTAGGATCAATATCAATTGCCTTGGTGTAATCTTCAATTGCTAGATTGAATTCTTGTTTGTCCGCATAAGCCGCGCCTCTGCCGACGTATGCCACAGCATAACCGGGTTCTCGCTCAGTCAACTCATCAAATTCTTTTAGTGCTCGATCAGGGTCCTTTAATTGGATATATGCTCTACCACGATTATTGCGTGCTTCGCGTAATTTAGGATCGAGCAAGATTGCTTGGTTAAGGTCTCTTATCGCGGCTGGTAAGTCATCGAGATCGATAAAGAGGTTCCCTCGGTTGCTATACCATCTAGCATCATCAGGCATTAACTCGATTGCCTGATTGTAATCTGCGATTGCGGACAAGAATTCGCCCTTTCGCACATACGCCGCTCCTCGGTTCCCAAATGTTGCGCCGTGTTTCTTTATTTCTAATGACTGCTTGAACGAACGAATCGCCTCGTCTAATTGACCCAGAGCCGCGTGAGCGTTCCCTTTTAAGAAATAGTCTTGGGCAGTCTCTACAATTTCGATATCCTTGCCCATGCCATCCAGCGCATTGTTAATCTCGAGGGATTCAGTAGCATCAATTGCCATATTTAAATCGGGTGATGGATTTTCAATCTTAGGTGCCAAAGACTCCAAATTGTTCTTTGATGTTGAAGCGATGATTTTGTTGAGGTGCCCGCGAATAATGTCGGCAAAATTGTTAGGCGTACTAAACTCTTTCCACAAAACGCCCTTTTCACCCAGCTTCGATTGAAAGGCATTAACTCTACTCAATTGTTCTGGTTCAATTTGGCCTGGGGGCACCTGTTGGGTTTTGAAGTAGAACATGATCCGGACGCTAGATGGGTCTTGCTCATGCCGGTTGTAGGCCGCATTGAATTCTTCTTCCGTTCCTGAGCCTGCTCGGTCCGTGGGTGATCCGAACCTGTGCCACATTAGTCCGAGAAATATATCGTATCGGTTCCCCATCTCCTGGTTGATGACATCCTGTGGGTGTTTGCCGACTCCTGGAAGGGCGTCCCGTTCCCACCGAATCACTTCGAAGCGAATGTTGAATGCGCTGGACCAACTCCCGTTAATCTCAGCGGCAATTTGCTCGACAATGTCTCTCTCTTCGGTCATGTCTGATGGTGATGATACAAATATCGTGAGGGTAGTATCGGTTCTAGGCATGAAATTTTGCTCCTCAGATTATCTACAGCTTCTCAGAATTTGGGAAGAGGCCCCAACAGTCTTAATCGACTGTTTCTACCCGACCTGGTAATTATAATCACTTCCGCTGCGAGGTACGAATGTCTTATTACTCAAAGCGGAATTGCCGATGATTGCAGATTCGGTTAAGACCCGCCCCCGACTACGCATCCGAACTCGTAAAGTGCTGGCAGTGGCGGCAGTAGAGGTCTGTGTCTAGGATTAGGCCACGGCATTGGTGACAGGGGATGCCGGTCATGGGCGGGCTGAGGTTTGCGCCGCAGTTCTTGCAGGAGGAGTCGTTGGTTTCGGGTAGGGTGTCGCCACAGTGGTGACAGTATTTGGCCTGGGTGGTCATGGTTTCCTTCTTGCCTAGTCGTTGGGCTCGACGAATATTTGGGGCAATTTTACTGCAAGGGTGTGTAGACTGATACCATCGATTGAAGCAAATCGCGGGCCATTCCGATTACACCGTATTTCCCCAAATAGGACCATATGTTTGCAGAAGGCTGGAAAGAAGAGCTCCCCGAAAGTCACCGGATAGCTCTCGACATCGCGTACTCGGATTTCATCGACGCCTATTTCCATATATCGCCCACCGACTCCGGAAAGATCGAACACATCGCCGACTGGCTGCCCAAGAAACACGCCGACCGCTACACGTCGCTGTTCTGCCACCGGTTCATCATCTGCATGACCTCGGTTGCCGAAAGGCTGGCCCAACCGGAGCGGATCGCACCGTTGCCCAGGTGCACGGCCGAGGCGTTCGCGCTCCACGTCATCATCCAGCACGCCACTATTATCTTAAAAGACGTTCAGCGTATCGACGCCGACTTCTACAAGTTCGAGATTCTGGCGTTCCGGGACAACGAGTTCATCCAGTTGTATAAGGCTGCGCCGGACGTCAGGGGAGAGGATCTCGACAAGAGGATCGCTCTGCCCAACAACCTGGAGTTCAACGACTGGTTCAATCCCTTCAACCGCGACGAGCCGGTCAATCCTTTCGTCTATGAAGACTGGGAGACACAGCAGGCTGGAATAAACTTCTACCGCTAGGTCGGGAAGCTTTCAGCTATCAGCAGTCTGCTTTTGGTGCTTAGTCGAAGAATGTGTAGCCGTTTTCTTTCAGGATCACTGTGGATTCGATGCGCCAGCGGTAGGCGACGTCCATGGCCTGCGGCTCGAAGTGAATGTCTCGTAAGTTTCGGGTTAGCTGGCCGTCTATCAGCGTCTCGGCGTTCTTCGCCCTGACGTAAATCTCTGAACCTTCGCCGGCCCGATCCTGTTCTCTGGTGAGGTACCAGCGGATGAGGGTCCAGTTGGAGTGGATGTACATGTAGGCCATCTCCTTGGTCCTCTGGTCCAGCTGCGTTGCCAGCTCGACGACCTTGGTCTCCAATGCCTCGATGCGGGGCTGCCACGCTTCAGTTGCCACGGTGAAACTCCTAAATAAAAAAGCCGGCGGCCCGATCATCGGGCCGCCGGACAATGGCTGCTAATGGTACCGAATTAGAAACTCTAGGCGGCGATCAGTCCTTGATCGATGGCCTTCGAGAGCAGGTCCGGGTCTTCTGCCAAACGGGCCCTGATCGCATCTTGGGCCTCGGCGAACAGGTCAAGGTCCAGGGACTTGGCGGCGTCAGCGAAGCCAGCCTCGGCCAGCATGGTTGCGCCGTTCTCCTTGATCTGCTCCAGGCTCCAGGTGATCTGTCCTTCAATGTCCCTGACATCATCAGGGTACTCGACGTGGGAGCCGCTGGCACCCAGCTTGTCGTAACCGCCCTTATGCCAGTGACCGCGAGGACCGTGGGGGTCGTAGCGGATGACCTCTTCGCCGTTGACGTCGACGCCGAAGGTCGGGCCGCCCATCTTGCTCTTCAAGCAGCGAACGGGCCAGAGATAGATCTTGATATTGCCTTCTTTGCTCAACGGCCGCACCAGGACCTGCCCCAGATACGACTCGCCATCAATCATTGTAGCCATTGAAAAATCTCCTCAGATAGTTGGGATTAACGAGATATTACCACAGGGGGAAAGCGGACAGCTTAGGGTTGTCAGCGAACAATAGATAAAATCAGTAGACAGCTAGAGGCTATCGGCAATCCATCAACGAAAGGAAGAGTGTGGTGCGCTTGGCGGGATTCGAACCCACGACCCCTGGCTCCGCAAGCCAGTGCTCTAATCCGCTGAGCTACAAGCGCATTTTCGCCGTCAGCTATCAGCGCGATCTACGCGCCTGCGGGCGGCGCTGATCGCTGCGTGCTGCTAGCTTTTTTGGTGCCGAGGGAGGGATTTGAACCCACACATCCGTAAGGACACTGCGCCCTGAACGCAGCGCGTCTGCCGTTCCGCCACCTCGGCACGAGGGAGCCAGGCTGAAAACCTGGGCTCTTGGCATCCCAATCTACATGGTGGGCGATGGAGGGGTCGAACCTCCGACCTCCTCGGTGTGAACGAGGCGCTCTAACCACTGAGCTAACCGCCCCTTGTCGTTGGGACAAGCTAAATTATAGGCACACCCACACTCCCGCGCAAGGTAGGTGGCACAGCCACGTTTTCTTTTAGCCGCCATAATCCGATACAGATCGCCTGTTACTGGGCAGTCATGCCGCCGTCTATGACCAGCTCGGCGCCGGTGACGAACGATGACTCGTCAGAAGCCAAATATAAGATGCCTGCAGCTATGTCTTCGGGCTCGCCCATGCGGCCCAGTGGCATCTTGGCGACCCGCTGTTCCTGAATATTGGGGTCGTCATGGTGAGCCCTGGTCATGGGAGAATCTACGAAGCCGGGGTGGACCGAATTTGCCCGGATATTCTCGCCTGCGTACTGAATGGCGGTGGATTTGTTAAAGATACGCACCGCGCCCTTGGAGGCGTGGTAGGCGGCCGATGTGTCGCTGCCGACCAGGCCATAGATGGACGAGATGTTTATGATGGAACCGCCCCCGGCCTTCCGCATCTCCGGAATGGCCGCCTTGGTGCCCAAGAACACGCCCTTCACGTTGACATCCATGACAAAGTCCCAGTCCTCAGATGTGGTCTCTTCCACCCCTTTACGGCGGCTGACGCCCGCGTTGTTGACCAGGATATCCAGCTTGCCGAAACTGGACACCGCAGCCTGAACTGCCTTGTTCCAGCTATCTTCACTGGTGACATCCAGGTTCACGAACAGGGCTTTCCCACCGGACTCGGCGATGAAGGCCTCGGTGGCCCGGCCTTCATCTTCCAGAAGGTCGGCGATCACCACGGCCGCGCCTTCCTTGGCCAGCAACTTGGCCGTGGCCGCACCGATCCCTCCGGCCCCGCCGCTGATCAGGGCTACTTTGCCTGTAACACGCATGGTCTACCTCTATCTAGTGGGTTTGGCTGTGGGTGGGAATTATAGCAGTCAGCGGTTAGCCGTCAGGTAATTCCGCTTCTGGGTTCGATATATCCTCGATTCGTTTCAGGTAATGAGTTTCCATATCTTTATGAACCTTAGTTTTTGCCTGGGACCTCCGGTGGCAGGCCGGCGAGTTCTTGCAGCCTGCCGCTGCGCTGCATCGCTAATGCGTATGTGGTTTTGACCGTCGATCCGCCCTTGGCGAGCTTTTTTTCATCACCTCATTCTTTTCGGTTTAGATGCGATAGAGTGGCGGCCTGTTCACTACAACATCCCAGACACATTTGCGGACTGCTTCGACCGAAGGATATAATGTCACCGTAAAATCCGCCTTTCTGAATAGTCCCCGGACGTATATAAAGACATACGAGACAAATAATTTCTAAGACCAGGACCTGAAAAATATAATCCCACCGTAATATCCGCTTTACTGATAAGCGTCCGGACATATCAAAAGACATAGAAGATAAATGGTTTCTAGGAAAAGGATCCGAAGACTATAATCTCATCGTAAAATCCGCTTTACTGATAAGTGTTTAGACACATCAAAAGACATAGGAGACAAATGGTTTCTAAGAAAAGGGCCCGAGGAATCCCAGACGAAATCCAGAAAGCAATGATTTGGATACTCAATCAGCCCAGGGCTCCTGGACAGAAGCCGATTCGTTCAAGGGAGATGTTGAAGGAGCTATTGAGAAGCCCGGAGATGGAGCGTCTAATCGAGAACATCCTTGTATTGGGTCCTAATACAGAAGCGCAGGAGAAGAAAATCGGGCGTCAGCTTGAAAAATGGGGCGAACCCAAAAACCACGACCCACTCGATGAGGTGTTCGACTGGTGTCGACTTATTGACGCTGGGTTAGGTTGGGAGGCCAGTGACGTCGTGTTGGACCTATGGGCATACGATCAGAAACTGTCTTTGGACAGAGAGCACCAGGCCCCCGGGAATAACGTAAACAGGCCCGCAACTATACGAAAGGCTCTATGGTGGTGGAAAGTTCATTGCGCAACAGGCGAATTCAGGGAGAATCGGATCGACCTACAAAACATGACTCGAACTCATTTCGTGTGGCAGACAGCAGAAGTATTCTGGCTGGCTGATTGGTATGAGAGCAATTTAGGGATTTCCCAAGACATCTCCGGAAATTGGGCCGTTTTGGCCTATAAGCCGTGGGGGAGCTTAGTACGGAGGGATGCATATAACCGTGCACTCGATGAAAACCGAATCAGTCCATCATTGAATGTCGTGTACCGAAAGGACGGTTACGGGAATATAGCCGCTATGGAATTGGTACCAAAGGATGGCGGTGTTTATAGAAAGGAACCGCCAAAGAATTCCGAAGAATGGGAACCGAGTGATGTTGCTCAGTGGGTATCAGACAATGTGAAGTCCGCCGCTTGAGGAATTCCGGTTTATTTTGGATGCTCTTTAATACAAAAGCCCCTCATATAGAGGGGCTTTTTATATACTGTCATCTACGCCGTTATGATCTTTGGTTTTACTAAGGTATGTATAGAGTAATCAAAGGGTGCTTTGTGTATCAGCAATCCCGTTAAGTTCAGCCGATGCCTATCGTTTACTGAAGTCACGAGTTGTATCCGGCATCACAACTCCAAATAACCAAATACCGCCGATGGTCAGGCCGGTTAGTGCATCCGGTATTACCGAATCAACAAGACTTCGTTAGAATAAGCTCGCATGCGTACCGTAGTTCCCAGGTTGTCGCTGCATCTCCCTAATCATATCGAAACGACAAGGAGTCTACCGATGGCTGAGACACCGCTGCATTTCAAGACGATCGTTGAGTTGGCATCCCTAATCAAATCGAAAGCACTATCGCCTGTCGAAGTGACGGAATCAGCGCTAGGGCGCATCAACCAACAGGATCCGCAGTACAAGAGCTATGCCACGGTCATGGCAGACCAGGCCCGGGCATCGGCCCGAGTTGCGGAACAAGCCATCGCTGCCGGTAATTATCTTGGGCCCCTCCACGGTGTGCCTATCGCCGTCAAGGACTTGTGTTTCACCAAAGGGGTAGCAACGATGGGGGCGACCAAATCACTGATAGACCATATCCCGGGCTTCGACTGTACAGTGGTGCAAAGATTGAACGCAGCCGGCGCCGTTATCCTAGGAAAACTGAACCTCACCGAAGGCGCCATGGCTGGTTACAACCCCGATTTCCAGGTACCAGTTAATCCGTGGGGCGCTCACCTTTGGAGCGGAGCATCTTCGAGCGGTTCCGGTGTTGCCACTGCGGCAGGGTTGTGCTACGGGTCACTTGGCAGCGACACTGGTGGGTCCATAAGGTTCCCGTCTGCGGCCTGCGGCATAGTAGGGCTCAAGCCAACCTGGGGGAGAGTCAGCCGCTACGGTGTGCTTGCCCTAGCCGAGTCCCTGGATCACATCGGCCCTATGGTCCGGTGCTCAGCCGACGCAGGGATCATGCTCCAGGCGATAGCCGGACTAGACCCAGATGACCCCACATCTTTGCCCGACCCGGTACCAAATATGCTCGAAGGTATTGAACAAGGGGTCGGTGGCCTTCGTATCGGCCTGGACGAGAATTACATCTCTGAAAACACCGACCCCGAATTGGTGGCGAGCGTATTGGCGGGGATCAGAACACTGGAAGGTTTAGGCGCCGAGATTGTCCCCATAAAAATGCCTGACATTGGTGGCTATATGGAAGCATGGGGAGTCCTCTGCTCTTCCGAGGCATTAGCCGCCCATGAAGAGACCTACCCGTCTCGGCGGGATGACTACGGACCGTGGTTCCAGGCGTGGCTGGACAACGGCGCCCTCGTCACTGGGGCTGAATATGCGAAGGCCAACAACGTCCGCTCCGCCTGCCGCGGGCTTCTGAACAATGTATTCCAGGACGTTGACATCATCTGCTGCCCCGCCATGACTTCCCCACCTTTCCCGATCACATTGGAGGAGATGTACGGACCCACGTTTTTGCTCGACAACCCTGATTGGGGCCGGTTTACGGTACCTTATGATTTCAGCGGGTCTCCCAGCATATCTGTGCCTTGTGGCACGAATAGCGAAGGGTTGCCGCTCACCATCCAGTTCGTGGGAAGACACCTTTCGGAAGACCTACTGTGCCGGATCGGACACACGTTCGAGCAGACCACTGACCGTGAAGCCCTTAGGCCGGACATCGAATGAGATTCTAGGTTGCCGCTGACTATTGGACGATTATGGAGTATCTGGCTGGACCACAACGGGATACCAGGGAAATGGTCCTTGTCACGAGACCTATCACGTAAAGTCCAGGAATGTTGATCTCGTCGTATCCCCCACCAGTAATGAGTACGGGCAGAGGCTCGGCCAGAGAACGGCGATTGCAAAGATCAACGCTCAGAAAAATATGGTGCAATCCCAGGAGAAACCCCACTCAGCCTGTCAGAATAGATAACGATTGCATGATTCCCAGAATCAGATGGTTGGCCAAAGAATCCAAACGCAACTACAGCGAACTGAGAACACGGCCGGTGGCCTACACACCTGCGTTGTCGAAGTAACGGATACTGGGAGGCCCAGCGAGCCACTCACCCATCTTCTCGACGTCTCCTCGTTCAGCACGCCATCCCAAATATTTTTCGAATTGTTCTTTAGAGTCCCAGTTCTCGACGAGTACCATGTTGGAAGGGTCGTCTTGATTCTTTTGGATACTGATCGAATTGCAACCATCAAACCCACGGGTGTAATGAAGGCCGTCCCGCATGAATGACATCAGGTCATCAACGTTTTCAAATTTTAGGTTCAATTCCAGGAACACGGTTACAGACATTTAAAAGGTCCTCCCAGGTAAATATATCCCTATGATACACGGCCGATTACCGCCGCCATATGCGCGTCGCTGGTTAGACAGCTCCTGGGCTCATGACTAATATAAGGTCCGACCTTTATTCGATAGGAGGAGATTTTGTCAGAGCAGAACAAAGCTATATTTGAGAAGTTAATGGATGCCCTAAATGCCAAAGATATGGCCACTATGGAGTCCCTAATAGCCGACGATTTCGTGGACAATGACGCAATGCCCGGATAGGCACCCGGCAAACAAGGCATGGTAGATATGATGAAGATGTTCATCAGCGCATTCCCAGACCTAAATATAGTCGTTGACCGTTGCGTTGCCGAAGGGGACCTAGTTTCGGGAGTCATGACCACAAAAAGGACTCAAACCGGGGAGTTCATGGGAATGCCCGCTTCTGGTAAAAAATTCTCCATACGAGAGATGCATATGGTCCGAGTAGCAAAAACGGGCAAATGGCGGAGCATTGGGGCCTAGCGAATGACATGTCAATGATTCAACAGCTGAGGTCCATGCCTGAATAGCGCCCTGAGTCATGATGAAGAAGGTTCTAGAATCTGTGACATGCGAGTTGTAACTTCGAATAAGTTTCGGCCCAAGACCCAAAAGCCCTCTCGTTTGAGAGGGCTTTTAGGTTTCAACGCCCGCCGCCTGAAAGCAACAGGAAACGGGGGCTGGTGACAATGAAAAATCAGAGGAAGTGTGCCTCCATCTAATTTCTCATAGTCCCTAGGACACGCTCAATTTACTTACCATCTTTGATAAAGTCCGATACCCGCTCCGCGATCATCATAGTAGTCACGTTAGTGTTCGCGCGTATGCAGTCTGGCATTATCGATGCATCTACGATCCGCAGATTCTGGACCCCTCTTACTCTTCCGAATTGATTAACAACAGCCATATCATCTGAGTCTGGCCCCATCTTGCAGGTACCAGATATATGCTGTCCGGTTGTTACTTCCCTGATCATATAAGTATCTAGGTCTTCATCCGAAGCGAGGTCTTCATCTGTCGGTTCGATCCTAGACTCAATGATGTCATTGAACCGCTCATGTTCCCCTAAGCTTACACACAAACGAACTGCTTCTCTTAATCTTCGGAGGTCTTCTTCCTGCTGAAAATAACGATAATCCAAGAAAGGTTGTTCATCTGGGTCAGTAGAAGTCAATTTCAATTCTCCGGCACTCAGAGCCAGTTCGAGAGACGCCATCATACGTATCCCGAGCGGTGGCATATCTCCGACACCTCGGTAAGCCCGGTCGGTCGCGTATGACAACATGAATATAAGCAGGTCATTTCGGAGGTCCGAACCCTCCGCAGTCCATCTTAGGGTGGTCTGGAGCCGGGGAGCAAAACCATCTAGAGGATGGTCGGGTTTCGTGCTCCAAGTAACAAATACTACAGGATGGTCACGGAGGTTCTGTCCGACTCCAGGCAAGTCGTTTACAACAGGTATCCCCATGTCCTGAAGATGCCCTGCCGGTCCAACGCCAGAAAGCAACATCAGGTGAGGTGATCCTATAGCACCCGAACTCAGGATTATCTCGTTACCTTCTGCTATGAAACGCTCCCCTCCGCTCTCTACTTCTACCCCTATAGCTTTAGTTCCGTCGAATACTATCTTTCGAGTAGTGCAGTTAGCTCGAATAGTTAGGTTCAAACGGTGGCGTGACGGGTTCAGATACCCTAGTGCTGTACTGAACCTGATTCCATTAGGGTTATTCAAAGGGGTGGGACCTACGCCACTTGCGTCTGGCGCATTATGGTCTGGACTGTCCGCAAATCCTGAATCGAGACAAGCCTGATAGAACGCGGTTTGGTCGGTTCTCATCTCTTCTCGTTTGAACCGCCTTGCAACTATAGCTCCCTCGGAGCTGTGGAAATCATCGTCAGGGAAATCTGTGTCCGATTCAACTTTTCTGAAGTATTGAATGAGGTTTTGGAACGACCATTCGTCATTCCCCATAGACGCCCATGAATCGTAATCCTCTGGCACTCCCCTGAGGAATACCTGCCCATTGATTGCGCTTGAACCACCTGTGACCTTACCTCTAGGAACCAACATCGGAGGCGCAGTCTCTGTAGCTTTTCCGATGAATTGCCAGTTGTGGTCACTGGTCATGATATCCAAGCCAGTTGCATACCCTTGTTTGACTTCCTCAGGCAGTTGCTCGAAGTCAGGGTAATCAGGCCCAGCTTCCAATAGGAGAACGGAGTGATTAGGGTCTTCACTCAACCTGGATGCAACGATCGACCCGGCAGACCCGGCTCCAACTACGATTGTGTCGTATTTCAATGTATTGCTCCTATGTTTCGGGTTTGAAATAGTTGTAGATGTTAATGACCGATGGCCTCGACGTCAAGTTACCTACCTGCTACAGAGATATGATCGGCAAGCTGTCAGCGAATATCTTGTGTTCCTACGACTACTTGTAACTTCGATCCGCCGAAACGTGAGTTATAGTTATCAAACACAAGGTACCCCTAGCAGAGACAAGAATGGTTAGTAGTTCCGATTCAGAAAGTAGAACAAACCATATCGTTTTTTACGATGGATACTGCGTTCTGTGCAGTAAATCAATCGATTTCATCATGGCCAGAGATGCTTTGGCTACATTTAGATTCGCATCATTGCAATCGGATTTTGCTGACAGAGCCCTCTCAGAAAAGGGATATCCAATAGCAAATATCAAGAATCTTAGTAATATTGTGTATCTACAGCATAACGACATTAAAATAAAATCAGACGCAGTCCTCTCGATATTATGGGACCTAGGGGGAATCTACAAAGTAAGTTGTTTGGTTTATTTCTTACCTAGAGTTGTAAGGGATTTTAGTTACGATCGTCTGGCTAAACTACGGTACAGAATTTTCGGGAAACGAGATGCATGCCGTGTCCCGACGCCACAAGAAATGTCTAGATTTCTGGAGTAGGGTTTTTGAAAGAACCTCGCAAACGGCCTGTATTCCTGTCCGCTGATTGGCATAATCTTCTGTTTGCTAATTACACCATAGACCCTGAAATTTTGACCCCATTGGTTCCCAATGGGACTGAACTTGATGTCCACAACGGTAGTTGCTACATCAGCCTTGTTGCGTTCCAGTTTTTGAATACCAAGGTGTTTGGTATACCAGCTTTCTCTATGCGGAGTTTTGATGAGATAAATTTGCGCTTCTACGTGAAAAGACCTCTTCGTGACGGCAAAGAACAGAGTGGTGTGGTTTTCATAAAAGAGATCGTGCCAAGCCGTTTGATAGCGTGGACCGCTAGGACCTTCTACGGGGAAAACTACATCGCAATGGAGATGAGTCACGAAATTACAAATGGACAATCAGGTCTAGATCTCAACCTTACCTATAGGTGTGGGGTAAAAGAATCATCCAACAAGTTCTCTGCGGTTGTATCTCCAGGGAGTGAGATGGGTGAAGATGAAGGTCTGGGACCATACATAACAGAACATTACTGGGGCTATTCGAGTCACGCTCAAGATAGGACTGTCGAATACGAGGTGAAACATCTTAAATGGCCCATCAACAAGATTACTGAGTACTCACTAGACTTCGATTTCGAAGGGCTCTACGGAACCCCGTATAGATCATTATCAGAAATCGAGCCGGCCTCGGTGCTGTATTGCGAAGGGTCTGTAGTCACGGTCCACTTAGGAAGTACGATTTCACGATAACAATCGCGACTCACCATTCGGTCTAAACAGAGACACCTTAATTCTGCCTTCAGACATGTTGCGTTCTCGAGCGTCGAACCACGGCCCAACCTTCCGCAAGTACCAGGGCTCCCATAAGCCTCTGAATGGGAAGAATGAGGCTAAATTATGATGGAAGTAAGCCGAGTCCCTTCCTATTGCTATCTTACGGGCGTCAAAACGTACCCAGGCCTTATATACAACGAAATAGCCAAGGGGTGTTAGTCGATTGTGGAAATGGTCAGTTGCGACATGGCTCAAATGTCCGATGACAGCCGCAAGAAAAATCGGGTGATAGAACGCAAAACACAGAACCAAAAGCCCCGCTATCGAGTATTCCCAGCCGTGGGATGGCACTATGACCGAGTGTGTTTTTCGCTTAATCCAACAAAACACCCACACCAGCAGCTACACCCCCGGCCAAAGGCGATCCAATTACTCCCCAAACGGATGCTCCGAGAATTGTAGATATAGCGGTATGGCCAACTGGTCCCATAAGCTACGTGATACCCGCTACCCTATCTGGGAGCGAATGATGTACTCGAGATGGCGTGTGTCAGTTTGTTCCCGCAAGGCATCAGCCTACCAGGTCCGGACGTCTCCTTAGATTCTGGTGTGCACATCGTAAGTCGATGGATCGACGAATTGATACGAAGTCCAAAACACCCTACACTGCACCTGTATGAATTCTTCTGATCTGGTTGGTAACTCCGTATTAGATTGGTAGAAATCAATACCGATTTAATACCTTACTGGCCCAAAATATAAATTCGTGCGTTGGTATAACGATTCTTGGTTGCTTTTATAAATCCGCTATTGATCGCTGTCTTCCTGGCCCTTTTCCTACCTGTCACAGCACACGCTCAACCTGTGGCCCAGGAATCCTACTTTAGTCTAACCGTAACTGCTGATCCATCCGACTGCGCGCGTATAGAAGGCGGAGGAAAATATCCAGCTGGCTCGAAGGTGGAGACAAGATATTACGATCTTGCGAATGATTGTCGGCTGGTAGGTCACAAAGTGAGCCAATCTGAAGGCAATCTTGGACCTGGCTGTGATATGAGCGGAAGTGGTGAGTGCTACTTCACGATGAACTCCGACATAGATGTCACTTACGTATTCGAGGTTGCAAAACCGACGCCCACTCCAACGCTACAACCAAGACCAACCGTTACGCCAAAGCCGTTAGTCCGACCAACGTCTACGCCGACTCCGATCCCAACACTACTACCGCTACCTACTAAAACTCCCAGACCGTTGGTCAAGCCCACACTTACGCCTACCCCAGTTCCAATGCTGCGACCATTAGCCACCAGGGTCCCAAAACCGTTGGTCAGGCCCACGCTTACGCCCACCTCAGTTTCTAAGCTACGACCATTAGCTACGGAGACACCGAAGGATTCGTTAAAACCTTCAAGAACTATCAAAGCTCCTTCCGTAACTGCATCATCGAGTGATCTAACCGTACGGATCGATACGGGTCTCAAACTTGAACCCATCAAACTTATGTGCAGCGGTATGTCCGATACTAACGGCCCGAACACCGTCCGATGCCAAGCATCCAATACTCAAGATAAAAGCGGTCGTAGTTCAGCTTTAAGCCCGAACCAATGGCCGATAATCGTAGGAAACAAAGGTGGCGTAACCGTCACTGATTACATTGTAGATATCGTCTTGTCGTCTGACTTGACGGCGCCAGTTAAATACGCCCCTCCGCTAGGTCCCAACATAACCGAAGATGTACTGATCGACCCCGGCCGTCTGGATGATGGCCCTCCGTTAGGTGCCAATAGCTCGGCCGTTATTCGAGTAGGAATCGGGCCTCTTCCCAATGAGATCCGGCCCGGGAAATATGGTCTTTGTGCTGTTGTCGATCCAGGTAATCTAGTAGAAGAAGCCAATGAGACAAACAATGTGTTCTGTGTACCAGCAGAGATATCAGAGTTCTCGAAATCCGAAGCTGGTTTTTCTGGAACGGTCTATGTAGACGATACCAAAATGGTTAGTGATTCCACGATATCTGGTTATATAGATGGAGAGAAAATCGGCGAAACCAACGTATCAGCTGGCTCATATTCTTTGCTGATTTCCCAGCCCCTGGACAAAGATTTCGAAGGGCTTCCTATAAAGTTCAGATTGTCTGTGAACGGCAGCAATGAAGATAACGCACAAGGCATATTGTTAGACCAAACTGGCTATTGGGAGGCTGGGAATATCTCTGAGATCGATTTCCGCCTAAAGAAAACGCGCGGGTTCTTAGTAAACCCGCCGCTCGGAGAATTCGGATCACGGCTATCGTGGAATAATATCGATGCCAACTTACTCTCAATCGTAGGGATCCTGCTGACATTGATCACAGCGGGAATCCCACTATTTAAGAGCGATTGATTACATCCACCATTGGCTCAGCTGACCTTTCAATTAAGAAATCAGAGTTGTAGGGTTGATCCAATATTTTTGCAGTCAGGTCGTGTGAAATGATAAAAATTATCTCCAACTTAACAATCAGTATCCTGGTTTCTGGGCCGTTTTTCGTCCTAGGAATATCCTCGCTCATCATAGATAGCCAGTTAAATCTTTTTACGTTGGCATCCCTCATCATTGGCGTGCTCTTGTTGATGATCGGAGTGTATATAAGTTTTCGCGCTGTGGCCCCCGAACCGCCGCTACAAGATACTGAGACTGAATTGGCTAGACGCCATCCATCGATGAAACCTGCTATTGCCAGGATGATCATCGGTCTACCTTTTCTCGTGGTAGCAGGCTACTTGTTCCAGGGGACCGCGATTCCATACATATACCCATTCGTAGTCTTTATCGTGGGCATGTATCTTTTTTTCCAAGGTGCTATTCGGTATATCCGCAACCTCCACACTACGTATGTAGTTACAGACCTGCGAGCGATGAAGATGTACCGATTCCTCTGGTTGAATACCCGAGAGATACCGGTCTCCCGGATAGTTTCTATATCGGAAGCACGGGGCTTTTTTGAACTGTTGACCAATCGTGGGACCGTTGTGGTAGCAAGCGGAGTAGGTGAGCGTCAGATCGTGCGTATGCAAGACATCACGAACCCTGCTCCAGTGGCAGACGTCTTGCGCCAATCGTTGGCGTAGACCCCCTGGGAGGAGCTCCGGTCCTAGAAATAGTCCGCTTCTCCAGGGAATCGCGTAATCTACGAATCGGTTCATGAAAACCTTAGCGATGCTAGCACCATAATGACCGGGGACGGGTGGCATGCTGGGTTGCCATCAATAACCTTTCAGCCTGGAGATCACTCCAGCTAGTTGCAACCGAAAAATCAGACAGTGCAGACTGGTGGAGGAATTCATGGATTGGAAGTTTGAACTCGTCGCCGGTCCTTACGGGGGAACGTCTGAAGGCCCCGTTTGGGACGGTCAGGCCATGTTGTTTACGGACATTCCCAACAGCCGTATCATGCGTTTCGACCCAGAATCAGGCGAATGCAGCGAATACCAGACTGGGACGAACGAGACCAATGGTCTGATGTTCGATGCCGAAGGCAAACTTTACGGGTGCTCAGGCGGAGGCCGGTGCATCCTACGCTTTGATCCTGACGGGAGCAACATCCCCCTCCCTCACCATCTGAACGGGAGCCGACATAACACGCCCAACGACCTGGCCATCGACAGAAAAGGGCGCATCTGGTTCACCGACCCCAACGGTAGGATTCCCGATAAGGACAGGGAGTTGGACCATAGTTCGGTACTGCGACTAGACCCAGACCCGGAAGCTGAAGGCGGCTGGACCCTGAACCGCATGACCCATGGAACGTCCGCTCCCAACGGGCTTCTGATGTCCACTGATGAGCGCACCTTATATCTAGTACAAAGCGACTACCAGGGAGTACGGGACCTACGCGCCTATCCCCTCCGAGACGACGACACACTGGGAGATTTCACCGTCCTGCATGTCTTCGGCGAGGACTTCCGCGGAGTACACCGGGGACTGGACGGCCTGTGCCTAGATACGGAAGGAAATATCATCGCTTGCGGTGGATGGCGTCAGGCTGGACCGGGACCTATGGTATACGTGTTCTCCCCTTCGGGACGGGTGTTGGAGACACACCCGGTGCCCGTCGATTGGCCGACCAACTGCGCCTTCGGCGGCCGCGGACTGGACACGCTCTATGTGACCACTCATGGCGGCCATCTATTCCGAGTATCTAACACAGGTCGACAAGGCTCGGTCTTGTACCCTCATTAGGAGCAGACCCCGATGAGAGTCTTAATTATCGGCGCCAGCGGGTTTATCGGGTATTACCTACGACGCCAACTCTTACGGAAATCCGGCTTTGACGTCACAAGCACATACAACTCTAGGGAACCTAAAGACACCGATCAGTCCTGGTACTCAATGGAGATTACAGACCTGCATCGTTTGGATCAGGTCTTCCTGGAGGCCAGGCCAGAGGTAGTGGTGTTATTGGCCGCCATAGCGGACGTCAAGACTTGCGAAATGGGCCCGGAGAGAGCTACAGAAATCAACGTGGACGCGGCCCGACAAGTGGCACGGCTTTGCACGCAGCACAATGCAAGGCTGATTTTCCTGTCGAGTGAGTATGTGTTCAGAGGTGAACGCGGCAATTATCAGGAGGATGACTTACCTGACCCCAATACCCACTACGGTCGTACTAAATGGCAAGCCGAGCTGGCAGTTGCTGAAGAAGCCTCCCAGTGGAGTGTTGTCCGGACCAGCCTTGTGTATGGCTGGCCGTTAACCGGTCGCCGGAACCTGGCGACCGTCATAATTGACCGCTTGAAGAGTGGCGAGGCCTATGAAGGTGATACTGGTACTTACCGCACTCCGATCTACGTCGAGCACCTGACGGAAGGTATCATGCAACTCGTGGCCAACTATCACCCCGGGATATTCCACCTCGCTGGGACAGATTGGATGAACATGTACCAATTCGGCCATGCCGTGGCAGGAGTATTTGACCTGGATAGCAGGCTGGTACACCCCGTCCCGGCATCAGCCGAGCTACCGCCCGGGAACGCCATGTCGGACGGGTCAGAGCACGGCCTCAGGCCAGACATATTAGGGTTGGGTTGTTCACAGACAAACCAGAGGCTCGGGCTCCGATCCTTTAGCGTAGTCACCGGACTGCAAGAGATGTTGAGTTAGCCTGGGTCGCCTGTTTGTGTAAAAGTAGGCGGCCGCGGACCGATCCAGATTTCTGTCACCATTTCCGCTCTCCTCGCACACTGTTAGGATACTGGCACGTTACTTTCCAGGGAGAGCTGTAAATGAGTCGCCACGTCAAGTTCGGCGTCCGGATGCACCAGCACGGGTACGATTTCAAGGAATTAAAGCGGGTGTGGACCCAGGCAGACCGCCTGGGTTACCATTCGGCCACCTTATATGACCTGCTGAACGCTCCTGCACTAGAGTGTTGGACAGCTCTGTCAGCCCTGGCTGCCCTAACAGAGCGGATTCGACTTACACCGTTAGTCCTGGGCAACACTTACCGTCCTCCAGCCTTGTTGGCGAAGATGAGCGCTACCCTGGATGTGATCAGCGCAGGCCGGTTGGAGTTGGGAATCGGAGCTGGTGGCGGAACAGGCGATCACCTGGCTTCCGGACTCCCCTTCCCATCCACCGCCGAGCGAGTAAGGATGTTGGAAGAAGCTGTGGAGCTGATAAAGAAATCTTGGACAGAACCAAAAGCAACTTTTCAGGGGAAATACTACAGTCTCGAGCAATCCGTAAACGAGCCTAAGCCGGTGCAGAAACCACACCCTCCGGTGTTGATCGGAGGCCACGGAGAGAGACACCTCCTCAGATCTGTAGCCGGGCACGCCGACATCTGCAACATCGGGTTTGAAATGAGTCTGGAAGAGCACCGGTCCAAGATGGAGATCGTCCAACGGCACTGTGATGACCTAGGCCGTGACCTCTCGGAAATAGAGATCACGCACAACACCCGGGTAGTGATCGCTGAATCCGAGCAAGAGTTCGAAGCTTTGACGGCTCAAGGCGCAGCTAATACCAACGTCAGCTTGGCTGACTACAAGAAATCTCTGTCGGGAGCAATCGCCGGGACCCCAGAACAATGTGTCGAGCAACTATCAAGATATGTAGACGACGGGATCCACTATTTCTTCGTACTATTCCCGGACCCCATCCCTAATGAAAGCCTGGATCTCTTCGCCAGCGAAGTTATGCCTCACTTTACATAAGTTGGTCTTGCATCATGCCCAACAGCTACCGGCGGGCAACATTTTCGATATTCGTTCCGTGGTAGTTAACCTATAGTCCGCTATGCAGCGGTCCCTAAACCAGGTATTGACCTAAAGATCACCGTCCAACACTACTCACTCCGACCGTTACCCCAGCTGTTCCAAAATACTTGAGGACAACATCATTTTTACCGGGCTGATCGGACGGAATGTCCGGGATACCCGTACATCTCCAGCAAGGCTCAGTAGGGTGTACGCATCGTATGGTTCGAGCCCCTTTTCGGTGACTAGGAAATCAACCATGTCCCGCACTGCCTGCTTCATCGCCGGTCCCAACTCCTCACCATGGGAAAGCACGACAAAGTACTCTGGGGTCAGCGCCCGTGGCCCGCTGATGTTCAGACCTTTTTCCAAGGTCACCCTAACGTGGGTATCGGCTGAACATTCGGCGCCGGTACCCGCCACCGCACCGTCGCCCACTACGGCGTGGCAATCACCCATCGCTAACATGCCTCCAGGCACAAACACAGGTAGGTAAAGTGTGCTTCCTTCAACCAGCTCTTTCATGTCGATGTCGCCACCATAGGGACCGGAATCGGAAGCTGTCAGTTGAGTATACGTCGGCGTAGTTGCCACCAGGCCCATCGATGGTCTCATCGGTATCCGAACGCCGCTTGGTAAAACAGCGTGCCCTGATTCCAGTCCGATCAATGTCGGGTACGCTTCGGTGAAGTCATCATCCAAAAAGCCACGTCCAGGCATCACCATGTGGGCCGCTTGTTCTTTGGGCGTTATGCTTATGAAGTCTATCTTCAGGGCGTCCCCAGGCTCGGCGCCGTTTACGTAGATGGGCCCGGTAGCGGGGCCTTTGAGCAGATTTGCTTCCAATGCTACCGGGTCACGCTCCCCTTCAAAAGCGTCCCAGGTCTCTATCATGAGCTCCTCACCAGAATCGATGGTGATCGCAGGGTCGCTACCTGGCTCTAGGGCATAGATGTGGTGTTCGCGACTAAGATGTCTCATTTTAGTGACTCCAAGGAGAAATATGAATCAGGATCCGCTAAAGGTAGTCTTTCGTTGAGCTTAATTATAAGCCCGATCAAAGCTGTCAGATCTGGTATATCTAAGGTGTAGCGCAATGACTAGCGCTCCTTGTTTCCGCTCTGGGCTTATTGGCGGCTTGTTTATATGAATGTTACATTGCTGCTCAGGGGATCCTTGCGGCCGACACTGGCGGTCAGGACATGTGCGTAATAGGCGCAACCGACTTAAGAGCTAGAAGGAAACGATGATTAAGAAGATACTTGAACACTGCCAGAAAGGGTCCCACGGCGTCGGCTTTAACGAGGTAGTACTGATGCTATACAACTCGGTCGCCACCGCCGAAGTCTCCATGGACATGGATGACGTCCGGTTTACAGATGACGGCAGCACCGTGACATTCATGGCAGAAAACGGCACCCACCTGCACATGAAACTGGACATGCTCAAGGCAGTACGCTTCCAATATACCGAACGGAACGAACGGGGCCTGCCAAGTTACTCAGTATGGTTCTTGGACGAAAACCAGGAGTCGGTCCTGAGAATCTACCTGCGCAAATCAGAAGTGGAAGCTACCAACCAGCCACGCCATGACCTTTTCATGGAGCTGTTGGAGACCTACGGCGAATCCGTACAATTGACGAGTTAAACAGAAGTAGCTTGTGGACTAAGGCTAAGCCCTCAATTACTAGAATTTCGGTTCACGATCTTTAGGCCAAAACTTCCCACAACCTGGACCAGAAGGAGATTTGGAATGGTTAATGAAGCTAATCAATGGGAACACCGGATGGCAGCGGTCAATGGGATCAACATCCATTACGTGATCGAAGGTCAAGGCGAGCCCGTGGTCTTCATCCATGGTTGGCCTGAGTTCTGGTATGGCTGGCGCCGCCAGATCCCGGTCTTGTCGGAACGCTACCAGGTAATCGTCCCGGACCTGAGGGGCTTCGGGTATTCAGACAAGCCTCTGCATGGTTACGATACCAAGTCTGCGGCATCGGATATCTACGAGCTGGTCAAACAACTGGGCCACCAACAGGTATCCATCGTAGCCCATGATATCGGCGTACGGGTGGCCTACCGGTTCACTCTCGACCACGAAGAGATGGTCAGCCGCATGGTGCTTTTGGACTCCACGCCCCCGATGGAGCAATTGGGACCCCAGGCCCCAACAGTGGTGCGAGAGCGGTGGCACTCATATTTTCACCAGCAGTTCGACCTCCCCGAAAAACTAATCGAAGGCCGAGAAGAGGCCTATCTACGCCATATCTTCAAGGACTGGACCGTCAACAAATACCCACCAAGCGCTGCGGAAGTCGGCGAATACGTCCGGGCGTATTCTCAACCCGGCGCACTTAGGGGCGGCTTTAGCTATTACAGGGCTGCCGCCTATGAGGACCCACCCCACTGGCAGGCGGACGCCGACCGAGTATTACAGACCCCGGTCTTGTTCTTGTACGGTTCGCGCCGGATCAATACGGCTCAGGCATCTGGTGCCGGGCCCCTGGACGATGCTTGGCGGTCAGTATTCCCCAAGGTCCGAGGGAAAGACATGGGCAACTACGGCCACTTCCTGCAATGGGAAGCCCCAGACAAAGTGAACCAGGAGCTGATCTCCTTCTTGTCTGAATAAAGATCGGCTACCGCTTTACATAACTCAAGACTGAATAATGCTAGCCCGGGGATCAGTGTTAGGGAATTCAGTGCTCGAGAATTCCATAGGCCGCTAGTGGCACGGACGTCTTAGACCGACAGCGCCACGCTGGCTACTACACGCTCACCCACAGATCGGGTAGTATGCCCTTGGCCTTCCAAGTCTTCTACCTGCAAAATGTCCCCAGGGTTAAACATTTTTTTTGTGCCGTCCCCGATGCCGATCTCCATCTGGCCGGAAAGCACGATGACATATTGAACCCGGGGAGCGTTGTGCCAATCATTAAATGTCCCGTCAGGAAACCGCCGATAGGTCATGTCGGCGCCTGCTTGTAGCGAGACTATCTCGGTATCCCCAGTTGGTACATTCATGTCATCGAAGTGGGCTTGGCCGTCTTCTCCATTGTATAAGCGGACTATCATTTTGACTCCTGCATCTCGTGTTGTGAAACTTCGTGTGTTTGACTTTAGGCCGGTTTTAGGGAGTGAAGGTCGAATTTAAAAGTACGTTACTTTACCTTCACATACGTGCCTTAGGACAGACTTATCCCATTGTAGGTCTCCGGGCGACGGTCTCTGAAAAACTGCCAAGTCTGGCGGACTTCAACATCCTGGTTGGCGGCGGCGGCGATGAGAGCCATATGCTTGTCAATCATATGGGCCTTCAAGCTCAGTCGGAGCGTCGTCACCGAGGGAGGCTTGAATCAGGCCAACTCGAACCACTCTGGTCATATATCCTCCTGCAACGTTCAAAACAGCGAAGGCCAAGCAAGGTCACGGCCAGAATTTAACATCTAAGTGTCGAACGGTCTACGTGCCTCTCGCTTAGCATTGATCGGCGGGCGGGCCGGAACACAAAGCCCTACCTAGTGTCGTTCTGGAGGAATTTTGCCAAGCATCAAGTTGGTAACCGAGAGCTAATCTCCTTTTTGGCCGATTAAAAATTGGCCCTGGCGAGGTTAACGATCAAGGTCATAATTTGCGTCGAGCGGCCTCGGCGCCAACTGTTCCCGCCGCGGGGAGCATGGCTAACGATGGAGTCTGGTAGACTTGCCCTCTAGTTCAGTGGTTAGGAGGATAAACATGAAGTACGACGTGATAGTTATTGGGGCGGGTTCTGCCGGATGCGTGGTGGCGTCTCGCCTGGCCGAAGATCCCGGACGTTCCGTGCTTCTTCTGGAAGCCGGTCCAGACTATCCGGAATACCAGCACTATCCTGACGACCTCAAATACGGCTACAAGCCCGACGCCTCAGCCCAAGGAGCCCCGCATAACTGGTCATGGGTGGCCCAAGGCTCGAGCGACCAAACCGAAATGCTCCCGGCGCCCCGTGGGAAAGTCGTCGGCGGCACCAGCGCGATCAACGGCCAGGTTCTGTTGCGGGGTGTGCCGGAAGATTATGATGGATGGGCCGCCGCCGGTAACGATGAATGGTCGTTCATCGACGTCCTCCCTTACTTCCGCATGATGGAAACCGACATGGACATCACCGACGATTTCCACGGCACAGAAGGCCCCATCCCCGTCCGCCGGTTCAAACGAGAAGAATGGCTTCCTTTCCACCAGGCGTTTGTGGAAGCCGCCTTGGCTGATGGCTATAAAGAAGACTTCGATATGAACAACCCCGACTCCTCTGGAGTTGGACCGATTCCAATGAACAATCCGGAAGGGGTCAGAATGAGCACCGCCCTCACATATCTGAGAGCGGTCCGCCACCGTGTAAACCTTACGATCCGGCCAAACGTTACTGTGCGGCGTATCTTGTTTGATGGCAAGAAAGCGGAGGGAGTAGAGGTGGAGAGTGGTGGTGAGATATATCGATTGGACGCCGACCAGATAGTCCTCAGTTCGGGCGCCATGGCCTCGCCTCAGTTATTGATGTTGTCCGGCGTCGGCCCTGCAGACCACCTGAAGGACATGGGAATCCCCGTTGTCCACGATCTGCCCGGAGTAGGTCAAAATTTGAGAGACCATCCGATTGTGGCGGTAATCGGGCGCGTAAAGGACGACTTCCCGCAAGACCCGCTCGGTCCCCGTACCCAGACCGCCATTCGCTACACGGCCACTGGGTCACCCGACCGGAACGATATGCAAATCACTGCATCGGCTTTCTCTTCACCTATCGGAGGGGCCGATCCCTTTGACTCCGAAGGCGTACGGTTCAATTGCATCTTGGAGTTCGCGGACGGCGCAGGTGAGGTGAAACTCTCTGCCAACGACCCGAATGTCCAGCCGTCGCTCAACTACCGTTACCTGGAGCTCGATCGCGATGTCGAGAGGCTTAGGGAGTCTGTGCGTATCACCGTAAAACTCTTGGAAGATGAATCGTTTGGACCAATCGTGGCCGAGCGCTTGCAACCAACGGATGATGACCTCTCGACCGACGAAAACCTGGATAGATGGATGCGGAAGACGGTTTTCAACACCACTCATGCCTCGGGAACATGCAAGATTGGGCCGGCGTCGGACCCGATGGCGGTGGTCGATCAGCGTCTAAACATCCACGGTTTGGAAAACATCAAAGTAGCCGACGCTTCCGTTATGCCGAACGTGATACGAGCCAACACCAACGCCACGACTATCATGATCGGAGAACGGGCCGCGGACTGGCTGCGTAACCCATAGCGGCGTCCAGTCATGTGTATCGTATCCGGGTGGACTAAATTTGCCTGATATTATTGAGGAGGGAGAAATGGTTACAACCTTTGCGAACTTGGAATCGGACATGACGCAGTATTCCGGGCCGGATGGCACCCAGATCGATGCCTACCTGAGCCAGCCGGCGGTCCCTGGGAATTATCCGGGCGTGATCGTCACCATGGAGGGCATGGGGCTTGAGGACCACATGAAAGACTTGTGCCGAAGATTCGCGGAGCAAGGCTACATCGCAATCGCTCCTGACCTGTACACCCGAGAGGGCCGCCCGGCGCCCGACAAAGTTTTAGAAACCCTTTTCTCAGTCCCCGACTCCCAGACCATAGGGGACCTGGAGGGCGCTGCTCTTTTTCTGAAGAGTAACCCGCACGCCAACGGCAAAGTGGGGATCATAGGCTTTTGCTCCGGTGGACGGTATACACTCATGTTCGCCTGTACCAGCAAAAATGTGAATGCCGCGGTGGATTCTGCTGGAGGGCACATCATCCCGGACGATGGACCGACAGACGCGCGACCCGTGGCCGCGATCGACATGGTAGCCAGTTTGTCATGCCCATTACTGGCCCTTTTTGGGGAGGAAGACGCCAATCCATCTCCAGCCCACGCGGCCCGGCTGCGGGAGGAGCTGGACAAGCACCACAAGACTTACGAGTATCAGATGTACGCCGATGCCGGCCACGCCTTCTTCGCCGATTACCGGCCCACATATCGCGCGGGCCCCGCTCAAGATATGTGGCATCGGTTGCTCCTATTCTACGAGAAGCACCTTAAGGACTAAAGCTAAACCTGGGTCCACTGACGTTCGGTTCGGGGTATCTTGCACAATCCGTTTTACTGCGGCAAGATCCAACACCTGAAACAGTTGCTACCGAGAGGCCACGCGTCGGTGGTGTCAGAAGAATCGTTCCAGACGGTGATCAAATACATCATCACTCGTACACATTCAGATGTGAGGGTATCTGGTGTGAGCACCTGGAGGTTCTGCCTATTGCCCCCCCAGGAGTGAATAAGCTCTCGTGGTGCTGGCCGAGGGAACCATTCTAAGCTGAAGGAAGAAGCCAGCTTCTCTACTACCAGGCAGGGCCCGGCGAGACCGATGTATGGGGCATCCTGCTGAAATCCTTCAGCGTGGAAGGCCAGCTGCTACCTGAATACCTCGATATATCGAGTGAGACCGTCCAGTACGCTCAACGGGTGTAACGGACGGTCTCACAGAGCTTGCCTGGATCAGATATCCAGGTAAGCGTTTATAGAGGCCAAGCGCATCGTATCTAGACGTGGCGAACCTCTCTGAAGGTCTTCATGGAGGTTTTATTTTGTCTTGAGTGGTACGTCTGACGAGGTTTCACACTGCGGATTCCTGTGCCTGTCGGACGAAAATAAATCAGGGCTAAAATCCCCAACTCCCCATGCCGCCTAGCACCTAACAAAACCTCGACTGATGATAGGACCAGAAAGTTTTGGAGTGACAACGAGTCCTGACGTGAGTATCGAACTTCGACCGAGTAGGCGGCTAATGCAACGTCTCCAATAACCGCTCGTCGTATCCTTTCTGAAACTCCTCCAAATCGAAGTCAAGACCTGCGTGATCTCTCAATATCTCGCCGAATGAAGGCAATTCACTGCGGTCGATCCGGTATTCATCTGACCACAGTTTGGAACGGACGAATGCCTTGGGGCAGTGGGTAAACACCTCTTGGACGTGAACGACGATCGCCAATTTTGGAAATTTCCCTTCGAAGGCCATGCTCTCCAGCAATTCATCGTCTCTCACCAGTTGGACTTTGCCATTGATTCTGAGGGTATCATTCATGCCGGGAATCATGAAGATCAAGCCTACCTGAGGGTTCTTTACCATATTTGTGAGCGTATCCAGCCGGTTATTGCCCGGCAGATCAGGAATGGCGATCGTCTTATCATCCAACACACGGATAAAACCAGGATAATCCCCTTTTGGGGAAACGTCGCAACGACCTTCGGCGTCAGAGGTGCCGAGCAAAATGAAAGGGCATTTTTCGATGATGGCGCGGCAATGAACATCTAGCCGTTCGATCTGCTTTTTCGCCGCACGCTCTGATACCTCACCAAAAATCCCACGCAACTCAGATTCTTTGGTGATCACGTTCGTAAATCTTTGTGCCGTCATTGTCTGCATCCTTTTTATCAGATTTATTTAAGATGATAGCATTTTGAGTTTGTCTCGGGCCTCCTGTGACGGGCCAAATCTTAGGCACTACCGCGGCTCAAGGCGGCGTTATTACGCTTTAGGTTTAATGATATAAATATCCTTGTAATTTGTTTCAACCCGACACTGATTAGGAGATGCCAAAATCATGGCCGACTCAGGATATATCAAAGTTGCTCAGGTGAGCGATCTCAAAACAGGCGAAATGATAGCTGTAACGATAGGAGACGACCAGGTGTTGTTGTCCAATATTGAAGGGACCTTTCACGCTATTGACGACGTCTGTTCCCATGCCTATGCATGTTTGTCAGATGGAGACATAGATGGAGAAGAGGTCGCATGCCCTCTCCACGGTGGTTCTTTCAACGCGATCACTGGGGCGCCAATTAATCCACCTGCCGAGGAGCCCCTTCGCGTCTTCCAAATCAAGATCGAAGGCGATGACATCTTCGTCGCTCCTCCCGCAAATTAAAGGGCGACGAAGATAGCCCGAAAGACAAGTTCAATAAAAAAGGCCAGCGTCATAGCGAACAATGGTCTTTAGGTAAGGCCGCTCACCAGACCAGCCTGTTGACTTAGCGACTGACGGCTTGGCGCGCGTTCAGAAATTAGCGGCCACTGCCTTTGTATGCACTCCACAAGTTGGTGTCAGAGTTTACTTGGCGTACGGAAGCAATTGTTCGTCTTCTCGATTAGACCAACCCCACCACCAAAGCATTGCCCATCATGTACGCACGTCGACCATCAGATATACCAGTGACAAAGGAGGCCATCGTAGCTATTTCCAAGCCGACCTTTCGCCCTTTATTCGAGATCACGATGGTTCAGGCAGGCAACCGTGTGGCCCTGATAAATCAGACGCCCCGGGTACATCTTGAGTCTTGGGGGATAGTCGGTTTTCATAACTTGTTAAACTACGTCACTTGTTAAACTACGTTGTTTAACTCATTGGCGAGCAGACTTGAATACAACGCCCTACCAAGTGACCTCCTGGAGGAATTTTGCCAAACATCAAGTTGGTAACCGAGAAAGAAGCCAGCGGAAGAGTCAAGGAAATCTATGAGGACATCAAGGCCACCATGGGGTGGTCCTTCGTCCCGGAAACCTTCCAGGTGATCGCCCATGACCCGGCGCATTTAGATTCTTACTGGGCAAATTACAAACTAATCATGACGCCCGGCAGGCTCGACCTAAAAACAAAAAAGCTCATCGCTTACCTGGTCTCTGTGATGAACAACTGCGGGGTTTGAGTGCGCTTCCACTTGGATGCCGTGAAGCATCTGGGAATGGACGACGCCACCCTTGCCGAAGCCGTCGAAGTAATGACCGAAGTCACCAAGGGAAACCTCATCATGCATTCGATCGGCGGCCGCCACTAGGCGGGCATTAGGCCGGCCTCAGGACAACACTTCTAGTCCGCCGATGGTGTCGATAACGAGATCAGATGGTGAGCTGAGTTTTTCGAATGACTAGACCTTTAATAACAGCGCATCAAAAGCAGACCTAAAGGGGTTATGTAGGTCTTAGTTCCAAGTGTCTAATTAATCCCACAATACGATCGGATAAGTCTTGTCTACGATCATCGAATTAAACTGGCATCAGGATAATTTATGAAAATTGGTATTGGCCTTCCAGCTAACATCCCTGGGGTCTCACGCGACTCTGTCCTTGAGTGGGCACGCAAGGCCGACTCAGGCCCCTTTTCCAGTGTGGGCATAATCGATCGCGTGGTCTATCCCAACTGGGACCCGCTCATTACCCTAGCAGCAGCAGCGGCGGTAACCCAAAGAGTCCGCTTAATGACCACCATACTCATCGCTCCTGTTCGGGATGCCACCTTACTGGCCAAGCAGGCAGCAAGCATCGATGTTCTTGCTGGCGGTAGGCTTACTTTGGGTCTGGGAGTGGGTCGCAGAGAGGACGATTACGCCGCAGTTTCCGGACGGTTTGACCGTAGGGGTAGGCGTTTCGATGAGCAATTGGCGTTGATGAAACGCGTCTGGTCCGGTGAGGACCCTGTAGACGGGACTGGTCCTGTAGGGCCAGAGCCGGTTCAGTCCGGAGGCCCCGAGCTCCTAATAGGAGCGTTTGCTCCGGCGGCCATTAAGCGCGCTGGCCGCTGGGCTGATGGCTACCTAGGGGGTGGCGGAGACCCACAATCTGCCCTTGCGATGTACGACTCCGTCGTCGAGGAGTGGAACAGCTGCGGCAGAAACGGCAGCCCCCGCTTTGTCGCCACCAATGCTTTTGCCCTTGGCCCCGGCGCTGCCGATCGAGGAGCGGACCAATACCGGCACTATAATCAATTCTTGGGACCCGAGGCTGCAGACCAAGCCGCCCGCCGTGTCCTAACATCCCCTGAAAATATCCGGAAAGTCATCCAGGAATTTGAGCAAGTCGGCCTAGATGAAATGGTCTTTCTTCCCCAGGTAACGGACCTAGACCAAGTAGACAGATTGGCAGAGATCGTAGGTTAACCACGATCGGTTTAATCATCCCGAGCGCTCTTAGCTATTTCCATCGGGTTCAGTCGTAGGATTTTGGTCGGCTATTTGGTCAATGAAAACGGCGCCAAATCGAACGTCCTGATTCGGGATGTCAATGGCAGCAAGCGGTCGCAACGCGGCAGTGGCAGGACGAGGTAATTGGTGGATCGGTGCGTGCCATCGCCAGCTCCAGTTGCGGCTCGATGAGGGCGAGTTCGGACTCATTGCCCTTAACCCGTAGACACTCGGCCAGACCGTGCAAACTCCAGACGTTGTTCAAGTGACGTTTCGCCGCAATCAATACCCCATCGAGGCCCAGGTCTGCGCGATACACCTGTTCCGCTTCGTCAACATGCCCCTGTGCCAGTAGCAACGCGCCTAGCGCGTGCCGAGGCGGATGCATCCACGACCATGGCTCCGCGTAGTTGAGCGCATCGTCGTTAACGACCG